>Ga0334722_10008184_pt1 | contig 10010 bp, 12 predicted proteins | sample C3_bottom_MG_FD_207210 | JGI IMG/M metagenome (GOLD analysis project Ga0334722, IMG submission 207210) | Sediment microbial communities from Yellowstone Lake, YNP, Wyoming, USA - C3_bottom | ecosystem: Environmental > Aquatic > Freshwater > Lake > Sediment | place: USA: Wyoming | collected... | reverse complement strand
GCCGCGCGAGGGATTGTAGTCTATCCACGCCTCAACCCAGGGATGCTCAAGGAGCACTTTGGTGGTCGTTCCGCCTGATGTTTCCGCCTGAATCGGGATGCCGTTGTTTGATGCAAAGCGGATGGCTGACGCAGAATCGGTAAATCCGCCTGACCAGTCCATGAACCGGTCAATCGGCAGTTCGATCGTGCCGTAGACATACCGGGCTGAAATGTTCGAGACGCGAAGCAGCGCAATCAGGAGCGAGGCTGTGTCATAGGCATTGCACTCCCTGGTCTGGAGGCAGAGGTCCGCGCCCTGGATCGATCCGTAGGTGGGAACGAATTCGATGTTGTTTCTGACCCATTCGTAGATCTTGACAGGGTTATTGCCCAGTTCCGTGGCCTTTGCGCGGATGGCCGGCGTGAACTTGATTTCAGCTGTCTCGGCAAGGTCAGCTGACGTGGGCAAATCGGCTGTTGTCTGGGCGATCTGATAGCTTGAAGTTGTGTCATTGACTGATGTAATTCCCGAGATAGGCCAATCGAGTATTTCCAGTTGAGTATTTGATGGCAGGAGACCTGTAAGCGGGCCATTGGAAGCAACAAAGACTGGTTTTTTATTTGACCTTTTGCTCAGACTATACTTCAGGCCCCAAGGCGCTAAACCCTTGCTGCTTGCTACTAGACCCTTGCCCCCTGCTTTCTGCGTCCCGAACTCCTTATCAAAATCTTCCTTCTTGAGCCTGGGCGTCCGCTCCTTGCCTTTGGCCTTCTTGATTGGCAATGCTTCAGGATCGACTGGTGTCTGCTGGGAAGCTGTGGTCCTATCAAGGTGGGCTTTGGTTTTCTGGATTGATGACTTACGGTCGGCCTTGGTCTTGGCCTTCTGCAGATCATCTATATTAGTCTTCAGTTCCGCCAGGTTATCATCATAGTTTTTGATGAACTGGGTATGCCGGTCCAGGATCTCCTGCGAGAACTTCGCGTTCTTCAGCTGCTTTTCAGTGGCGCTGAATTCCGCACGCAACTCAGCGTCAATGCTCTCAAGTTCTGTCCGTTTTGTATTTACCGCAGCGACTTCCGTGGTTGCATCTTCATCCTTTGAGGTTTTTTCTTCTGCCTTTCCTACGTTATCCCGGATATCCGCGAGAGCCTTCTCGAATTTCTCGCCAGCTGCGGTTTGCGACAAGGTGGTTGTTTCCTGCTTTCCACCTGTCTTCTGTGTGCTGGATTTTGTCGTCTGCTTTTTCTCAGCTGCAAAGGAGATTACCTCCCATACCGGAAGGAAGGTCCAGCAGAAAAAAAACAAGGTGACAGCGGAGATGGTTCTCAATGATCTATAGAATGAGCGCATAAGGACTCCTCTTTCTCTGTTATTCTGTGCGTACAATATTGTGGGGTAAAGCGATAAAGCGATGAACGAAAGTAGGCGATTTTATCATACCGAATTTGTTTTGCAACCCAAAGTTTTGATTTTACATGCCATTCATTTCATATATGAATATTGGAATGCTAAACGCATTGTTATTAAAGGATTGTATCGCTGTTAGGGTATTTTAAGGGTATATGAGCAGAAAGGTTCAATAGGTTGCAGAATAACGGATAATAGCATGTAAAGAGAGGGCTGGCGCTTTGGCCAGCTCTCAGGTGAAGGACAGTGTATTTTACTATTTGGCTTTCTGAAATTCGGCAAGTGATGCCGCTTGTGTACCATCGACAAGGTGCCGCAGCATCTCAACTGAGCGTTTGACGTACTTCTTTGACATACCCCGCGTGCTGTGTCCGAGCATCCCCTCTATCTGTTCTTCTGAGGCACCACGGGCTGCATAGGATGTCGCTGTCGTGTGTCGCGTAGACGGATAGAGACTCACATAAGGAACTTCTGCACGCTCACAAGCGCGTTTCCAGGCCTCATTGAGCGTATGAGCGGAATACCGGGCACCAACCATGTTCGGGAATGCGATCTCCTTACCGAACCTGCCATCGATGCAGGAAGCGTCCCAGTTGCGTGAGAGCGGGATCTCATAAGCCTTCCTGCTCTTCCGAGTTTTGACCGATCGGTCGGAGTCAAGAGCCTGTTCTATGGTAACAATCCTCAATTTCAGGTTGAAATGACGAACATCCAGAGCCGCAGCCTCGGACGGTCGAACCGGGTGCAGCGCAAGGAAGCTGATAATACTGCTCAAGCGTTTTGACTGAAGAGCCTTAAGGACTTTTTCTCTGTCTGCAAGCGGCATGATCTGAATGAGATGCTCCGGGACTCGGACCACGTCAAAATGAGGTACCCGTGCTATAACCTCTCTTCGATGAAGCCAATGACAGAATTCCTTAAAAGCATCCATGACATTCTTTATGGACTTCGGCGCTAAGGGATTACCGGTTCTCTGATTTTTATACGTGGCTGATAGGTACTGCCTGAAATCCTCGACGTGATAGGTTTTGATATCCCTCATATTCACGTCTCCCAACTGCGGTACAAAATGATCATCGATGTACTGCTCGATTTTATTCAGATAGGATTTTGCGTTCCCCTTGGATTTGATGTACTCGAACCACTTGGGGAAAAGGACATGACCGCGGAACTGATCTGTTTCTTTGGGCAGGTAATTGGCGACAACAAATGTACGCGAATCAATCTCACTTCTGATCTTTTCTAAAAACCGATGAGCCCGGCGAAAGCTGTCAAGAATGTTTCCGTCTTGATCTCTGGGAAAACGATATTTATCTCCATCCCAGTACAGCCAGACAAAATAGGTCTTTGGTCGCGTGTCGCAAGCAGTACAGAGGATGTCAACCTCTTCAATGATCTTGAAGGCACCCCCGCACTTAGGGCATTTCTCCCTGGTCCGTATCTTGCCCGCCATAGACAGTTTTCCCCCGGCTGAGTGTTTAGAGTGGGGATTATATGTCTGATGCACTGCCAAAGTCAAGTTTCGTCCCTCAACCCCGTTGGATTTGGAATCCAACGGGGAACATTCGCTGCTTAAAAATCAGCTACTTGTAGCCCGTTATGCCCGTTGTATGCCTGAGATAAAAACACCAGACTTTGCTGTCCAGCCAGTTTCGGATGACACTGTTCGCGAGTTGCAGCTTGTTCAGCGTCGGTTCGTATTATGCCAGGAGGTAGGGCTGGCAATCCAGGACAACGAGCGCGAGCATGATACTCAGGGCCATCGGCATTTTCCCGGTCTATTCCGCCTTCCCGCCAATGGCGCAGTTGTTCCTTGAGTTCGTCCGGCCAGGCTTGTGAAAGGAGAAATTGCCCGGTAGCTCCGGCGAATGCACTCGCTCGCAACCGGCTGCGGTCTTCTCTGCTTTTCGCGCGGTTTCCAGTGCGCTCAGCAACGACTACGGCCCGTCGGGCTCGTTCCTGCAGGCCTATCTGTTGACGGGCACGATGCTTCGCCGTCCTTATCCTTCTGAGTCCCATCATGTCCTCTCTGTCTGCGTTCGCGGCAGCCCTCATGATCCCGATATCAATCTCGGTTTTTGCCGCCTCTACTGCGAGATACCGCTTGTACTTTGGCCCGCCGTAAAGAATGCCGACGACAATGATGGTGATGACCGTCAGCAACTGCACCCACGCCTTAAACGTTTCGCTCATGTTTTTTTCTCCTTTCATCAGGTACCCGGAACTCGATACAGTAATGCTTGCGCATCTCGGCGCCGGACACTGCGCCCATGGGCGCGCTCATAACCACGTAGACGTTTACCTGCCGGACTGCGCCGCCGGGCGCGCGCTCTGAGTATTGCACAACGCTCTGACTTGGTACGGCGGCGACATTCAGCACAAGGACAACCGAAGCATTCATATCGCCATCCCGACCTGCCGCGCCGTCTGTGGCAGCCAACGGCATCGCGTCACGTACCTTCCGTGCGCGAGCTGGTACCGGATCGGCATAAGTCACGGCCTGCTCGTTGCGATCGATGGTCCCCAAAACGTGCTCGTCGGGAACAACGATTTCGCCTGCGGATTCTTCAGCGCGGAAAAGCAGGCAGTCGAATTCGTCGGCATTAGTGTCCTGCATCGCCGCCAGGTAGTTGGCCATTGCGTTGCCCGACTTGCGGCAGCTTCTGGATTTCAGTGTCATCAGATAATCCCCTTTGCCTTTGCGATTGAGATCAGCTGTTCTTTTGTGCCCAACTTCGGGTTGCTTTCAGCAGCGCCCGCCGCGAGCTTATCGAAGGTAACATGCCCGCTCTTGGCAGTATCGGCCCAGCTCCGCAGCATGGCCGTTAAGAACATGTCGATATCAGCGTCTTTCTGTTTGATCGCAGCATCTCTATTCGTCATTGCTTTTATCATCCTTTCATTAAGTGCCTTCTGGACCTGCTTGACTTCCGGCTCACGCTGCTTCACCATAAAGGACTTTGTATTTGCCACGAACTTCTTAAACTCACGGTTCACCGCCACCTGCGAACCAGCTTTTTCGAGCTTCGACAGGTCCTTGTCGCCAAGAAACTTCCCGCGCTTCGTCTCGGTGAATCCGGTATTCTGCGCCGTGGTTTGCATGACCGCGGCGATCTTCGCCTGGACCGCCATGGAATTCAAAACCAGCATAGTTTTCAGGACGTGCTTGCACGCGCAACCCCTGAGTTTCGGATTCCTGATCTTCGGGAATACGTCCTCATGAGGAGCGATATCAAAGCCACCGATCGACGCGAGGTAGTGAAACCAGTAGATATACCGGGGGCAGTTGCAGTCGAATGACACTCTGCCGGCCGTCGCCTGTTTGGCTGCCAGCAGGTACTTGCCGCCCTCGCCCTTGGTGATCGCGTTATTCCAGTCTTCCAGGCGAATGCGTACCTGGTAGTGACTGGGCGCAGTGTCGGTATCTCCGCTGGCCTGCACTCGAAATGACAGGGTGTTGCCCGTGAACTTGAAGAGAGTAGCGGTTTTTATGTTTTTCGCTCTGTGGACATCAGCGGCAGTAGAATGCGCAATAACATCATGCGCCGGAATGCCGACAACCTCGTGCTTGAACTTGCCTTTGGCGCGTTCAAGCTTTGTCGCCATGTCGTTCAAGTCCCTGAGCGTGAAAGAGACTTCACCGCCCTTGGCCTGCCCGTATTTCATCACAAGCTCTTGGCGCCCGCCTCGCGTAAGCTTCTGACGATCTCGCAATATGGCTTGCGTCATGAAAGCCCCGGCGTTTTTCACGCTCTTGAACGTGCGGGGATCGCTTACGCGATGACCTGCAATGGCCCTAAAAGCGTTTTTCCACGATACTTCCTGCCTTTTCAATTCCTGTTGTGATGGCATTACTCTCCTGCCTTATTTTGGCTCACATCGAATGACTCGACGCCCTTCATCTTCTCTTTCAACTCCGCGACCTCGGCCTTGCGTTCTGGCACAAACGTCTTTTTCTCTTCATCAACCTTGGCGAGCGCCTCACGGTATTTTCTGTCGAGTTCTTCGGGCGTCAGCGACTTACCGGGATCAGGATTCTCTGGCTCCTGCTTCGCAAGTTCAATCTTGATGACTTCAGGCAAAGGCAGTCCGAGTATAGCGAATTCATAACCTGCCTCTCGTACCGTCAATTCGCCAGATTTAATCCTGCCAATTATCTTAATTGTCTTTGCGCTTGCGAATTCACGCTCTGCGTATCCGCGATCCTTACCCTTCGTCTTAAGCCCGAAAATAATCGCCGTGATGTCCCCCTTCATGATGCTCAAATGGAGTTGCCTTTCCCAGTCATCAAGCTTGGCCTCTCTCGCGTCCTCCAACTTGATGGCGAACTCAGGATCATCGCGCATCCAGTCGTAATAGGTGCTCCGGCCAATTCCGACGATAGCGCACGTGTCGGTGATATGAAAATTATTCTCAGGGAAAACCTTTAAAAACATAGCTTGCCGAAGCTGCTTTCCCTGCTCCCCACCAGGCTGAGACTTTGGCTTTTTAGTGCTTTTAGGCTCCGTCTTTTTAGCCGTTTTTTGTGTACCTTTGTGCACCTTAGCCTTACGCATGGTGAGCCTTCTTTCTATTGCCTCGCGTCACTGCAGGTATGGCCTTTCCTCTCCAGTGGGGGAGGTAATAGTCGAGTATCATTCCCGCTGCGACCTCGTTAAGCACATCGGAGTTTTCATCAACCAGAACCATTATGGCCGCAGTAGACAAAACTATGCCTCTGTCATCAAGCTTTTTTCTTTGGCCGCCCCACATGCCCAGGCAGTGCCCAAGATCGTAAATCGCTTTTAGTAGCTGCCATCTCTGCCCTTGTGAGCAATTCCGTTCGTACCCCATTGCAAGTAAGTTTTGCAGCATTCTGTCGATCTTATGGGTCTGCTGTTTATGCGGCGCCTGCTCTTTCTTCTTTTTGGTTTTCATCATTTCAATGCTCCTATCACCTGTGCGATTTTGCAGGCTTCTTCTCTTCTTTCCGTCTTATATCTTTCCTCTGCCGATCTTCCTTGCTCTGAAGCAGGCGAAGGTTATCATTGCTGGCTGGCGCCATATATCGGTCTCCCCGATCATCCTCGTACTCAATCCAGATACGAGTCATTTTCATTGTTTATTCTCCTCTTCGGGTCTCACGCCGCTGTTGTAAAATGTCGTGGTTCTCGCGTTGAACATGACCGGGATGTCAGCGGTCCCGGTGTTTCGGCCTTTTGCTACAATGATTTCAGCTTTTCCGCGTCGTTCGCACAAACACGCGCCGTCAGTGGAGCACGAACACTTGTTGTAAACCTCTTCCCGGTAAAGAAACAGAATGGCATCAGCATCCTGTTCGATGGCTCCGGACTCGCGAAGGTCGGCGAGCATAGGCCGTTTGTCGGTGCGATCCTCCAGTTTCCGATTAAGCTGTGAGAGCGGCATGATTGGTACGTTATGCTGCTTTGCCTTTTGTTTAAGCATCCGCGAGATCGTTGCAACCTCCCTCTCCCGTGATTCTTTGCCCTGCTCCATAGACGAAAGCTGTAAGTAATCTAGCACGATCAATTCACATCCCCGGTCCTGTACCATGTGGTCTATTGACCTACTGATAGCCTTATCGGTATAAGATGAAAAATCCAGGGCATAGGGGAGTTTTGAAATACGGTCACAGGCTGAATGAATCTTATTCCATTCATCGGTATAGATTTTCCCCGTTCTGAGCCGCGTCACGGGGATGCCCGTGAGCGATGATATTTCTCGGACACCAAGCTGGTATTCAAGCATCTCCAGGTTAATCATTCCGACCTTGTGACCTTTTCCAGCGGCATGACGGAGAACACCCTGTGCGAATGAAGTCTTTCCCATGCTTGGCCTGCCTGCGACTACGGTAATTTCTCCTGGGTACAGCCCATCCGTAAGCCGATCAAGCTCTTGGATACCGGTCGGGATGCCAAACGTATCACGCTCGAAACCCGAGCGGCGGTCAATCGCATCATAGGTCATATTGATAACGTCGGACATGGAGCGTACTTCCACTCGGCCGCCTGAGCGTATCTTACTGAGCTTGTCAATCACGACGGCGGCTGCATCGAAAAACTCCTGTCCAGCATAAGCGCCTTCGATCGCTTCTGAGGCTATATGGATGAGCGACCTCAGCCGGGATTTCTCACTCACAATCTTCGCGTGATATTTTATATTCGCCGCAGTAGGAACAAGGCTGACCAGAGTCGCAAGGTACGAAGCTCCGCCGACCGCTTCAAGCCCGATCTTGCCGCGCAGCTCATCGGTCAGCGTCACGAGATCAATGGCCTCTCTGCGCTCGAACATCTTGATCATGGCTGTATATATCCTTCGATGGACCTCTTTATAGAAATCCTCGGGGGTCAGGGTTGCGGACACGTTATTGATGGCGTCATTCTCTATCAGAATAGCGCCGAGAACCATTTGCTCTGCATCAATGTTTTGTGGCGGTAATTTCTGTAAATTCAGGTTGTTCATTTTACAGATCTGGCCTTTCTATCGAATTCATCAAGTTCGGAGAGCATGCCGCGGTCTAGCGGTAATCCGGCCTCTCGTTCATTTTTCGTGATAATTTGATTAACGTAACCCTCGAATTTCCCCCTGGCGAACAGAGTAGCGGGTCTGAGGTACTGGCACATTTTCGGATCATTCAGCCACTTCGCTGTCATATTGTCGATAGCCATCTTGAAGTCAGACAGATTAGCGCCCTCTTTCCACCGGGCAGCTATGTGCTCCCGTGTGTCGGCACTGTTTGCCCGATAATTAGTTCCCGCCTTCAAGTTTAAGTAGTCGACCACTTCCTGATACTGGATTTCCCCTTTATCTTCTCCTTCTTTTATCTTCTTCTTACCCTTAACTTCAGTGGGAGTACTCTGGAGTATTCCCGGATTAGTCCCAGAGTAGTCCGGGAGAAGGTCAGGACCGAGACGGTCAGTTCGCAGGGTCTGGTGCTCATTGAGAAACTTTAGGCTGTGAAGATAGCAACGCCCGTCATACTCGAAGTACTTGACCGACGTTTTTGATGATATTTCAGCGAGAAGTGTGGGAATGTTTTTCGTCGTCAGGTAGGAAACCCGTGGGCAGACGGTTTCCTTGATTGTACCGGTGCCTGCCGACATTTTCCCATGAGCATTGAAGTGCGGTATCAGCATGCAAAAGAGGACGGCAGCTTCAGGCTTCAGGGAAGCGAAACCATGGGAGTCGGAGATGTCTACGTTGATCATTCGACCTCGGGACTGTCGCATGGCCTATTCCCTGCCGGACAGCATATGTGATCTATTTTTGCGAATTTCAGAAATAAAATCCAGCAGCTCCACGTCGGGATTCCCGTTATACTCGGCGGCGACCCGGTAGACCTCATCACTCGCAGGAAATTCAAAGACGACACGTGTCCCTTTGCGAACAAACGCTGGAGCATGTCCACGTAAGGATAAATAACTGGCTAAGTAAAGATCGAGAGTTTGGAATTTCTTACTGCGTTCGGTTACGATTCCGAAGAATATTGGCAATCCGATGGAAAGGGCTGTTGTCTTTGAGCAGGATAGCGTGCTGAAAGTAAACAACAAGAGCATGAGAGCGCATTGTGTAATGGTTTTCTTCGACATTGTCTTTTCTCCTAGTCTGTAGTCGTCAGGCCCCAAAGGGCCTTGTCATTGCGATTACTATGCTGCTGATGCAGAGCCCTATATGCCCCGGCCGTAAACATCGTTGTACGTTTGCATTCGTTGCGTTTTTATCTGAAGCTGAATCTCTGCCCGAATCAGATTCCCCTGAGAATCACGTTCTTTATCAAGAGGCGTTGACATTGACTCGATAACGCAATCCTTAATCAGGAGCTTTCGGCCTATGTTGAGCGTCACGGTCTGGGGAACTCTACCAATAACGTCACCTATACCGGTCAAGTTGATAGGAAAATCACTGTTTACTCTCGGGGCCATCATTTTCTCCAATTCAAAGAGTGGTTGCATGACCTCGCTGAAAGCATTGTGTGTCGCGTAGAAGATCATTCCGACGGTGAAAGCATAGGGCTCGTTGCCTTCCCATACCAGAGCGGTGTTTAATGCCGTAATCGATGTATTTTTGCTACGCAGTTGCTCAAGTGAGGCAGTCTTATCAAACATAGCTCCCTGGGAGGACTGAGCAAACGGCTCGCTATACCTTGCGGTGATCGTCCGGGAAGTCCCGGGACCGATGAGTCCGCAAACCATAACCGAGCCGTTTGTCGGCTTGACCCATACCTTGAGAGCTTCATTAATCAAGGCATTGTTGTTGCCTGAAAACTTTGCGCCCTTGGCCATGGGTTAGAGCCCTCCTTTTCCACCATTTTCGACGCCGGTAGGGCTGGGATCTTGTTTCGTGGCAACTGGCAAGTTCTCCATCCATGAACGCACTTCACTCTCCAAAAAACCGATTCGCTTCGGCCCAACCTGCCTCGGTTTTGGGAATCTTCCGGCATTACAATCGCGCCATAAGCTCGCCGCGCACCTACCCGTGACAGCAATTACTTCCTTCCGTGTCATGATGCGATCACTCGCGAGCTGCGTATTAGCATTCGACATAAACATTACCTCCTGGGTTGGTTATAGGGTGCGATAATTCATTGACTTGACAGTCTTTTGTCTGATATCATTGAA
>Ga0334722_10008183_pt1 | contig 10011 bp, 3 predicted proteins | sample C3_bottom_MG_FD_207210 | JGI IMG/M metagenome (GOLD analysis project Ga0334722, IMG submission 207210) | Sediment microbial communities from Yellowstone Lake, YNP, Wyoming, USA - C3_bottom | ecosystem: Environmental > Aquatic > Freshwater > Lake > Sediment | place: USA: Wyoming | collected... | reverse complement strand
CGTCAGCCGCGGTGGACGCGGTGGCTGCCCGCGTTGCTGCCACGGCGCCACTCTACGATCTGGTGGCGCCCGACGGCATCAGTCACACGGTGTGGAAAGTGACCGGGGCCGAACTGGCGCAGGTGATCGCGGCATTCGGGGCGTTACCGGCGGTGTACATCGCCGACGGTCATCATCGGGCCGCCAGCGCCGCCCGCGCGCGAAAGGCCATTGCCCGAGAGGTGGGCAAAGACGGGGTCGTCGAAGCCGACTGGTTCCTCGCCGTAGCGTTCCCGGACAACCAGACGCAGATCCTCCCGTACAACCGCACGGTGAAAGATCTGGCCGGTCTCACACCCGACGCGTTTCTCCAGGCGGTCAAGGCCAGGTTTGCCGCGCGCGACGGCGGTCCGGCCACGCCCGCGAAGAAGGGCGACGTGGCGATGTATCTGGCGGGCACGTGGTACACGCTCGACGTCGGCGCGCGCGCCGGTGCCGACGTGATCAGCCGCCTCGACGTCAGCATTCTTCAGGACCACCTGCTCGATCCGATCCTCAAGATCGCGGACGTGCGGACCGACAAGCGCATTGATTTCGTCGGCGGCATTCGTGGCACCGCCGAGCTCGAGAAGCTCGTGGCCACCGGGAAGGCGGCCGTGGCGTTCTCGCTGTTCCCTGTCAGCGTCACCGATCTGATGGGGATTGCCGACGCGGGCGAGATCATGCCGCCCAAATCGACCTGGTTCGAACCGAAACTGCGCGATGCGCTGCTGGTTCATTGCATATAGGGATTGGGGATTGGGGATTAGGGATTGGGGATTAGCTAATCCCTAACCCCTAACCCCTAATCCCTGACTCCGAGGAGATACACCATGAAGGTATTAATTGCCGACAAATTCGAACAAAGCGGTCTCGACGCGCTGAAGGCGCTCGGTGTCGACGTGCTCTACCAGCCCGATCTGAAAGACGCGGCGCTCGGTGAGGCATTGGCATCGACGAAGGCCGACGTCCTGGTGGTGCGGTCGACCAAGGTGCCGGAACCGATCCTCGATGTGAGCGCGCTGTCGCTCGTCGTGCGTGCCGGCGCGGGCTTCGACACGATTGACGTGAAGGCCGCGTCGCGCCGCGGCATCTACGTCTCCAACTGCCCGGGGCGCAATTCCATCGCGGTGGCGGAGTTGGCCTTTGGCCTGATCCTCTCGCTCGACCGGCGCATTCCGGACAACGTGGCTGAGTTGCGCGCGGGCAAGTGGAACAAGAAGGAATTCTCGAAGGCCAAAGGGCTCTATGGCCGCACGCTGGGCCTTCTGGGTTTCGGCAGCATCGGACAGGAGATGGCCAAGCGCGCCCAGGCCTTTGGAATGAAGCTGGCGATCTGGAGCGAAATGGGCATCGAGGTCTCCAACGACGGGCTGCCGGTTGATTTGCCCGTGCTCATGCGTCTCCGCCCGTCGACTGGCGCTCCGATGGAACCCCACGTGCGCGTCTGCGCGACGCCAGCCGAGGTCGCCGCGCATTGCGACATCCTGAGCGTGCACCTCGCACTCAATGACCTGACGAGGGGCGTCGTCAACGCCGAGGTGCTCGGCCAGCTCAAACCCGGATCGTTCTTCGTCAACACCGCGCGCGGCGAGGTGGTCGATTACAAAGCGCTCGAAGCGGCCGTTCAGGAGAAGAATCTGCGCGTCGCCATCGATGTGTACGGCAAAGAACCCGCAACGCCCACGGGTGACTTCGTGGATCCCCTCGTCCAGCTGCCCAACGTCTACGGCACCCATCACATCGGGGCATCGACCGATCAGGCGCAGGAAGCCATCGCCCTCGAAACCGTTCATATCATCAAGGTGTTCACGCAGACGGGTCGCGTCCCGAACGTGATCAATCTTGCGCGCAAGACGCCGGCCACGCACGTGATGGTCGTCCGGCAGAAGGATCGGCCGGGCGTGCTGGCGCATGTGTTCGACCTGCTGCGCGAGGCCGGACTCAATGTCGAAGAAACCGAGAACATCATTTTCGCCGATGCCGAGGCAGCCATCGCGAGACTCAACGTCGACGGCGAACCGTCGGCCGAGATCATTGCCCGGATCAAAGCGGGCAATCCCGACGTCCTGGACGTGCAGGTCGTGGCAATAAGCTGACGAACACCGCCCGCTGACAGGCGAGGCGATATTTCTTGTGGAGGAACCAGTCATGGCAACAGCAACAGCACGTGTCTTCAACTTCGCGGCCGGGCCGGCGGTGCTTCCGCTCCCCGTGCTCGAGGAAGCCCAGCGGGATCTGGTCAGCATGCCCGGCGTCGGCATGTCGATTCTCGAGATGAGCCATCGGGGCAAGTTCTTCGAGGGTGTGCTCCAGCAGACCGAAGCCGACATTCGCACACTGGCCGGCGTGCCCGACGACTACAAGGTGCTCTTCCTGCCAGGCGGCGCGAGTCTGCAGTTCTCGATGGTGCCGCTCAACTTCCTGCCTCGCGACGGATCGGCCGACTACATCGTCACGGGCGCATGGTCACAGAAGGCGGTGAAGGAGGCCAAGAAGGTCGGCGGCGTGAAGATCGCGTACACCGGCGAGGCCGCCAATTTCAACCAGGTGCCGGCACAGGGTGATCTGAAACTCGATCCAGCCGCGGCGTTCGTGTCGTTCACATCCAACGAAACGATTCACGGCGTCGAATTCAAGTACGTCCCACAGACCGGCAACGTGCCGCTCGTGTGCGACACCTCGTCCGACATGTTCAGCCGACCGCTCGATGTGTCGAAGCACACGCTCATCTACGCAGGCGCGCAGAAGAACATCGGACCCGCGGGCGTTGTCGTGGTCATCGTCAAGGACGAGTGGCTCAAGAAGCGCGTCGACGATCCGAAGCTGCCGACGATGCTCAACTACGCGATCCACGCCGAGAACACGTCGATGTACAACACGCCGCCGTGTTTTGCTATCTACATCATGGGTCTCGTGATGAAGTGGCTGCTCTCGATTGGCGGCCTGCCCGGCATTCATGCGATCAATGAGCGCAAGGCGGCCAGGCTATACGCCGAAATCGACAGGACCGGCTATTACAAGGGTCACGCGCAGAAGGACTGCCGGTCGCTCATGAACGTCACATTCCGGTTGCCGAGCGAGGAACTCGAGGCGAAGTTCGCGAAAGAGGCGAAGGCGGCCGGCCTCGACGGCCTCAAGGGACACCGGTCGGTTGGCGGCATGCGCGCCTCCCTCTACAACGCATTCCCCGAAGCGGGTGTCGATGCGCTCGTGCAGTTCATGCAGGAGTTCGAGAGCAAGAACGGATAGGAATTACTACTGCTGGTAGTAGTTCGGGCGGACCACTACCATCACGTAGCCGCCCCCGGTTTGGAGCTCGCTTTTGCGGGCTCGCTCCCTCTTGTCTGTTCCAGGATTAACCATGAAGACGCTGCGTCGCTACGTCACGTGGATCTGTGTCGGGTTGATGATCGCTGGCTTGCTCGCCACCACCGCCCAGGCAGCTGACGGCCCGGGTCGAGTCTCTGGCGTCGTTCGGGATTCCAGCGGTGCCGTGCTCGCAGGCGCCAACGTCGCGCTGGTGACCGGCGAGCAGACGAGCGTCAAGAACGCCCGCACCGACAAGGGCGGGCGGTTCGCGCTCGAACAGTTGGCGGTTGGACGCTACATGCTCGTCGTCTCGTTTCCGGGATTCAGCGACAAGCGCGTGCCGGTCAATGTGTCGGCGACCGCGCCCCGGGCGATTGACGTGGTGCTCGACCCGACACCGGTTGAAGCCGAGGTCACGGTCACCGCGACTCCCGGTCTCGCGCAGAGCCTCCAGGCCGTCTCGCAGCCGGTCAACGTCATCGAGACCGGTGCCATTCTCGAACGAGCCAAAGCGGTCGTGGCGCAGGCCGTCCTGGAGGAACCCGGCGTGAACCTCCTGCGTACCAGCCCGACGATGGCCGGAATCTACATTCGCGGCCTGACCGGCAACAAGGTCAACATTTTCGTCGACGGCGTCCGCTATTCGAATTCGGCCCAGCGCGGCGGCGTCAACACATTTCTCGATCTGATCGAGCCCAGCAGTCTGCAGGCCATCGAGGTTCTCCGTGGTCCCAACAGCGCGCAGTACGGCAGCGACGCGATGGGCGGCAGTGTGCAGTTCCTGTCGCAGGTGCCAAGCCTGTTGTCGCCGGGAGGGCCAGTCTGGCGCGGCGCGGTGACGGTGAGGGCGAACACCGCCGATTCCAGCTTCGGCACCAACCTGTCGGTGGGGTATTCGGCGGAACGGTTCGGCGTACTGGCCAATGTGGCCGGCCGCAAGATGAACAACCTGCGTGCGGGAGACGGGATCGACTCCCACGCGGCGGTGACCCGTTTCCTCGGCGTCTCGTCCGACAAGCTGATGAGTGCCAGGCTGCCGGACACGGGATTTACGCAGTATGGCGGACTCATGAAGCTCAACTGGACGCCGACGTCGAACGACCAGTTCGTAATCAGCTATTCCAGGAGCCAGCAGGACGGCGCCAAACGGTACGACCAGCTTCTCGGAGGTGACGGAAACCTGCTGGCCGACCTTCGACACCTGATGATGGATGCGGTCTACGTCAAGTACAACCGGGCCGGCGTGGGCATCTTCGATCAGGTGACGGCCACGTACTCGTTCAACACGCAGCGCGAAGAGCGCGTCAATCAGGGGGGAAACGGCAATCCTCTCGCCTCCATCACCCACGAATTCGAACGGATGTACGCCCACGGCTTTCAGGTGAAAGGTATCGCCAGGCTGGGCGAGCGCCACGAACTGCTCGTGGGAGCCGAAGTCTATCCGGAACACATCAAGGCGCCGTCGTATGCCTTCAACCCGGCAAGCGGTGCGACAACGGTGCGGCGGGGCCGCGTGCCAGACGGTGCCACGTACCGGAGCGAGGGCCTTTACGTTCAGGACGCGTTCGAGATCGTGCCGGGACTGTTCCGGGCGGTCGGCGACCTCCGGTACAGTGGCGCCCACTACCGCTCTCGCGCGGCCGACAGTCCTCTGGTCAACGGCAAGGCGTTATGGCCAGACGATTCGCTCGACACGTCGAGCGTGACGTTCCGCGCGGGGCTGGTGGCGACGCCTAAGCCGGGGTGGGCATTCACTGGCAACGTGAGCCGCGGCTTTCGCGCGCCGCACATCACCGACCTCGGCACGCTGGGCCTGACAGGCTCGGGCTTCACCGTTTCGGCTGCTGAGTTGACGGGGCTTGGCGCCACGATCGGATCGACGGCTGGCGCGACGGCGGCCAGCACGGGGAAGGGCGTGACGGCGGCCAGTCCCGAAACGAGCCTCAACTACGAAGCCGGATTCAGCTACCGGAGCCGGCGGTTCTCGACGGAAGCGTCCTTCTTCGTCAACAACATCTACGACAACATCGTGTACCAGGCCCTCGTTCTGCCGCAGGGCGCCGTCGGCCGTACGCTCGGCGACCAGGTGATATCGACGCAGGGCGCCACAGGGGTCGTCTACGTGCCGGCATCATCGTCGCCCGTCCTGGTTCGCGTGAACTACGGGGACGCCCGCATCGTCGGATTCGAACACCGGCTCGACTGGAGCGTCGCGCCCGGATGGTCGGTCGGCACCGTGCTCACGCTCCTTCGCGCCAAGGACACGGCGACAGGCCTGGCGCCCAATATCGAGGGCGGCACCCCGGGTCCGGATTTCTACGTGAAACTGCGGTATTCGGCGCCAAGCGGCCGCTACTGGATAGAGCCGATTCTGCACGTCGTCGGTGAGCAGACGCGGCTGTCGACGCTCGATCTCGAAGATCGCCGCACCGGCGCGACGCGCACGCTGTCGAACATCAGGAACTTCTTCTACAACGGCGCCACTGCGCGAGGCTGGGTCACGCCCGGGCCGGATGGCGTGAAAGGCAACGCCGACGACCTCCTGACGGTGACGGGAGAGACGCTGGCCCAGGTGCAGGCCCGAGTGCTGGGAACCACCAGTTCCGCGCCGCTCTATACGTCGGTGCACGGATATACGACCGTGGCCGTGCGCGCCGGATATCGTTTCAGTGCGAACCGCCAAGTCACATTTGAAATCGAGAACGTAACCGACAGAAACTACCGCGGCATCGCGTGGGGCCTCGACGCGCCGGGTCGCAGCGTCTCGTTCGCGTACGTCACGCGGTTCTGAAGACGCCAGAGTTCCAACACGGCCACGGCATGCCGTGGCCGGTCAGGAGCAAGAACCTGAAGAGGCAAGAATGACGGCGCTGCGGCGCCCCCGTGGCGGCGCGCGTCCTCGATACTTTGGCTGCGATTCCCGATTGCTCCGGGTGCCGAGAACCTCCGCCGTGTGTGGCGGGTTTTCGAGACAGTTCTTCGGCACTTGACGGAATTCCATACCCCGTAACGCGTCAAGCTCGCCCGAACAGCGAAATAGCGCCAAATGGCGCGACTTGGCGCAGAATGGCGCGTGTCCGATCGCGCCTATTTCCTCCAGTTTGGCCCCTCGGTTGCAAGTCGCAATTCCCGCGGTTACGCGCGGCCTGGTCGGAAGGGTACTGCCCCCCCACAATACCCTCGATGACGTGGACGTCACGTCGGGTTTCTCAGGTCCAGTAGCCACTCCACATCCTGCGGTTCGTGTCGAGTAGGTCGTCTCCGACCTGAGGGGGAAGTCATGCGTTCTGGTCGCGTCCTCGTGTTGTCGCTGCTAGTCGTGCTAGCCATGGTCTCGACCGGGTGGGCACAGGACCCGCCGTCAGTTCTCCAGTTCGAGGTCGGCAAGAACTACAGCATCTCGACCTCGTCGAACGATTTCGGCCCGGGTCCATTGGCGCTCACAAAGGACTGGAGGATTTTCGTCGTCAACACGGGCACGACGCCACTCCCACCCACCCGCGTCGATGTCACGCCGGCGTTTCCCGTATCGTGGGTCACCCGGCCGGAGGAGCCAGGCACCCACTTCACCTGGTTACTACCCGGCGCCCAGCCGAATGAGCGCCAGTCGATTGTGATCATGCCGGTCGATCCCACTGCGGTGGTCTCGCTGGGATACACCGCCTCTCGCAGCGCCGATCAAACGTGGTTTCCCGCGCCAGGCTACCAACAGTTGCACCTGCGGGCGAACGTTCAGCAGACAGTCGAGTGGGTTCAGGTGATTCCGCCCTTCGGCCAGGGATTCTGGCATATCGAGAACGACGACCTGTTTGCCATCGTCGTCGATGCCGTCGCGACAGCCACGCGAGATTCTATTGTCATCGACCAGAAACAGCTCGGCCGCGACGGGCGTCCGTTCCCGTCGTCGCAGACGTTGTTTCTCCAGACTCAGCTCAAGGCCGGCGACGTGGTTGACGCGTACCTGAGATTCCTGGTGGTGCCCAAGCGAGGCCCGGTCAGCTTTACGGGCTACGCGGGCATTCATGCCGCGGTTAGCCAAGTTGGCCAGAGGTTGACCGCCACGACGGTCACGATTCATGCCGAGAACCTCGAGCATCTCAAGCTCACCGCTACCCTCACCGTCCCCCAGCCGGTGGCGATTCAATGGTGGGATACGACGACCGCCTCTGCCAGCTTCAGTTCGCCCGCCGGATCTGTCGCCAATGCGGCCAACGTCGGCCTGGACATTCTGCCAGGTGTGTTCCCAAACGACATCGAGTGGAACGGCCAGGGCACTATTCCCGTCGCCATTCTTGGCACGCCAGCCTTCTCGGTGGTGACGGTCCTCCCGTGGACCATCCGATTTGGAGCTACCGGAACCGAGGCAGAGCCAATCGCGCCGTGCACAACGCGAGACGTTAACGGCGATGGAGCCGTGGACCTGGTGTGCGAGTTCAACAAGCTCGCGACTGGCCTCAGCGCCAGCAGCACGACGGGCACGCTAACCGGCACGATGACCGATTCGGTTACGACGATCACGGGCCGCGACGCCGTCGTCGCACTGATTCCTCCGGGACACATCACGGGGCGCGTCTATCACGACACCAACGGCAACGGCGTATTCGACCTCGATGTCGATCAGGTGCAGGACAGAGTCACGGTCTGGGCGATGGACTACGCAACTGGAAGCCGCGTCGCCAGTGCGGTCACGGGTTCGGACGGGATGTACGAGATCCGGAATCTCCCCGCGGGTCCGTCGTTCCGGGTCGCGATGGAAAGCGACTCGCGGAACTTCGTCGCGATTTTCTACGGCAATACCACCGACTGGAACAGCGCCATCAAGGTGTCGGTCTCCTCGAACCAGACGACGACCGGCGTTGACTTCCGCGTTGTGCAGGGCGGTGAGATTCGCGGGACGGCCTTTTACGACGCCAACGGCAACGGCGTGCGCGACGAAGGCGAGACCGCGCCGAATCCGCCGGTGCTCGTGATCCTTCAGCGGCTATCCGACTACTCCACCGAGGGGCCGCAATCCTGGACCGACGCCAACACCGGTGCGTACGTCCTCCACGGTGTAGCACCCGGACAGTCGGTTGCCCGGGCGCACGCGCACAACACTCCGTGGGCCGACGAGTACTTCCGAATGATCGACGGGAAGCCCGTCGGGACGCCGTTCGCGGTGGAATCTCAACGAATCTCAATGATGCCTAACCACGTCGTGGGCGGCATTGACTTCTCCGTGGGGCTCGGTGCGACGGTTCGAGGGACGGTGACCGCCAACGGCGTGGGCGTTTCCGGCGTGAGCGTGGAAGCATTCAGCGTCCCCGCCCCAGGGCTGTGGGCATTGCTAGGGGTGACCGACAAGGACGGCGCCTACGTCATCGATGGCCTGACTCCGGGGACCTACCACCTGCTCAGCTACGACCCAAACCGCCTCTACCGGGACCAGTGGTGGCAGAACTCGAACACGGAAGCTGCAGGCACCGAGGTCACCGTGAACGCCGGCGAAACGGCCAAGGCGGATTTCAGTCTTTCGCAGATCCCACAGGGCGGACAGATCGCCGGCATGGTGCGGGCGGATGGGGGCGGCCCGGTGCTGGCGGGGATCGCGATGGAAGCGGTCACGGAGACCGGGCAGCACGTGATGACGGTCAATTCTCAGGCCGATGGGACGTATCGGCTGACCGACCTCCCGGCGGGGCGATATCGGTTACTGGCCTACGATCCGACGGGCGTGTATTTCAACGAGTGGTACGACAATGTCGCCCAGCAGGACCAGGCCACGCTCATCGATCTCACCGCCGCAAGCAGCGCCGCGGCCGACGTGAGCCTCGCGCGGGCGTCGTCGATTGCGGGCGTGATCACCGACACCAGCGGGAATCCCCTCAAGGACATCGAGGTGGCGGCCCAGAGCAGCACCGGTGCCGGCGAAGCGGGCGCACGGACCGACGAACTGGGCCACTATCGCGTGGGCGGGCTGCGGCCGGGCACCTACATCCTGTTCACAAACAACCGCGAGGGCTATGCCAATGAGCTCTGGGACAATGTCCCGCTGCGGCAAAGCGTGTTTGAGTTCGGCAACCCGATCACGGTCGGCGCGGCCGAGGACGTGGGCCACAAGGACTTCCAGCTCGAGCTAGGCGCGCGCTTGACGGGGACCGTCAGAACGGCCGCCGGGCAACCGCTGTCGGGCATTCAGGTGAATCTGCGAGACGCCACGCACCAGTGGCGCGCCGGCACCCGGACCGGAAGCGACGGCACATACGTGCTGTCGGCGCCGGCGGGCACCTTCTACGTGATCGCCGAGGTCAGTGACCCGGCCACCATTCCGAAGCTCAATCTGCTCGACCAACTCTACGCGGCCGACCCGGTAGGGGGCGTGCCGTGTCCGCAGGCCAACTGCACGTATCCCGTCTCGGCGAAGCTCGAGTTGCTCGCGGGCGATCGGCGCACGGGTCTCGACCTGGCGCTTGTCGAGGGACGGACGATGGAGGGCCGCATCACGGACCAGGTGACTGAGGCACCGCTGGCGGGCATCGCGATGGAGGCGGTCACGACCGAGGGTCATCACGTGGCGACGGTGGGCACGCAGGCGGACGGCACGTACAAGGTGCTGGGCCTGGCGCCGGGGCTCTACCGGTTGCTCGCGTACGACCCGACCGGCGTCTACGTGAATGAGTGGTTCAACGAGCAGTTCATCCA
>Ga0334722_10008182_pt1 | contig 10015 bp, 8 predicted proteins | sample C3_bottom_MG_FD_207210 | JGI IMG/M metagenome (GOLD analysis project Ga0334722, IMG submission 207210) | Sediment microbial communities from Yellowstone Lake, YNP, Wyoming, USA - C3_bottom | ecosystem: Environmental > Aquatic > Freshwater > Lake > Sediment | place: USA: Wyoming | collected... | reverse complement strand
AAGTGCAGCGGGTCGCCGTACTTCATCCTCGATCCCCTGAAAACGGAAGAACCGGTATGGATAAGTACAGGGACCTCCAGGTCCCTAGCGGTCTGGTATAGCGGGTACATCCTCGGATCGTTCAGGTAGTAGTGCTGGTACGTGGGGTATAGCTTAACTCCCCGGAACCCTTCCCCTTCAACCCTCCGGCGCAGCTCGTCCCCGGGATCGGTGTACATATGGGGGTTGACGTCGCAAAATGGGATCAGCCGCGACCTGCCCCGGCAGAAATCCCGCACCTGTTCGTTGGTGCAGGTTCCGGTGGTCACGGGGCTTTGCTCCGCCAGTACGCAGGCGAAATCCACCCCTTCGGACGCAAGCATCTCGTCGAACGCGCCGGGGTCCTCGTAGCGGCGGATGTATTCCTCGTACCCGGCGGAATGGGTCTGCTTCATCCATTCGGTGACCCATTCATGGTGATGTTTGTAGACCGCGAGGTGGACATGGAAATCGATGCGGGGCTTCCGGGAAATCTTCATCGCCGCTTCCAGTTCTATATATACTGCCCGGCGTCGACCCGGATAACTTCGCCGGTTATCATGCGGGCCGCGTCGGAAAGCAGGAACAGCACGACGTTGGCGACGTCCTCCGGTTTCGCAAGCTCCGGCAGCACGCTCTCCGCCTTCGCCTTCGCGACGATCTCCTCAGGCAATCCCAGCGCCATCCGGGTCATTACCATTCCGGGCGCGACGGCGTTGACCGTCACTCCCTTCGGCCCCAGCTCGCGCGCAAGTGTCTTCGTCAAGCCGATCAGGCCCGCCTTCGAGGCGCAGTAGTTCGCCTGGCCGAATTTGCCGCGCATGCCGTTGATCGAAGTGATGTTGACGATCCGGCCGTAGCCCGCTTTGCGCATGGAGGGCGCAAGCGCCCGCGCCATGTTGAAGGCCCCCGTAAGATTCACCGAGAGGACCGACTGCCATTCGTCGTCGCTCATGTTGACCATGCTCCGGTCGCGCGTGATCCCGGCGTTGTTGACCAGAAAGGCCGCCGGTGCAGGGAGCCGCGAAACCGCGTCAGCAACTGACGCGGAATTTGCGATGTCGACCTGATGGAACGTGTACTGGAGCTTGTCGCCATCGTCGCCTGGAGCCACGTCGAAGACGTGAACATCCGCTCCATGGTCGATCAGCGCCTTGGCGATCGACAGGCCGATGCCGCGCGCCCCTCCGGTGACCACCGCAACGCGTCCCTTAAAATTCATGAAATCGCACATGGCTCCTCCATGTGTATTCGCGTACTCAAAGAGTATTCCCGCATTCAAGTGCAACATTACCATGTTTTTTCCCGGAGGCGCTCCCGGTTTTCCGTGAAAACGGGATTGCGAAGGTCGATCAGCAAATGGCATGGTAGTAACGGGAGCCCCGCCCGTCCGCACCCCGAAAGGAGACTGGAAGATGACCGCTCCGACGCTTCGACCGCTCCGCCCGGAGGACCTGGACCCGGTTTCCGAAATAGAAAGCAGGATCGTAGGCCATCCGAGGAAGGAATTTCTCGCGAAACGGTTCCTGGCGGCGGAGGCGGCGCCGGAGGATTTCCTTAATTGCGCGGCGACAGACGGGGGGAAGCTGGCGGGGTACGGCTTCGCACGTCTACAGGAAGGCGAGTTCGGCGCGCGGGGAACAGTTGCGGTTCTGGACATAATCGGCGTCGATCCGGACGCGCAAGGGAAAGGGATCGGCAAGTCGGTGATCGCCGAAATCGAACGGCGGATGGGAGAGAGGAAGATCGGAGCGATGCGGACCCAGGTCGCCTGGGCGAACCACGGGATGATCCGTTTCTTCTCCCGGGCAGGTTTCCTCCTCGCGCCCTGTCGGATCATCGAGAGGAACACAACGCCATTGGACGACGAGGTCGCCGAAGTCACGCCCGTCAGGATGGACGGCAAATGGCGTGTCCACAGCGAGCCTCGCGGCAACGATTATGAGACCTTGGCCAGGGATCGTGTCCTGGTCCGCTCGTTAAGGGAGGAAGACCTCGCGGCGGTCGTCCGCATCGACAGGAAGCTTACCGGCATTGACCGCTCCGAGTATTACGCCATCAAATGCCGGGAAATGCTGACCGAATCCGGGATCCGGGTCTCCATGGCATCCGAAGACGGAGGGATCGTTACCGGTTTCATCATGGCGCGCGTCGAATTCGGCGAGTTCGGCAAAGTCGAAAAATCGGCGTCAATCGATACCATCGGCGTTCACCCGGCATACGGAGGCTCCGGCATCGGGCACGCCCTGCTTTCCCAGTTGCTGCTAAATCTATCGACCCTCCAGGTGGAATCCGTGAGGGTACAGGTATCCTGGGAAAACTTCGGTCTTCAGCGATTCCTTCACGCGCGCGGCTTTGTCCCGTCCCAGCAGCTCGTTCTGGAAAAGACCGTCTGTTAATGTTCCAGGCCGGAGGCAATATTCGCGGATTTTCTTATGGAAACTTTCCCTTGACAGCTTAATTGGTATTGCGGTACCTTTTTGCATATATAACAAGAAGACAGGGAGGGAGAATGGCCACGACAGACGAGGTCATCGCGAAAACCGCGCCGTCAAGGCTGATAGACCACAACCTGATCGACAAGGAGATCGAGAGCCTTTGCGACGGCATGGTCCGCTACGAAAAGCGGCCCGCCAAGCGCCGGGACGGCTCCGTGGCGGACGGGCTCTACAATGCATGGATCATCCTCAACAATCCCAAGCAGTACAACTCCTACACCACGGACATGGTCAAAGCGCTCATCCTCGCCTTCCGCAGGGCGTCCGTGGACCGCGAAGTCAACGCCGTGGTGTTCACCGGCGCCGGCGACAAAGCGTTCTGCACGGGCGGCAACACCAAGGAGTACGCGGAATACTACGCCGGGAACCCGCAGGAATACCGCCAGTACATGCGCCTGTTCAACGACATGGTCTCGTCAATCCTGGGCTGCGACAAGCCGGTTGTCTGCCGTGTCAACGGCATGCGCATCGGCGGCGGTCAGGAGATCGGCATGGCCTGCGACTTCACCATCGCCCAGGACCTGGCTAATTTCGGCCAGGCCGGCCCCAAGCACGGATCGGCCGCCATCGGGGGCGCCACCGATTTCCTTCCCGTCATGATCGGCTGCGAGCAGGCCATGGTCTCCGGCACCCTTTGCGAGCCCTTTTCGGCCCACAAGGCGGCCCGCCTGGGCATCGTCACAGACGTGGTCCCGGCGCTGAAGGTCGAGGGCAAGTACGTGGCCAACCCTTCGGTGATCACAGATCGGACGCTGGACGAATACGGCCGGATCGTTCACGGCGAGTTCAAATCCGGCGCCGCCTACAAGGAAGGCGTCGCAAGGATCAGGGCCGGCGTGGTCGACCTTGCCCTCCTCGACGAGAAGGTGGAGGAGCTGTGCGCGAAGCTTCTTGAGACCTTCCCCGAGTGCATGACCAAAAGCCTCGAGGAGCTGCGCAAGCCGAAGCTTGAGGCCTGGAACAAAAACCGTGAAAACTCCCGAGCATGGCTGGCGCTGAACATGATGAACGAAGCGCGCGCGGGATTCCGCGCCTTCAACGAGGGAACGAAGGAAACAGGGCGCGAAATAGATTTCGTCAAGCTGCGCCAAGGCCTTGCCAAGGGCATCCCCTGGTCGGAAGAGCTGGTTGAGAGCCTGATGCCCGGCGCGAAGAAATAAGTACGGGCGATGGAGGCAAGAACCGTAAAGGAGATCGTCGCGTTCTGCCAGGGTCTCTTCGACGATCTCGATTTCACCCGGGCGCGGGAATGGAAGGCCGCCGTTCCGGGACGCAAGGTGATCGGCTACATGCCTGTCTACGTTCCACGCGAGATCATCCATGCCGCGGGAATGCTGCCGCTTGGGATCCTGGGGGGCGGCGCCGACCTGGAAGTGATCCACGGAGACGCGTATTACCAGAGCTACATCTGCCGCATCCCCCGCTCGACCGTCGAGCTCGCGGTAACCGGCAGGCTCGACTTCGTCGACGGGATGATCTTCCCCTCCATCTGCGACGTCATCCGGAACTTAAGCGGCATCTGGCAAATCCTGTTCAAGGATAAGTACGTCCGCTACTTCGACGCGCCGCAGAACTTCCGGGAGGACGTCGGGGGGGTCTTCTACTCAAACGAGCTGCGCGAATTCCGGGAAGGGCTCGAAAAGCTCGCCGGCCGCAGGATCACGGACTCGGAGATCAACGCTTCCATCGAGGTCTACAACGAGAACCGCCTGTGGGTGAACCGGGTATACGATTTCCGCGCCGACTTCCCCTGGAAGGCGCCGTCCGCCGAGGTCTACCTGCTGATGCGGGCGGGCATGGTGCTTCCTCCCGAGGAGCACACCCTGCTGATGAGGGAATACCTGGCAGCCGCCGGGGCTCAGGACCGGCCGATGCGGGACAACTGCCGGGTCGTCCTGACCGGCGTATTCTGCGAGCAGCCGCCGCTCAACCTGATCAAATCCCTTGAGATCTCCGGGTGCTACATCGTGGACGACGACTTCCTTCTGATCAGCCGCTGGCTCCTGGAAGACGTGCCGGCCGACGGAGACCCAATCGAGAACCTGTCCCGCGCGTTTCTGCTCAATTCCGCGCAGACGGCGGCGAAATACGAGGCCGACATGGAGGTGAAGGGGCGGTATCTGATCGACGCGATCCGGAAGAGAAGCGCTGACGGCGTCATCTTCGCCGCGCCCAGCTTCTGCGACCCGGCGCTGCTCGACCAGCCGATGATGATCAGCCGGCTCGATGCCCTGAAGATCCCCTACATAACCATGCAGTACGCGGAGAACTCGGGCCAGATGCAGCCGATCCGGGAGCAGTCCGGAACGTTCGCCGATTCCATAAAGCTGTGGAGTTCCTCATGAGCGGCCGTGAAGTCGTAAAGTCCAATTCGCAGCTCGTCCAGAAGGAGATGATCAGCCGCAACTACGACAAGATCACCGATGGGAACCACAAGGTCTCCTCGACCTTCGTTCCCGGGAATCTGAACGAGCTGCTCATGTGCTTCGACATCGCCAACAACCTGCCGGAGATCAACGCCATCCAGAACGCCATGCGGAAGAAGTCCGGCGACATGATCACCGAGGCCGAGCGGGCCGGGCACTCCGAGGACGTCTGCACCTACGTGAAGGCGGACATCGGGATGATGGCCAAGGGGAACATCGCGCCGAACGGCAAGCCGTTCCCCGTTCCAGACATCCTGCTTCTCTCCTATACCGGCTGCTTCACCTTCATGAAATGGTTCGAGCTGCTGCGCGAGCAGTACCAGTGCCCGACGGTGATGCTGCACGTCCCCTACGCCGCCGACGGGACGCCGACGAAGAACATGCGCGAATACATCGTCCGGCAGCTGAAGGAAGACGTCATCCCCGCGCTGGAAAAAGTGTCGGGCATAAGATTCGACATCGACCGGCTGCGCGAATACCTTCGCAAGTCGGCCGCCGCCGAGGACGACATGGTGTGGATGCTCGAGTCCACGAAGCACAAGCCTTCGCCCATCGACTGCTACTTCGGCGGGGTGTACTACATGGGGCCGATCTTCACCGCATTCCGCGGCACCGACGAGGCGATCGAGTACTACCGGCTCCTGCGCCTTGAGATCCAAGAGCGCATAGACAAGGGCCTGTGTGCGCAGACCCCGGAAGGCGACATGCCCGAGGAGAAGTACCGCCTGGTGGTCGAGGGGCCGCCCAACTGGACCTCGTTCCGCGACTTCTGGCATATGTTCCACGAGTCGGGCGCAGTTGTCGTCGCAAGTTCCTACACCAAGGTAGGTGGAATCTACGACTATGAGGGCTTTCGTCACGACCCGGACCACCCGCTTGAGACGATGGCCGACTACTGCTTAGGGGTCTACACCAACCGCAGCCTGCCGACCCGGGTCGACATGCTCGCCCGCAACATCCGCGAGTATGAAGCCGACGGCCTGCTCATCAACTCCATCAAGAGCTGCAACAGCTTTTCCGCCGGGCAGCTCGTCATGATGCGCGAGATCGAAAGGATAACCGGCAAGCCGGCCGCCTTCATCGAAACCGACCTCGTGGACCCGCGCTACTTCTCGGCGGCCAACGTCAAGAATCGCTTAGAGAGCTATTTCCAGATGATCGACCAGAAGCGCCGGCTGGGCGGCTCTGCTGCGGCCGGGATGTAAGGGAGACCGCTTCATGCACACGTTCATCGGAATCGATCTGGGGTCCACCACCACCAAGGCCCTGCTCGTCGACGAGAACGAGACGGTCCTCGGCCGGGGGATCACCAACTCCCGCTCCAACTACGATGTGGCGGCGGCGGTTTCCAAGCAGGAAGCGAAGATCGGCGCGCGGTTCACGCTGTTCCACCAGGCGCTGGGCTGCCGCGGGGGGGCGGCGAAGCTCCTTTCGACCCTGGAACGGAATTTCCGGCTGGAGCAGTTCCTCTCCGAGCTGGGCCGCTTAGAGGATACATGCATGTCGTATCTCGACCACCCCCGCTTCCAGGGCGGCAAGCAGGCGCTTGAGGAATCTCTGTCCGCGGTGTTCCGGCGGATCGAGAGCGAGGCATCCGAAATCTACGCCCCCGGGGCCAGCCGCAAGTCCGACTTCTTCCGCGACATAGCCGGATCGCGCTTCATGAACCTCGCCGAGAGCGCGAGCAGGGAGGCGGGGATAAGCTTCGAGACCCTGCTCAACATCTACGACAAGTCTATCCTGGACGTCGAAAGCCGGGTGTCCCCGGACGACGCGGTGTCCCGGCAGTTTAAAAACGGCCTTTCGCGGGCGTTCCGCGAAACGAATGGAACGGACATCGCCGAAGCGGAAGCCCGCGAGGCGCTCGCGAAGGTTCTCGCCATCGAGTTGGAGGAGACCTACGTGGTCGGCACCGGCTACGGCCGGGTACGGCTCCCCTTCCCGAAGGAGCATATCCGTTCCGAGATCCTCTGCCACGGCCTCGGCGCCCACATGATGTTCCCCGGAACGCGCACCGTGCTCGACATCGGCGGGCAGGATACCAAGGGGATCCAGGTGGACGGAAACGGCATAGTCACGAGCTTCCAGATGAACGACCGCTGCGCCGCCGGCTGCGGCCGATACCTCGGCTACATCGCCGACGAGATGAAGATCGGACTCCACGAACTGGGGCCCATAGCGATGAAGGCGACGAAGTCCGTGCGGATCAACTCCACCTGCACGGTGTTCGCGGGAGCCGAGCTGCGCGACCGCCTCGCGCTGGGCGAGACCCGGCCCGACATACTGGCCGGCCTTCACCGGGCTATCATGCTACGCGCGATGTCGATCCTCTCCCGCTCCGGCGGCGTCACCAACGAGTTCACATTCACCGGCGGCGTCGCGAAGAACGAAGCCGCGGTCAAGGAGCTTCGCCAGCTGATCCGCGAGAACTACGGCGAGATGACGATCAACATCAGCCCCGACTCGATATATACAGGCGCCCTCGGCGGAGCGAGTTTCGCCCGACGAGCGGCGATCGGGTAACAGAGGGAGATCATGACCATTGCAATCGGCATCGACGTCGGCTCGGGAGTCATCAAGACCGCCCTCTTCCTGGTTGACGGGGAACATACCGAGTGGCTCGCCCGCTGGGACGCCCGCATCCGCCAGCGCGACTCCTTCCAGCTCGTCGAGGAATCGCTGACATACGTGCTGGAGAAGGCCGGCCTGGATCGTGAAAGCGTCGACTACGTCGCCACCACGGGAGAGGGGGAAAGCTTCCAGGGGGCCACCGGGCACTTCTATTCCATGACCACCCACGCCAGAGGCGCCCTGTATCTCAACCCAGAGGCCCGCGCGGTGCTCGACATCGGCGCCCTGCACGGCCGCGCCATTCTCATCGACGAAAAGGGGAAGGTGCTGAACTACCGGATGACGAGTCAGTGCGCGTCGGGGTCCGGGCAGTTCCTGGAAAACATTTCACGATATCTCGGAATCGCGCAGGACGAGATCGGCGCGCTCTCCATGAAATCCACCAACCCGGAGAAGGTCAGCAGCATCTGCGCGGTGCTCGCCGAGACCGACGTCATAAACATGGTTTCCCGCTCGATCCCCCCCAGCGACATCCTGCGCGGGATCCACGAGTCGATGGCCGAGCGGCTGATCAAGCTGCTGAAATCCATCGACGTCAAGCAGGGGGTCGTCATGATGACCGGCGGGCTGGCGCTGGATGCCGGTCTGGTTTCGGCCATCCAGGACGGGATGGAGAAGCAGAAGATGGCGACCCGGGTCGCCACGCACGCGGATTCCCTGTTCGCAGGCGCCATCGGCGCGGCGTTATGGGGGGCGTTCAGGCACAGGAAACTGCGGGCGCTCGGCAGGCTGCCGAAGGCGTCCTGAAATTCCATCTGGCGAGGAGATCATAAATGAGCGCGACCACCGAAATCACCGATTACATGGGTTTCCAGGGGCTCCTCACCGACGAGGAAAAGATGGTGCGGGCGACCGCACGGAAATTCGTCAACGACGAGGTGCTGCCGATCATCGACGGGTACGCCCAGAGCGAGACTTTCCCCGCCCACCTGGTCAAGCCGATGGCCGACCTGGGCTTCCTCGGCCCCAACCTGCCGGAGAAATACGGGTGCGCCGGGCTCTCCAACGTCGCCTACGGCCTGCTCATGTACGAGCTTGAGCGCGGCGATTCCGGAATACGGAGCTTCGCCTCGGTCCAGGGCTCGCTCGTGATGTATCCGATATACGCCTACGGCAGCGACGCCCAGAAGGAGTACTGGCTGCCGAAAATGGCGCGGGGGGAGGCGATCGGCTGCTTCGGCCTGACCGAGCCAGACTTCGGCTCCAACCCCGCGGGCATGCGCACCAACGCCGTGCGCGAGAAAGGCGGCAAATGGAGGATAAACGGCTCCAAGATGTGGATCACCAACGGGAGCATCGCCGATGTGGCCGTCGTCTGGGCGAAGACCAGTGACGGTGTCCGCGGTTTCCTCGTGGAGAAAGGGACGCCCGGCTTCACCGCCCCGCAGATGAAGGGGAAGTGGAGCCTGCGCGCCTCGGTGACATCGGAACTGCTGTTCGATGACGTCGTCGTGGACGAGGAAAAGAGCCTGCTGCCGAACGTGAAAGGGCTGAAAGGGCCTCTTGGCTGCCTGACCCAGGCCCGATACGGCATCGCCTGGGGCGCGCTGGGCGTGGCCGACGCCTGTTACCAGACCGCCCTCGAATACGCGTTGAACCGCATCCAGTTCGACAAGCCGATCGCGTCGTTCCAGCTGCAGCAGAGGAAACTCGCCGAGATGGTCACCGAGATCACTAAGGGCCAGCTTCTAGTCCTGCAGCTCGGACGGATGAAGGACCAGGGGAAGTACACGTTCGCGCAGGTCTCAATGGCGAAAATGAACAACGTCAACGTCGCGCTGGAGATTGCCCGCGTCGCCCGGACAATCCTGGGCGCCAACGGCATCATGGGCGAGTACCCCATCATGCGGCACGCCGCCAACTTGGAGTCGGTCTACACCTACGAGGGGACGCACGACATGCACCTCCTGATCATCGGCCAGGAGGTCACCGGAATCTCCGCGTTCCGGCAGGGATAGGCGGGATAGGGCGCAGCAACTTCCGGGTACTTTGTTCTGGCGCTTCAGATCATCTGGATCCCGCCGCTGACCGGAAGGTAGGTCCCCGATATGAACCGTGCTTCGTCCGACGCGATGAACAGCACCGCGCCGGCGACGTCCTCCGGCAGGCCGATCCGCTTCAGCGGCGTCATCCTGGCTACGTACTCCTTCTCTTCCTTCGGCTGGAATGCCGTGGCGTCCGTGTCCGTGAGCCCCGGGGCCACCACGTTGACGCGGATTCCTTTGGGGCCCAGTTCGAAGGCGAGGGACTTCATGAAGGAGTCCAGGGCGGATTTAGCCGTGCTGTGGGCGCAGAAGCCGTTGCCTGGATGGCGGGAGAGGCCGCTGCTGATCCCGATTACGCACCCTGTCTTTCTCTCGACCATCGGTGGAACGAAGGCCTTGCAGCAGAAAAACGCCGCCTTCAGTTCCCCCGCAAGCTTCGCCTCGAAATCCTCCCACT
>Ga0334722_10008181_pt1 | contig 10017 bp, 8 predicted proteins | sample C3_bottom_MG_FD_207210 | JGI IMG/M metagenome (GOLD analysis project Ga0334722, IMG submission 207210) | Sediment microbial communities from Yellowstone Lake, YNP, Wyoming, USA - C3_bottom | ecosystem: Environmental > Aquatic > Freshwater > Lake > Sediment | place: USA: Wyoming | collected... | reverse complement strand
TCTGGACATCCCGATACCGTTCTCGAAGCCCCTGGAGAACCTGAGCGTGCCGAACGTGGAGCGGATCAAGGAGGCCGTGAGGGGCGCGGCGGGGTAAACCCTGGTTGTCGGTTGGTCGTTGGTCCAAATGCGATTTTCGCTGTGTGTTATCAATTGATAACGCACAGCGTTTTTTATGGAAGCCCACCACCCGAGGATCCCCACCCGCCAGCGCAGCCGGCATAGACATGCGGTTCACCCCGTTATCACCTCGTTGGTTGAAGGCCGTCAGAGGTACCGCCATCCGCCGCCGGCCCCGTTGGATACGTCGGGGTCGACCTGGACACCGCAGATCCATCGTCCGACGCCCCTCTGCCGGAGGTTGTAACCGGGCCAGTCAGAGGCGTTGCGCCCGCGACTCCAGGCCGGCGCGTAAGCCTGCCAAAAGAAGGTCGCCAGGCCAGCGCCGCGGAGCCATGAGAGGACGTCATAGCTACCGTAAGCCCCGACGTGATAGGGAATGACGGGAAGCCCGGACCGGCTGCGCTGGGCGGCATAGTCCGCATAACCCTGGTGAATTCCGGCGAAGTAATCAATGATCGTCTGGCGTCGGTCGGGGGTCGCGTCATAGTCGACGGCGAAATAGACCGGCGTGCCGCCAGGTTGCCTCAGGGTGTCGGCCAGGCTGAAGGCCCTCAGCCCGTCGGCGCGGCCCCTCTCTCCGGTGAAGTACGAGGGCTGGTCGGCCGGGCCGTCCTCCCAGACCGAGACGATCCAGAGCCCGACCCTGGAAAGGGCCTCGGCCTCGGCCGCCGTCATCACCTTCCAGGTGTTGACGACGGCGAGGTAGCGGCAGACGAAGGTGAGCCCGGAGGCTTTGAGGCACCCGGCCACGGAAGAAACGTTGGTGCTGGTGTCAACGCCCATGCCCATGAACTCGTCCCCCTCATCGCTCGGCGCGCTCCCGGCGGTCACGCCTTCGGTAAGAGCTTATGTACCGCCCGGCCCGTCGGCGACACGGTGGCAGGTGGCGGCGAAAGGGGGGCGAAAAGGGAGCGAGAAGGCCCGGTCATCGTGACCGGGCCATCGTCATTGGGCCCATCGTCATTGGGCCTCCTTGATGTCAGGATGCGGTATGAAAAGCCTGGTTCAGCGGACCACCCGCCCGGCCCTCTCGCCCCACCCGCTCGGGGTCAGGGCTGGCCGACCGTTGACCAGGACCCACCGAATGCCCTCGGGCCGAGCGCGCGGGGCTTCGAAGGTGGCCGTATCGCGGATGGCCGCCGAGTCGAAGAGGACGAGGTCGGCCCACCAGCCCTCGCGGATCAGGCCGCGGTCGCTGAGGCCGAGTTTTCGAGCCGGGAGGCCGGTCATCTTCCGGACGGCCGTCTCGAGGGGCAGGAGCCCGAGATCGCGCACGTAGCGGCCAAGGACGCGCGGGAAGGTCCCGAAGTTGCGGGGGTGAGGGTGGCCGCGGCCAAGCCCTCCGGCCCCAGGCCTGGCTTGGTACGGCAGGGCCGAGCCGTCCGACCCGACCATGATGTCCGGGCGGGCCAGGGCCAGCCGCACGTCGTCCTCGTTCATGGCGTGGCCGATGACCGACACCCCGGTGCCGCCGGCCAGCAGGAGATCGAAGAAGGCGTCATAGGGGTCCTTCCCTTCAGCCTCGGCGATGGCCGCCAGGCTCTTGCCATCCTTGGCCGGGTCGCCGGTCTCGTCGACGAAGAAATCGCTCCACTCCATCCCACGGATCGACGAGGTCCAGGCCGGCGGGTTGCCTGTCTCCATCGCCCGGCGCATCCGGGCGCGGCCGTCGGCGCTGGAAAGGACGGCCCGCCAATCGCCCTCCATGATCTCCGGCGGGAGGAAGGAATCGAGGCCGGTGTTGTAGGCCGTGTACGGGTACTGGTCCGCGTCGACCGGCAGACCCTCAGCCCGAGCGCGATCGATGAGGGCCAGGGCCTCCTTCAGACGACCCCACATGTACCGGCTCTCCGCTTTGAGGTGCGAGATCTCGGTGGAAACAGCGGCCCGGCGGCTGATCTCAATGGCCTCGGCAATGGCCTCCAGGAGGGCCTCGCTCTCGCTGCGGATGTGCGAGCAGTAGAGTTTCCCAGCCCGGCCGGCGACGGCGGCCAGCTCAACCAGCTCGTCGGTGGCTGCATAGCAGCTCGGGTAGTAGACAAGGCCCGAGGACAGGCCCACGGCGCCATCGGCCAGGGCCCCCTCGAGCATGGCTTTCATTTGGCGAAGCTCGGCGGCGTCGGGGGCCCTCGTGGCCAGGCCGAGGACCTGGTAGCGGATGGCTCCGTGGCCGGCCAGGGCAGCGACGTTGACGGCCGGGCGCGCGGCCTGGACCCGATTGAGGTACTGGCCGAAGGATCGCCAGGTCCACTCAACGTCGAGGCCGCGCGATGCGTCCTCCTGCATTTTGAGGGCATCCGGCCCGCCCTCGGGGCCGAGCCATGGGGCGACCGAAGATCCGCAGTTGCCGACGACCATCGTCGTCACGCCCTGGCCGAGCATGCTCTCGGCCTGCGGATCGGCGAGGACGGTGAGGTCCGAGTGGTTGTGGAGGTCGATGAATCCCGGGGTCAGGACGAGGCCACGGCCGTCGATGACCGCGGCGGCTGCGGCCCGGTCACCTGGGAAGGCTGCGGCCGCGTCGCGCCGTTGGATGAAGGCGATGCGGCCCGAGGCCACGCCCACGTCGGCGACATACCCGGGAGAACCGGAACCGTCAATGACCAGCGCGTCGGTGATGAGGAAGTCGTACAGGTTAATCGCCTCCAGTGGGAGCCTTCGTGATCGGGCCTTGATCGGGCCTGATCGGGCCTTGATCAGGTCTTCCGCGGGTCGAGGGCGTCGCGCAGGGCGTCGCCGCAGAGGTTGAAGGCCAGGACGACGAACATAATCGCCAACCCCGGGGCGACGGTCAGCCACGGGGCCTGATAGATGAAGTTGCGACCGGAGCTGAGCATGGCCCCCCAGCTCGGGGCGGGTGGCTGGGCGCCAAGCCCCAGGTAGCTCAGGGATGACTCGACCAGAATGGCCCCGGCCATCCCCAGCGTGGCCAGGACGATGATGGGCGAGATGGCGTTTGGGGCGATGTGACGGATGAGGATCCACCAATCCGTCAGGCCCTGGGCTTTCGCCGCCTCGACGAACTCCTTCTCCCTCAGGGAGAGGACCTGAGCCCGCATCATTCGGGCGTAGGACGGCCAGGTCACGAGGCCGAGGGCGATCATCGCGCTGGTCAGGCCGGGCCGCAGGACGGCCACGAAACCGATCGCCAGAAGGATGGTGGGAAATGACCAGACCACGTCGACGAGGCCCATGATGACCAGGCTGACCCACCCCCCCCAATATCCGGCGACCGCTCCGAGGATGGTCCCGACGGTCATTCCGATGCCCACGGCGATGGCCCCGACGGCCAGCGAGATGCGGGCGCCGTAAATGATTCGGCTCAGGACATCGCGCCCGAATTCGTCGGTCCCAAGGAGATGGCTTCGGCTGGGCGGCTGGAGAACCTCATTGAGGTTCTGGACCCTGTAACCATAGGGAGCCAGTAAGGGCGCGAACCCGGCGACGACAAGGAAGACAATGACCCCGATGACCCCAACGCGCGCGGACGCCCGGTTTGTGAACCGTTTCCACTTAGCCAAGGATTAAAGCGACCTCCTCGCGCCTCATTGCAGGCGGATGCGCGGGTCGAGGAAGACGTAGGCGATGTCGGCCAGGAGGTTACAGAGGGCCACCGAGACGGCCAGGATCAGCAGGCATCCCTGGACCACCGGATAGTCCCGGGAGAGGATGGCCTGGATCATCAGCCGACCCATGCCCGGCCGGCTGAAGACCTCCTCCATGACCACCGTTCCACCCAGGAGATAGCCCAGATCGAGGCCGATCAGGGTGACCACCGGCAGCATCGCGTTCCGCAGGGCATGCTTGTAAATGACCACTCGCTCGGAGAGACCTTTGGCTCTGGCCGTGCGAACGAAGTCCTGCTTGATCACATCCAGCATGGTGGAGCGCGTGGTTCGGGCGGTGACCGCCGCGTCGGCGAAGCCCATCGCCAGAGCAGGCAGGATGAGGAACCTGATCCCTCCGTACCCTGATACGGGAACCCACTGCAGCTTGATGGCGAAGAGCACGATCAATAACTGCCCCAGCCAAAAGCCGGGGACCGACACCCCGAGCAGGGCCCCGACCATCGTCGCCTGGTCGGCGACGGACCCGGAGCGGACGGCCGAAATCACCCCGGCGACGACCCCCATGACGACCGCCAGGGCCATGGCCGAGAAACCCAACTCCAGGGTCACCGGGATGGCCCGGGCGAGGAGCTCGGCCACCGGACGGCGCATCTGGATGGACATGCCGAAGTTGCCCCGGAGGATGTTGCCGAGGAAGGTCAGGTATTGGGTGAGGAGCGGTCGGTCCAGCCCCCAGGCGTGCTTCACCCGGTCGTAAACCTCCTGGGGGGCGCGCTCTCCGACCAAGAGAAGGACCGGGTCCCCGGGGGCCAGGTGGATGATGAGGAAGACCACCACCGTGACCCCCAGGACGACCGGGATCATCAACAGGATCCGACGAATCAGGTAGGTCCGCACCGCTACTTGATGTCCTTCTTCAGCCAGACGTCGTTGAAGACGTCGCCGCCGCCGGGATAGGGCCGGTAACCTCCGACGAGGTCCGTCCGGACGGCCTGGATGCTCATGGGATACCACAGCGGCGCCCAGACGGCCTGCTCGATGAGGTACTTCTCAAGCTCGATGTACTTCTGGGTGCGGAGCTCGGGGGTCGTGGCCCCTTCGGCCGCCGCGATGAGCTCATCGGTCTTCTTGTCTTTCCAGAGCGAGTGGCCCGGATATGGGGCCTGGCGGCTCTCCAGGAACCACTGAAGGATATCGGCGTTATCCCAGGAGTACTGGCGCATGAACAGCTGTTGCTTGCCGCTCTTCAGGAAGCTCTTGTAGCCAGCCTCATCGTACTGAACGATATCGGCCTTGACGCCGATTGCCTCCAGCATTTGCTGAATGGCCTGCGCCGCCCGGACGTGCTCGGTCCGATTCTGGGTCGCCAGGGTGGTCTTGAAACCCTTTGGATAACCGGCCTGGGCGAGGAGCTTCTTGGCCGCCTCGACGTCGTACCGCATGGCGTTCTTGTCTTCATACGACTCGGCCAGGCCCGGCGGCAGATAACCGTAGGCCGGCTGGACTAGGTTGAAGAAGACCGACTTGGCCAGAGCCTCGCGGTCGATGGCCAGGTTGATCGCCTCGCGGACCCTCGGATCGTTGAAGGGCTTGTTGGCCGTGCCGAAAGCGAGGTAGCCGAGGCCGAAGGCGGGTTGCTTGATGACCTGAACGTTGGGCATCTTGGAGACCCGATCGTAGTGCTCCACCGGGACATCCAGGAGGACCTGCACGTTGCCGGTCTCAAGCTCCGCCACGCGGGTGGCCGAGTCCGGGATCACCCGGTAGGTCAACGTGTTCAGGTAGAACGGCCCTCGATTGGAGAGCCAAGGGGCGCCCCAGTTGTATTCCGGGTTTCGCTCGAGGACGATCCGGTCGCCCGGGATCCATTCCTTCAATTTCATCGGGCCCGTCCCGACGGCGATCTTGGTCCCGTATTCCTTGGTGCCGTTGGGACCGTACTTGGCATAGGCGGCCGGCGATTGGATCGCCCCATAGCTCTGGCAGAGCTTGAACAGAAGGTTCGGGAACGGGCTGGCGAGCTTGAAGACGATCGTCTGGTCATCCGGGGTCTCCATCGACTTGATCCAGGTGTAGTCGAGGACGTTGGCGGCCGCGGTCTTCGGGTCGAGCATGACCTCGAAGTGCTTCTTCACGTCCTGGGACGTGAACGGCGTCCCGTCGTGCCACTTGACCCCCTTCTTCAGGTGGAAGGTCCAGGTCTTGCCATCCGGCGAGCTCTCCCAGGACTCGGCCAGGCCGGGGGCATACTTGTAGTTCCAATCGCGGGTGACCAGGGTGTCATAGACGTAGGCCTGACCGGCCGACCAGGTCATCTGATACAGGTCAAAGGTATCGGTCTCACGGTCGACACCGATGGTCAGGTTGCCGCCCTTGCGCGGCTTCTCGGAACCGGGGCCGGCGGCCTGCTTGTTGGCGCAACCGGCGGACAGGGTGAGGACCAGAAGGGCCGCCACGACGACCGCGGCCAGCACCAGGTGCCGGGTCTTGCGTTTGCTCACTTGCTTCCCCTCCGTTGTCTGAGCTTCGTATTCTGTTTGTTCCGGAGCCAAAGACCCTCCCTTAAGCCACCGGTCACCTCCCGTGTCTCTCTAAGAAGGGAACGCTCAGGGGGTTTGACAGGAACCCGCGACAGGCCGAATGCGGGAAGAGAAGAGAGAGGCGTGAGCGGTCAAGTTGGAGTTTGGGGCCCTTGCCGTCCCTTTGGTTTTTTGGTCATTCGATGCAAGAGAGGACATTCCTGCCGGGAATGTCCTCAGTTCTGACGATTCGAAAGATGTTTTTCAGCCTCCTCCAGGGCGTGGAAGCCGAGGAAGCTGTCATCTGGGGACCGCCGCTGGCGGCTGGAAATACGTCCCAGCGTGAGGGACGACTCGCCAGCCCTTGGCCGTGTACTCCAGGTAAACCTGGATCTCGCGCCCGTCCTCGCTGGTGAGCGTGACGAGCGCGCGAAGGCGCGGGAAGCCCGGAAGCAGCTTGGCCGGCGGGCCCGTGGAGAACTCGTCGGCGCCGGCCTCGTGGAGCGCGCTCGCGGCTTCGAGCCAGGCCGCGGTGGACAGGTTGTTCACCGCCTTGGCGCCGACGGCCAGGCCCACCAGGAGCACGACCGGGATCAGCGCGACCAGGCCCCACGGACGCAAGCTCCAGGCGAGGATGATGAACGCGGCGAACGCCAGGAAGATGAGAACATCGGCGAACATCGGGCGGACCCCCTCTCGACTCGACGGCTCAGCCTTGGCGCTGGCGGCCGGGTCTAGACTCTCACCCCCACCTCCGTCTTCAGTCGCCCGTCCCCAGTCCGCCCGTCCCCGATCGCCCGACGACGTTCCCGGTCAGAACCAGCAGGGCGCCGACGAGAGCCGGCGCCCCGGGGTGCTCACCGAAGAAGAGCCAGGCGAAGAACACCGCGCTAATTGGATCGACGTAGGTCAACAGACTGGCGACGCGGGCGGGGATTTGCTGCAGGCCCTTCAGAAGCAGGGTCAGGGCGAGGGCGGTGTGGGCCACGCCCATCACGGCGAGGATGGCGATGGACGGCCAGCGCAGGGCGGCGAGAAACGGGCAGGATCCGACGAGGACCAGCGGCGCGAAGGCGACGGCGGCCGCGCCCGTCTCCCACCTGGCCAGGGTCGGCGCTGGGACGTCGCGCAGGTACCGGCCCAAGAGCAGGGCGCCCGCGTAGAAGACCGCGGCCCCGGCGCGCCGCCCAATGACCAGGCCCATGGCGGCCAGCGCGGCCCAGCCGAAGACCAACCGGAAGAAGACGATGACCCGGCGTCCACGGTCGGATGGGGCCGAGCTTGAGGTCTCGTCGCTCCTGTTCATCCGGAGCCGGTGACCTTTCCGCGGCCTTGAGCCTCGCCGCATCGATGATTTTCTGAAACCGGCCGTCAGGGTCATCGAGGACCCTGGCCTGAGAGTAGACGCGGACGGAGACCGGTCCGTGCTCACGCTACCCGATGAGCTTCCCGCCCAGGGGCTCGAACCGGGCGGTGAAGAAACGCAGCACGGGCGGCTCGTAGACGAATCTGAGGCCGTGGATCTGATCGCGGACCTCGTACAGGTCCACGACCGAGTCGGCGACGACGTCCATGTGCCGGTCGGTGTAGACCCGGCGCGGGATGGTCAGGCGGACCAGCTCGAGCTTGGGCACGTGCTCGTGGCCGTGCTCGTCGCGGCCGGCGGAGACGATCCCCCGCTCCATGGCCCTGACCCCCCCTTCGACGTAGAGGGCCGCCGCCAGGGCCTGGGCCGGGTACGAGGTCTGCGGGAGGTGCGGCAGGAACCGCTTGGCGTCGAGGTAAACGGCGTGCCCGCCGATGGGCTCGACGATCGGGACGCCCGCCTCGAGGAGCTGGTTCCCCAGGTACTCGACCTGCCGGACGCGGTAGGCGATGTAGTCATCGTCGACCATCTCGTGGATCCCGCGGGCCATCGCCTCCATGTCTCGACCGGCCAGACCGCCGTAGTGCGGGAAGCCTTCGTAGAGGACGAGCAGCGAGGCCGCCTTCTGCCAGAGGTCGTGGTCATTCATGGCCAGGAAGCCGCCGATGTTGACGAGGTTATCCTTCTTGCCGCTCATCGTGCAGCCGTCGCCGTAGGACATCATCTCCCTGAGGATCGCGGCGACGCTCTTGTCCCGGTAGTCTTCCTCGCGTTGCTGGATGAAGTAGGCGTTCTCAACCGCCCGGGTGGCGTCGAAGAAGAGCCGCACCCCATGGCGCTGGCAGAGCTCGCGGGTGGCCCTCAGGTTGGCCATGCTGACCGGTTGCCCGCCGGCCATGTTGACCGTGACGGCCAGGCTGACGTAGGGGACCTTGTCCGGCCCGACCTTCTTGAAGAGGTCCTCGAGTTTGTTCAGGTCGACGTTGCCCTTGAAGGGGAGGCGGGCGGTGGGGTCGTGAGCCTCGTCGATGACGACATCGACGAAGGTCGCCCCGTTCCTCTCCTGGTGGGCGCGGGTCGTCGTGAAGTACATGTTTCCCGGGACATAGGTCCCCGGGGTGATGAGGATCTGGGAGAGGATGTTCTCGGCCCCGCGTCCCTGATGGGTCGGGACCATGTACTTGAAACCGTAAACCTCGCGGACGGCCTGCTCGAGATGGAAGAAATTGCGCGACCCGGCGTAGGCCTCATCGCCGACCATCAGGCCGGCCCACTGGTTATCGGACATGGCCGAGGTGCCGCTGTCGGTGAGGAGGTCGATGTAGACGTCCTCCGACCTCAGGAGGAAGGTGTTGTAACCGGCCTCGGCAATTGCCCTCTCGCGCTGCCCGCGCGTGGTCATCCGGAGGGGCTCCACGGCCTTGATCTTGAAAGGTTCCGCTTTCCGCCGCTCTCTCGGCATGCTGAAGCCTCCTTGAGCTGCTGATTTCATCGGGCTCAGAAGCCGCGTGGCACGGGAAACGGCCGCCCGGCGGCAACCGCATTACCCGACGCCCTTCGACGCAAACTACCATGGACCGGGCGCCCTCGGCCGCCCGACGCCGGACGGCCGCCCGGACCGGGGAGGAATTAAGTGTGCCGCGGGAAAGGCGGTTCTTGAAACCAAGACCCCTGAGGGCCCTCGTCCCCGCCCCTCCCGGGGAAACCGAGCCGGCCGAAAGCCAACCGCCGAAGCCGCGCTCCGAGGACCCGATCCCGAAGGACCTCGCCGAGGTCAGGAGGCGCCTCAAGGCCGGGGCCGGCGGGAGCACCGATGTGATCATCCGCGAGTTCGAGGCGGGCCGGGAAAAGGTCCGCCTGCTCTTGGTCTACGTCGATGGGCTGGTCAACAAGGATATCATCGATCAGCACATCATCGCCCCGATCATCCGCGCGGGCCGCTACGGTCGGAAGACCGGGGCCCCGGTGGACCTCTCCTCCCCGGAGGAACTCGGCCGGCGGGTTCTCACCAGCGGCCAGATCAAAATCGTGGACCGCTTCCACCGGTCGGAAATGGACTTTTGCGCCGGGAACACGGTCCTCTTCATCGACGGCGCGGACCGGGCGCTCAGCCTTGACACCCGCGGCTGGGAGAAGCGGGGCATCGACCACCCCGAGACCGAGCGCAGCACCAGGGCCAGCCGGGAGGGCTTTGTCGAGACCCTTCAGACCAACCTGGCCTTGATTCGCCGGCGGATCAAGGACCCCTCGCTCCGGGTGGAAGCAACCACCGTGGGCCGGCGCACCCACACCACGGTGGCCATCGTCTGGCTCGAGGGGCTGACCAATCCTGTCCTCGTCGAGACGGTCCGGAAACGGCTCAAGGCCATCCAGGTGGACCGAGTGATCGAGAGTTACGTGATTGAATACTACCTCAAGGATGATCCCTGGACCCCCTTCC
>Ga0334722_10008180_pt1 | contig 10017 bp, 9 predicted proteins | sample C3_bottom_MG_FD_207210 | JGI IMG/M metagenome (GOLD analysis project Ga0334722, IMG submission 207210) | Sediment microbial communities from Yellowstone Lake, YNP, Wyoming, USA - C3_bottom | ecosystem: Environmental > Aquatic > Freshwater > Lake > Sediment | place: USA: Wyoming | collected... | reverse complement strand
GTCCAAAACATGGTTCTAGCTATTGAGAACGGAAACTATGCTCTTGGTAGGGCCTACTTCATCAAGGCTGTTAACCTCGTATATAGTCTTGAGGTAGGGAAGAGCCTCTCCAACCAAACCCAGATCATGCAGAGAACACAGGAGGAAATAATGAGGAGGATAACTGAGCTCAACCAGAGCATATCGAACATGTCCTTCCTCTCAGCTGATGTTAGGAGCAATTTGACTCAGCAGCTAAACCTGGCAATGCAGCTTGTCCAGAACGGGAACTACAGCGCTGCAGTGCAATACATGGAGAAGGTGATGGTTCAGCTGAGAGACATGGCTAACTCTCTCAATAGAGAGAGAGTTAGAACGATGCTTATAGAAAGAGCGATGAACAGAGCTGATGAGATAAACGGCATTTTCGGCATTGGAGTAGTTGACAAGAATAAGTTGAACGAGAGCAATGGGTCAATAATGGACTTAGCCCTTAAAGCCAGGGGACTGGGAGTTATGAAAAAGTATCTGGACGAGGACCTTGAGAGCATGAATGCATCATGGATTGCCAACAACTTCGATGAGGGGTCGTTCAAAGGAAAGCTGGGGAATGCTATGATAGGTAAGGCTAAATCTATGCCCGAGCAGATGTTCGCTCCTTCCTCGATATTGCTGCAAATTGCGGAGGAGAACCTGCAGAAGCTCTCAAAGTTCGGAAGAGGTAACCTGGAAACATATGCCAACCAGCTCCAGGGGATCATCGATAACGAGAAGAGCTTGATAAACGCTTCATCTGATGCCGTAAGCAAGCTAATGCAGGGCGACGTCTCGGCATTGAGCATAATTAACCAGAGCAAAGCAAGTGCCCAAGCTCTAATCGAGCAGATCAATTCGCTAAGCGTACCTGGGGAGCTCCAGAGCGTCAAAACCCTCATAGCTAGGTCTCTCCAGCTCTTCATCGACGAGCTCAACGCCGTACAGAGGGTCTCAAGTGAACTTTCAGGAATAAACAAGAATATACTGATTAAGGGAATAGTGCTAAATGTGAACGGGCAAAACCTAACTGTCCTCGGCGTATTCTCTCCCGGATCCCTAGTAATGGGAGGGCAAAGATTTGGAACAATTTCTACACACCATATAGTGCTGCTGCCTACCAATTGGACTGTTATTCTCACCAATTCCACGCAGGTCAGTGGGCAAATCACAGTATACGCTCCCGTGCTCGTTCATGGCTCAGTTGTAGATGCTGCTAACCACATAGTCAAGGCCGACAAAATATTCACGATCAATGCTACCGTTGAGGAAACGGAAGAGGGGCAGTAGCCCAAATTTTTTAAATATATTTTTTTATTATAATTATAGAACTCGATTTTTTCTTCTTTTATAGGTAAGGTATTTTTAAATCAAGATATAAATATTATTATATCTGATGGTGATTTCTTCGTGTCAAAGGTAGTGGCTTCTTCTACTAAGACGGATCTTTCTGGAAGGAAAGTCCTCCTGAGGGTCGACATCAACTGCCCAATAGGAAAGGATGGAAAGCTCCTCGACATCTCGAGGATAAAGATACACGCAGGCACAGTCAGGAGATTGCTCGATGAAGGGGCAGCGGTCGTTATATTGGCCCATCAAGGTAGACCGGGAATGGATGACTTCACAGACCTTCATCAGCACTCGATCGCCTTGAGCAAGGAGACCGGCTATGAAGTTCAATTCGTACCAGATGTCATGGGACCTGAGGCTATAGAGAGGATAGATAAGCTCAGGCCTGGTGAAGCGTTGATGCTGGACAACGTGAGGTTCCTAGCAGAAGAGAGCATAGAGGCCTCAGGAGAGTTCCACGCGAAATCATACCTAGTTAGAAGGCTAGCTCCACACTTCGAGTATTATGTCAACGACGCATTCGCCACGGCCCACAGGAAGCATGCGAGCATGATGGGCTTCCCCTATGTATTGCCCTCCCTTGCGGGGGACGTTATGGAAAAGGAGGTTCTCGCCCTTAGCGAGATAAAAGACCCAGCGCTCTCCCCAAAGATGTTTGTACTAGGCGGAGCGAAGGTATCTGACAGCGTGAGGATACTGAAGAACATCCTTGGTAGCAGCTTTGGATCCTACGTTTTACTAACAGGTCTCATATCCGAACTTTTCTATCTAGCAAGCGGAGTTGTCCTGGGGAAAGCTAGCAGGGACAAGCTCGAGAAAGCAGGAGCCTTGCCCTTAGTCAATAGCGCTAGGGAGCTTTTACTGAAATATAGGGAAAGGATCTACTTGCCTCCTGATTATGTGCTTGAGGATGGAAGTGTGCTATTGGTAGGCAAGGGAGTAGCGGACAACAAGCTGATCAAGGATGTCGGCCCTCAGACCATTGAACGATACGGTGAATTGATGAAAGAGGCAAAGGTCATAGTATTGAGGGGACCCGCTGGGGTGATAGAGGAGAGCCAGTTCCGCAAGGGCTCAACGGCTCTGATGAGGGCCGCGCTCAATACTGATGCGAAGGTTATAGTGGGAGGGGGACACCTGACATCGATCCTGGAAGACCTTCCGGAGAGTGAGAGGAGGAAGGCGCACAACAGCACGGGGGGCGGAGCGCTCTTGCTTTTCCTTGGAGGAGAAGAGCTTCCAGCAATAGAGGCGCTTGCCCGCTCAGCTGAAAAGTTTAAGTTAAACGGTATAGAACTTCCATAATGAGGCGGTAGAAAATGGTGACAATTGAAAGTAAACTGGAGGAGAGAGTTTTCCTCATGAGCTACATGTTCAGGAGAATACTCGTCCCATACGATGGGTCGGCCAACAGCGAGAAGGGGCTTAGGGTAGCGCTTGAGCTCTCCGCGATACTTGGATCAAAGATAACCGTAGCTTATGCCTGTGAAAAGGGGAAGTGCAACGGGGGCCTTCTAGAGAGAGCTAAGGAGATCGCTGAGGCCAGGGGTATAAAAGTGGAAACCAAATTGATCGAGTTCGATCCTGAAGAAAGCAGCGAATCCTCCGAAATAGTGAAAGAGGTAAACAGCAACTCTTACGACCTAGTCGTCGCTGGAATAAGGGGGAAGACGGAGTACGAGGGCCTAGAAAAAGGTTCGGTAGCGACTACCCTTTTCGTGAATACGAACGCGAGCTATCTATTCGTTAAATAATATTTTTCTCTAAAACAAAATAATAGCAAAAGTTAAGAGCAATTACTTCCTCCTCTGCATGCTTCCAAGCTCTGATTCCGCTTCTATCATCGCGAGTTCTCCCTTTATCTCTTCGATCGCTTTCTTTATCTCTTCGATCTCCGTTTCTGGTAATTGAACGAGGGATAGAGCTTCCCTGCCCATGCTCGTAGGCCTCAGCTTCTTTGACCTTCCAACCGTTTCTAGGAACTCTACATATAGAAGGGAAAGAACGTCATCCTTAAGCGACTTGCTCACCACGGCGTTTCCCACAACGAAGAACTTATAGCCGAATGAGATCCCCTTTTCGTTCAATTTGTACATGAGATGGTTCAGTCCCTTTTCCGAGATCTCCCCAACCATATCGATTATCTTCAAAAGCTTCATGAGCTTTTGATTTTGCATCACTTGCTCCTTTGTGATTAACTGCTTCGTCTCGAACTTTACTTCTTTTCCCTTCTTTTCCTGACCACTTGGCGCCGACATCATTTTCCCCATTATTGCCATGGAAGAACCACGATAATATAACTTATTCTCATCTTCATTGTAGAAGATCTTTGCCAAAAAAAATACTATGTAGTCTGTAACGAATGAATCCTCGATTTTAAGAGAAAAAATATAAAAAAGTTAAGCTAGGAATTCAGGGTCACCGTTCCAGTTATCGGGTCGAAGTTCCCTATAACTGTCCACACGACCTTCCCAGTGCTATCTCTCTGAAGCTCAACATATGAATAGGACCCGTATTTTCTGTCTCCGTTCTCATCGAATTTAAGCCACCCGCTGAGGCCGAAATAATGATCAGCGAAGAGCGGAAAAGCCTTCGTCAGCACCTTTCCGCTCGTGGTACCCGTCTGCGCTGCGGTTAAGGCTATCGCCCATATGCCATCATAGAGAGCTAGAGTGGCCCCACTGGGCCTGTTGCCGGTGAGGTTCTGATATCTCGCTGCGAAGCTATCCTGTAGCTCGTTATATGGAACCGAGTACGCTACGTTTATGTAACCCACTCCGCTGTTTACTATGTCCTGGCCTATGACATCCCTTACCTGCACATCGTTTACCGTGCCGTCAGATCCGTACCATCTTACGCTCATTAGCACCGGATAGTTCTTTGCAGCATTGAATATAGAGATGAAATCTCCAGGGAAGCTAAGCGCCAGTATAGCGAGAGAGCTCTTGTTTTGCACCGAGGAGACCAGGTTGGCCAAGTTCTGGACTTCTGCTGAATAGTCCTTTGCGTTGGGGTCATACCTTATTGAACCTACTATATTCCCACCCTTTGAAACGAAGTTTTGCCTAGTTGCATTAAATAGTCCATCACCCCAGTCGTCTCCCCTATATATTATCACAACGTTTCGTATTCCCTGATACCACATGAGGTCAGCGATAGCTCTTGCCTGCCTCGTATCAGGGGTCTCCAACCTGAACACATTATCCGGTATGGCTAGCTGTGGAGCAGTAGATGCGTAGGAAATAACTATCATGTCGTTCTGGCTGGCGAACTGCATGACCGCCGAGGTCGCTGAGCTCGTATAAGTGAAGAGTATCTTTATTCCCCTAGCTGCGAGGGTTTGGGCTGCAGAGAGAGCGCCGTCCGGAGTCGATTTATCGTCCTCAAAGTATAGCTTCACCCTATAATTGCTACCTATCTGGGAGAAGTAATTGTTCACATCACTCTCAGCTAGCTGGGCCGCAGTCCTATAGAGCGGGCCGTAACCCTGCAAGCTCCCAGATAAAGAAACTTCGATACCTATAGGTATCTCGATGGTTGAATTCTGGGCAGTTGTCTGCGTATTCGTAACGCTCCCTCCTTGATGTGGGGATGCCAAATATCCTATTCCTGCGCCTATAGCCAGACCTATGACCAATAGTATTATCCCAAGAGTAGTCGAATTCAAACTTTTCACCCCATAGTTTACAATGTTTACTTGATGGAGAGTAATGTTTAATTAAAGGTTTAAAAAATTTTCCATCTGGGTTAAATTTATAATCTCAATATAACCATTTGGAGTATATTGTAATCTAGATGGTAAATAACGTTAACAGGGTTGAAAGAGATGCCTCTTGCTAACCTATTGACCAACGCCTTTACCTACAGTAACATGTTGGTTCTAATGGCCCTAGGTCTCACTTTCTCTTATATAACGCTTAAGGTTCCAAATTTCGCCCAGGGAGACTTCATCGCTGTGGGAGCATATGTAGCTTATACGTCCTATGTGCTATGGGATATACACCCCTACTTGACGATTCCCCTCTCATTTCTCGTCTCTGGCGCTATATCGCTTCTGATGTTTCTGTTCGTTTTCAGTCCATTGTCCAAGAGGGGATTCAAATTAACGGAACTTATGATAGCGTACTTTGCTGCTGAGATGATAATCAGGAGCGCGCTCCTCATCTATACGGATTATATGCAGAGCAGCCTCTCCAAGTATTTTTCTAATATCTTGATCCCAGTTGGCCAAGTAGAAATCGGGGGATACGAGATCTCATCGCCGCTTTTGGCTTCCTTCATTCTCTTGTTAACGATCCTCGTATCATTTTTGATAATTCTAAAATACACTAAACTGGGCATCGCCTTAAGGGCCGTGATACAAAACCCAGAGCTCGGTAGGGTCTATGGCGTCAACGTGGAGAAAATGTACGCTATATCCTGGTTTCTGGCTGGCGGGATCACGGGAATGACTGGTCCCGTGATATTGACCTTCTTCCCTACGGACCCAAACATAGGATGGACATTCCTCATAAGGATCTTCGCCGCCAGCATAGTAGGGGGAATAGATAGCATGCTGGGCGCGGTAATAGGGGGGTACTTCGTCGGCATGAGCGAAGTCTTGGGCATTTATGTTCTCAGCCAGCCGCCCATAGGGCTTCAGCCCGTCTACAGGGTGGTGATTCCATTCGTTCTCATGATAGCAGCTCTTCTGATTATGCCAAGAGGAATAGCTTCGAAGCTTGAAGGGATAAGCTTCAGGAGGGAGAGAAAATGAGCATCCTGGGGATCGCTGACCCGCTCAGATTTATCTTCGACATAGGTGGTTTCTTCATCATATACTCAATGCTCAGTATAAGCATGAATCTAGATTACGGCTTCGCAGGTATTCCTAACCTCGGAAAGGTCATGTACTTCGCAGTCGGTGCCATAGTTACAGGGTCCTTATCTCTCAGAATAATATCCGAGATTTCCGGTATACCTTTGGGGGACTTCGTCACTCAGAACATATCTTATTCCATTACGGCGGGGAATTGGCTTTCGCATCATCCTATAGAGGCAGTAGGGATCTCACTCTCTCTAATCGGCCTCTCTTCACTTATTTCTGGATTTGTGGGGATCCTAAGCTCTCTTCCCGCCATTAGGCTGAAGGAGACATACTTGGCCATTACCCTTCTAGTTTCTGGAGAGCTGGTAAGGGTGATATCGAGCTATTACGCTCCGTTGGTTGGAGGGACCGTCGGGGCACATGTCCCTGATTTCTTCTCTTGGGTAGGAGTCGGAAGGATCCATGACCTGTTCTTATTGGCATACCTGGCCGCGTTCATGGTTGCATCTTACATAGCTAGTAGGCTACTCGTGATGTCACCATTCGGTAGGATAATGAGGGCTCATAGGGACAACGAAGAAGCTCTCATGTCATTAGGAAAGGATCCGGTTTATGTGAGAGGCAGCACTCTCTTCGTATCTTCGGCAATAGCTGGTGCTGCAGGAAGCCTCTACGCGATATACTCCGGCAACGTCAATGCAGGGGATTTCGTGCCAGACAAAACCTTCATTCTTTCCCTAATAATAGTGATAGGCGGAATGGCCAACGTCAATGGTCCGCTAGTAGGAAGCCTCATTTATATAGTGATAGACAGGGTCGTGAGGCAAGCAAAGTTTTTCCTTAACGTCCCGTTCGATGTTAATTACTTATCTATAGGGATCATGGGAGTTATACTCTTGCTTTTCTTCTTTTTCAGGCCGAAGGGCATCCTCCCTGAGAAGCCTATAGTTATTGCTAGAAATAAAAAGCTAAAGAACGTAAGCGAGTAGATTTTAAAAGCTTTTTTTGTAACAATAAATTCTTAGACTTATCGAAGTAAAATTCAATATATCGCTCGCAAGGAGGTGCATATTGAATGCCAATAATCGAGGAAGTTCCAAAGAAAACTGAGTTCAAGAGGATCGGGGTCCACAGCCATATAAGGGGACTGGGTCTGGATGAAAACGGAAAAGCTAAGATCATCGCAGATGGGTTAGTCGGCCAAACTGAAGCTAGAGAGGCCGCTGGAGTAGTAGTGCAAATGATCAAGGAGGGTAAGATGGCTGGCAGAGGAATACTATTCGTAGGGCCGACGGGGACTGGGAAGACTGCTCTGGCAGTTGCTATAGCGAAAGAGCTAGGCGAGGATACTCCATTCGTGGAGTTCAGGGGCTCGGAGATATATTCGCTCGAAGTGAAGAAGACCGAGACGCTCATGCAGGCAATAAGAAAGAGCATAGGCGTTAGGTTGAAGGAGAAAAGATCAGTCTACGAGGGCGTAGTGAAAGAGGTAAAGGTGCGAAGAGTAAGGCATCCCTATAATCCATACGTTATGGTACCTAGGGAGGCAAAGATAACCTTAGAAACCAAAGACGACAGTTTAACCCTGACGGTTAGCGATGAAATAGCTGAACAGCTTCTCTCCCAGGGGATAAGGAAGGACGATGTAATTTGGATAGATGCGCAGACTGGTAGGGTATTTAAAGAGGGTAAAGTCAAGGGCGAGGGACAGGAACTATATCTGACCGGTGAGAAAATCGTTGAAAAGCCTACAGGTCCCATAAAAAAAGAGAAGGAGATAGTTAATACCGTCACGCTGCATGACCTAGACCTTTACTTCGCCTCCAGGAGAGCTGGTTTGGAGCTCTTGCTCGGCTTCTCTCCATTGAAGGAGATAAGCCAAGAGGTGCGTAAAGCTGTAGACGAGCAGGTCAAAAAGTGGGTGAGCGAGGGCGTGGGCGAGATAATCCCCGGTGTTCTTTTCATTGATGATGCCCATATGCTTGACATAGAGGTCTACAGCTTTCTGACGATGGCAATGGAGAGCGAGCTAGCCCCAATAATAATCCTTGCTACGAACAGGGGAGTCGCGAGGATAAGGGGCACCGAGATGGAAGCGCCCCACGGCATGCCCTTAGACTTGCTAGATAGGCTTCTAATAATCCCCACGAGGCCTTACAACCCCGAAGAGATAAAGCAGATAATATCAATAAGGGCCGACGAGGAAGAAATAGCGTTGAGCGGGGAGGCTCTTGAGGAGCTAACGAAGATCGGCACAGAGAGGAGCCTCAGATATGCCGTTCAGCTGATGGTACCCTCTAAAATAATCGCTTCTAGGAAAGGCAGGAGCTCCGTATCTAAGGAGGATGTTGCAGAGGCAGCTTCCAAGTTCATCGATCTGAAGACCAGCACCGAATATGTGTCTAAATACGAGAAGTTGTTCATCCACTGACCGATTTATAACTGAAAACCTTGCCTTTTACGGCGAGGATTGTGAGGAAAATGAGAGAAGCTTTTTTGCCTCACAGGGATCTAAATGCAAGCATAAACATAGCTCATGCCTTAATGAGAGGTATAGGGTGGGGGAGTAGTGAGTCCCCCGAACCAGCAAATGAGGCTGGAGGCGCAAAGCCACAGCTAAATGCTGGAAGCCTCGTCCTTCAGGGCGGGGTAGCTCACCTATTAAAAATCAATGAGAATAAAAATTCAAGCATTTTTCAAAGTTAAGTGACAAAGATTTTTGGCTCTTTTCTTCTCCGCTCAGCCCTTGGAAATCCCCATTTTTCTCAAAAATTCCATTGTGGCTTCCCTTGGGTCTCTGCTTCCCACGATCGCCGAGCCAGCAACTACCACATCAGCTCCAGCTTCAACTAGTTTTGATGCCTCATCTGGCTTGATTCCTCCTGCGACTGAGATCATGATCCCGGGCAGTTCGGCCTTTATCTCTCTGATAAGTGGAAGGAAATCGACTCCTCGCATCTTCTTCCCAAGTTGCTGATCGATCCCGGCGTGTAGCCCTATGAGCTTTACTCCTAAAGCATTTACTTCTTTCGCTCTAGCCAATGGATTAGAAACGGAGATCATATCAACTTGGCTCTCCCCACCTAGCTCCCTCGCTCTTTTCGTCGCTTCTGCTATAGTACCGTCATCGGCTGCACCGAGGACTGAAGTTATCTTCGCACCCGATAATATAGCGATTTCAGCCTCTAGCGATCCAACGTCCATAGTCTTCATATCTGCAAAAACGATGTTATTGGGGAACATCTGGGAAAGAACCTTAACGGAGGTCATGCCGGAGGACTTAATGAGCGGGGTGCCCGCTTCTATGATAACATATTCGCTTACTGCTACGTTATTCGCTATCTTTACTCCTTTAGAAAGATCTGTAACATCGATCGCTACTTGCAGATAGGGTGGCTTTTTTAAAACAGAGCTCAATCTTATTCCCCTTTGATAACTCAACTTTGACAAGATTAAATACTTATAATTTCGAATTCTTCTCTGTGGTTGAAGATGGGAAGGCTATTTGGTACTGATGGGGTTAGGGTAGACCTAAACAAAAGCTTAGACCCTGCTTTCTTCTCCTCCCTTTCTTCTTCAATATGCGAGTCGTTTGGCGAGAATGCTCTTTTCCTAATAGGTAGGGACATCAGGTTCGGAGGAGACATCATACTTCATGCTGTGCTCTCCGGTTTGCTCTCCAGCGGCTGCCGAGCCTATTATGCCGGTCTCGTTACCACTCCAGCATTACAGTACAACGTAAAGATGGATGGAGGATTCGACGGAGGGATCATGATAACGGCATCCCATAATCCTCCGAATTACAACGGCATCAAGGTCATAGATTCAGACGGAATCGAAATTCCGAG
>Ga0334722_10008179_pt1 | contig 10020 bp, 2 predicted proteins | sample C3_bottom_MG_FD_207210 | JGI IMG/M metagenome (GOLD analysis project Ga0334722, IMG submission 207210) | Sediment microbial communities from Yellowstone Lake, YNP, Wyoming, USA - C3_bottom | ecosystem: Environmental > Aquatic > Freshwater > Lake > Sediment | place: USA: Wyoming | collected... | reverse complement strand
CTTTCCATCAGAAAGTCCTTTTAAGAACGGCACGATCCCAAGAGAAGTATTTATAGGAGGCGTTTCATCGTAGATAAGATGCTCGGTAAATAGTCCACCCTCAAATTGGCGGTTGTTTCCAACCCGGTCTTCAGCCCTGTGCTCCAGAGTGTAATATCCCTCTGGGTATCCCTGAAAATTGAAAGGAGATGTATACAGTATTGTCTGGCCAATCTGGGGGAATCCCCCTCCCTTTATCTGGTATTCCATGGTTCCCGGCTTAAACCCGCTCCCGGCATCAGTTACCGAGAAAGACAGCCATGTTTTGGGACCGATAAATGATCCCGACACACGCGGATTCATAACTGCCTTATTCAGCAGTATTTGCAGCGCAGATCCATAAGGGACTGGTTGATCAGGGGGCAAGCTCACACCCGCTGCTTCCAACATATCCCGCACTTCCTGCTCAGTCGATGGCGCAACAGGCTGGCCGAGATCCGTCTCTCCACCGCTTCCCCGAAAAAATGGCCCATCTATCAACAATGATGTCGATGGAGAGACCGTATCGACATATATGGTGGCAGTGCGGATCCTTTCATGATTACCAGCCCTATCGACACTTCCATAGCCCAGGAGCACTTTTTCATCCAAAACTGGGAAACTTTCGCCGGAAATAGGGCCATAATTCGCGACAAATTGCGTCCCGGATATATTTTGCAATCCGGTAAAGGACAAACCAGCCCCGGTATCAGTGGCTGTAATTACCACCTCGGTCTCTTTCCGAATATAAATTGGGTTTTGCCCCTTATATTCCTCAAGTGGCAAAGACCCGACAAGCGGATTTTCTCCGTATCTGGGTGTCCCTATATATATCGTTGTTGAAGGTGGTGAATTGTCAAAGAAAACCTTTACCTCCGACTTTCCGCCTTCATTTCCAGCCAAGTCGATGGTTGAAACACCATATACAGCTTCCGAGGTATTAGAAGGCACGGAATTATCTATTGTAATTATCGTGGATTGATTGCTTTGCGGAACAAAACCACCGGGAATTATTTCCCCGTCACGATAAACCTTATACCCAGCAGTGTGATTCTCCCCTCCCCTATTCCACGCAAGTCGGGCAGAGGAATATGAAAGGGGAACTCCGGTTAATCCATTCGGCGGAGCCGGAGCCGTAAAATCTACAAATAACGTAGCCGTAAATCTACTTTCATTTCCAACAACATCTGAAACATTAAAGATGGCTGTTGCAGGTCCTTCAGGCAAAGCACCGACCTCCACCGGCATAACTGATTCAAATACCGTCGATGTATCCCAAATTACATTCAAGGTAATTATCCCGCCGCGGGAATCTTCAACTGTAATAAATGGCGTTACGCTTATAGCCTCTGTAGTTTGTCCGACTATTTTCAGGTTGCCACCATTAATCCAGGCTGGTGTGGCCGCAATGGTTGCATCTGGAGATATCGAATCAATAGTAAATTCAGCCTCGGCAACAGCGGGATTCCCCATATTATCGTGTACAGTTACCCTGGCTTTGGCTTTTCCATTAATGTCACCCGGCAAAATACCAAGTGTACCAATCCATCTACCCGTTTGAAACTCTGAACCTTCAAGCGGAACAGGATTAGCGTCTATATTCTTAAATCCCCCGTTTCCAGGATATTCGATGGATATGGTTGTCAGATCAATTATCTGCCGTGTTGCAGCGATATTAATGGTTACATCCTGACCTGCCCTGACTATTGACGGGGTTACAGTCATCTCAATTACCGGCGCATTTGGCGGCAGGATATAGAACTTGCCTTTCCCAAATGACTGATTATTTTTATAATCCATTGCCCACGAATCTATCCAGGCGGTACCCTTTCCATCGGAGGGAGTAAGCTGATAACTACCCAGATATCTCTGAGTTGGACGAAAAGCCGTCCATTTTTGGCCGGGAGTGATTCCAGCGACTGCAACATCGGATACTCCCTGCAATCGGACAAGAAAACGCCCCCCCTGTACCGGGTCACCATCAATAATAAAACTTTCCACATAATATGTAACACTGCCGATAATAATCTTCTTCCCATTCCACCACGATGTAGGCGGAGCAGGCACAAATTCGCCCGCACCAAACGACGCCAAAACCGCCAAATCCTTTGGCGGAACACCCAAACCATCTCCAACAACATCCACCTTTCCATGCGCCTGGATCTGTTCACCATATCGGTCCAGCTTGAAAACCGTAAATTCCCCCGCCTGCCTTAAATACAAGGTTAAGTCATTAATAACGACCCCGGTTATTGGATCACTGACATTGAGGAATATGTGACCATCGGACATGACACTTCTTTGCTCAACAAAGAATTTCTTTGTAATTATCTGGTCGTTTTCCTGTTTATCATCGACATATAAAGTGGCCCCATTCCAAAGGGTATTTTCGGGAAGATCATAATAACCGACTCCGTCAAAACTAATGAACAACTTTTCCAAATCGGTCCGAACCTTTTCTGTCGGCTGGCTTATTACATCGCTAATTTGTCCATCCATAAACTGAACAGTTTCCTGCTCCAAAGCTATTGGAGTACCAGCGGGATGATTTGGAGTTCTTACAACTGCCGTCGGCTGCGTTTTAATCGTTTTACTGGCTTCTACAACAATGGCGACCGAACTGTTCCCGCTTACTGGATTAGGGGCTGCGTTAATACTTATTGCGGCAGGAGAATTATCACCGATTACTTCAAGAACAGATGATCCTGTAATTTCAGCGAATATTAAATTACTTTCCGTATTAATCAGGCAAGGAACCGTAATTAACCGATCCTGTTCGTTCGAAAGTTTGAATAAGTTCATTGTGGACTCGGAAATACCTTCTGGTATCTGCCTGTCATCATATGTGATGGCAACAGTTGCCGGCTTTCTAACCTTACCCCCTATCTGATTAAAGTCATCGGGGATTAACGGACTTGAACCACCGTTTGATGAACATTTTAATTCATAGATTAATCCGGGCACTATTCCTGCCTTCATAAACAAAGGGAGATCAGCCGGATTACATGGTTCGAGTATCGCGGTTTTATTAATTCCTTCTTTAATTGCCCCTTTTTCAAAATACACGCTTGCCGCCCCATATCCATCAAAAACCTGGCAGGCCCCCGAATTGACTGGATATCCTACATTGATATCGAAAGATTTCTGCCTGAAGGTACCGCCTAAAACGCTGACTATTATTTTATATTTCCCGACTTTTCCCGTCACATTCCAGTTCGCCACAACACCTTGAGAAGGAATCTTGTTTGCCCTTCGTATTATTTCTGCTTTTCCATCCCCACCCACTGCTTCAACAACATATTCTTCACCTGAAACAAGATTAAGATTGCCCTTGATTTTAATAAAGGTTTTTGTTGCATACGGCTCCGGGCTCGGGTCCCGCAGGCCATAAATAATCTTGTCGGAAATCATTTGGTTGTAAGACTCACCGAACATATATCCATCGGAAGTATAATATTCCTGCCCTATATGGTCGGAACTATTTTCATTTGCCGCAGACGATAGGACAATATCCGGATTATCTTCTCCCGTGTCGGGATATCGAGCGTGCATCACGCTCCAATTAGCGCTATGCGCTGTATAAAATGGTTTCGGAAACGGATCGTTCACTCCCTGCAGTTTTGCTGTTTCGAATATATTGTACGTTTTATGTGGAACAGTTCTGTGTCCAGTGATCTTATTGAAATCCTCATCTCCCCTAAATCCAACAAACCCGTCATGCAGAATATGCGGGGCAGATTGTGCTCCGAAACTCCAATCTCTAACAAAATATTCAGCTCCCATATTCTCGGAATTAACTTTAACGTTGACCGTTCCATTCAAAATATGGTCCTGAGAATTTAGTTCATACACTTTCGGCCCCATTGCCCCCTTTTTACATTTTATAAATGTAAAATCATTATTGATCGGTGTATCAGTGTATGTTGAGAATCCCACAGAATATATGGACGCGGGATATTCCCCGTTGACCGACCAAACAGGGTTACCTGATTCAAAACCTACTACTGTTCCTTCCTGTGGTGCAAAATCAGAAAATACCTTCCCGTCTCCTTGCAGCGTCTCAGTATATCCTATCGTCTCAATAGGTAAATGCGGTTCGGCATCAAAATGTGAGGTATGAATCGGCTTGGCTCTCATATTGTATGCGCCACTAAACGGACGATGCGCAGAAAAAGATATTCCATCCAGGGAAGTAATACAACTTACTAACCCGGTTGCTGACACAGATACATCAGTGGTCATATATGACATGTGCATATCTTGAGATACATACTCCACACAACCCACTTGTGGAAATGTACAATCATGTTCTGGAATACTCATAACAGCAATAATATTATGTGTACCATAAGATATAGTCCTAGGTACTGATTGCCATCCTTCAATTCTAGTATCTACCGATTTGGAATCCAGATATACATACTTTTCAAACGCGTCTCCACTCCCGCCACAAGTATTCGTGTCTGAATCCCAACCCAAATCACAATGTGAATACGAATATGTTGAATTATAAATAAATATATTCTGTCTAAAATCCAACTTAATTGGGCCGGTCTGCTCCTCATGTTTATCAACAGTATCATTAAACCACCTTTTGCCAAGGTCCCATAAAACAGAAGGATATTCCGTATACTTCTCTATTCCATTCTGGTTTAAAAATAAGTTGGAAGTTATTTCTAAATCATATTTACCAAAACCAGAAACAGGCATATCAAAATATGTTCTTGGGATAGATGATGTTGAAGGGTCAATTAATTCTTCCGCATAAACCGGATAATCGGTCAGTGTTACCTCTACTGTTTTGGTTATTAATGGTCCTCCCGTAGATGCAGGCGCCGCTTCAAGCCTGATTAGATATTTTCCGCTATTGCTTGCTCCACTGCCATCCCAAATAAAGGGGTATGCACCCGGGAAACCACTAACAGGAAAAGTCCTAACTATAGACCCTCTGCTGGCATTAAATATTTTCAAAGAAGCACCTGGAGCCACTCTTTGATTGAAATAAACCCAAATCTTTGTTTCCTTGCTTATATCACCATGTGGAGTAATTACTATCGGGGATGCTTCGAGAGTTGGATTAAATGGTACCGGAATTGTTTTCTCATCATATTTAACATTCCCGGCCATATCCCTTGCGGTTAGCCGTATCTTAATATCCCCACTTCCGGACAACTCCAAATAATCCGTTTTAAACTCACCCAAGAATTGAATATTCTTCGACATTGTACTATCCGCTAATAAATATCCGCTTGGCATCACCTCCAGTTTCCAATCCTTAAAGATATCCGGATCCATGGCCTGTGCTGTCCCTGTAACCGTTAACAAACCTATGGAATTAACGCTGGCATTGTCAATTTTTGCCTCCAACTTTGTATTGTCAGGAATATAATAAGCTTCACGGGTTACTCCTGGAAGTATTCCAAGACCATCATCAGCCCTGATAAATAACTTTGTTATGCCGCTAAATCCGGCCCCTGCGGGATCAAACGAACAACGGAATATTCTTGAAGAATCCCCACCATCTTTTATCCCGGGAATTGTCGCAATGGTGTTCAGGCCTTCGTCCAATATTGAAAAGATAATATTACGATCAGGTCCGGAAATCGGCAACGGAGCCGCGATGCTAATACCGACAGGAGACTTGAAAGGATTTGGCAATATTTCAAAGTTGTATAGTGCCTGGCTGTTTTGGATGTTAATATCTCCGGCAATTACGGCATCGAGGATAGAATTCGTGGAACCGTCATCTGCCACACCAAGAAGGAATAATCCAATCTCATATTTTCCATTCTTCAATTCACCTATCGGCAAAACAGCCAAATCCCCGCCAGTTACCTGGATTTTCGAAATTGTTTTATCCAGGGAAGGATAAGTAGTGAAGTAGTATTTGGCCGGCATTTCAAGGATTTTCCATCCTCCCGCGATTCCACCACCGGCCCATGTATTTATCCAGCTTTCCGGATTTGAAGGTGCTCCATCCTGGGGCCTTATTCCCACCCGATATCCACTGAAACTTGCAAGATTGACTGCCGTACCTTTAATAACAATTGAAGCCCCGTCTGTTTTTGCGTTAAGAGTGATCGGAGAACCTAAATATGTGTGTCCTCCAATATGGGATATGCACGGAGGTACCTTGTCCTTCACAACTGGTATCTCGCGGACTGACGAATTTCCAACTCCGTCAGCAACCCTGATGATTATCCTGTAAACACCGGATTTTACTGTGTTACCCTGCGCATCCTTACCATCCCACTCTGCAACTTGTTCAAGACCAGGCGTAAAACAGTGATAGAGTTTTTGCTCGCCCCAGTACGCCCTCATGGCTATCCGCTCGTCACATCCCTCAGGTGCTATCAGTGGGCCCCATCCACCCTCAGCATCATATTGGCTTAGCGCAACTGGGGTCAGGTTCCCCAATGTCTTTACAAGATTGCGTTCAGCATCCCGTATTTCCGTCGTCACATAGACAATCGGGCTTGAAGCTGATTGCAAGGAGATATTTATTCTACTTTTCCAGCGATCCGGATTATCGCTGTCCGGATTAATTATTAAAGGAAAAGAAACTGCAGAAACGATATAAGGCGCGGAATTTGACGGTAATAATACCAGGTTGCCATCAAGCAACGAAGTTGTGGTGATAACCTTGTATTGACCGATAATAAGGTCTGTTTCCAACAAAGTCCGTTTTCCATTTCGACTGTCTTCCCTATATATGCCAATATTGTCCTCAATACTACTGGGATCCAATATTGAAGATAAGGAATTAATATCTTCTTGGGTATATTTGCATGTAATTTTCGCCTTCATACCAGGTTTAAAATCAGTCGGAGTAAGATGAAAAGAATTGGACGAAACTGGCGATGCGACTATCTCATACTTGGGACCGATTTGGCTCATTGCAGGATTATGATGGTCAGCAATTGGAGGTGCCCGGACTGGAATGACATTTACATATACCGTGGAACTTCCAGCAAGAACACCTGCCTCGAATAAAACTTCTGTTCTGTCGTACGGATCAAACGCTATCGTCGCAATTGAAATATTCGGATCAATCTGCGTTCCAATCGTAAATGTTGCCTCATCGACTACACTAAGGTCGTTGAATCGTAAAAGATATGCGCTTAAATCGGTTTCCGTCGGGAAAGTACCCCTTGTGTAATGTACCCCATCTATTTTGCCTGAGTACGAAGGAAGGAAACCATCGGTCAAACGCATCCTTATCTTATATTCTCCGGTTAATCTTTTGTCTCCCACATTCCACGAAGTTATATACCTGTATTGGTCTCCATATTTAGGCATGTTTGTATCAAAAATAGTGTGACCGGGAACGGTAAAGTCACCTGTATCAGGATTTTCAACGCCAGCAGAATATTCAATCTTGTATCTAATCATTTTCTTGGAATCCGCATTACCAACAATGTTTACAGACGATATGATTTCCCTTCAAATAATGGATTTAATCTCGCCACGAAATCACCCGAGGCGGGAACCGTCGTAATATTATTCTGCCCTGTAGCTGGATCATAAAACACAATGTCAGAATTAATACTACCATCAGGATAAAATGCGCTTAACCTAGCCCCCGGCGGTGCTCTCATATTTTTTGAAGGTACTTCCCCCTGGCTTGTTCCAATAAAGCTTATCTGCTCCCCAAACCCCTGACTTACTATTTCACTACCGTTTTTAGCATTCCAGTCAAAACTAGTAATCCCAAGCGTATGTGTCCCATCGTGAGGGAATTGAGTACCGCAAACATAATAAGTAAATTCGTCGCTATCAGTTAGCCCGCCAGCGTTTTCAGCAACTATTTTTATATTATGCGCTCCCCCATGCGGTAATGGGACATTCATTTTAAACTTGGCATTTCCAGTCCGGCCTCCTGGGTCAGTCGTTATAGTAGTCATGTCTAATGTGGTTTCAGTAGTCTTAATACCGTCAACATAGGCGGCAACCTTTACATGTTGAGGCAAATAATCAGAAACATCACCTTCAATGTATGCAATTTGTTTGTCTTTTGAAAATCCGACAATCCATCCATCAGTTGGAAATGAAACGCTGTTACCTTTAAGTATGGGACCGTTCCATTCAAGCCCCTTTAATATTGCCAACGACTTCCTTCCAGTCGGATCGTTAAGATCATGCTCACAATCACTTCCGAGATCTTCTAGTTGCTCTGTATGAATGTAACTTGGAGGAAGGGTACTTACCCCTCCATTTTCATCTATTTCAAGGAAAGGATTTTCACCTGCCCCCATTTGACTCTTTGAAGTAAATACACTATCTCCTTTGGTCGTTCTTGCCATAAAAAATATGCAATTAGGAATTCCAACAAGCCATTCCAATGTTGTACCAATATTAAATTTGCCAACCATTCCCTGAATAGCGTCCGCTGAATCCAAGCCAAGAGTATCTTCACCTTCCAAACCAATAAAATGCAATTGAATATTTTCAGGATATTTCCTCGAATGCAAATTCTTCATAAATGATGCCCCAATATCCAATTGTTGCATTAAGCATGTTCTAGGATTACCCTGAAAATGTGGCTTTATTTTTGTTTCTATAACAGAACGCACCGTCATAAAAGTAATCCCACTTGTGCTTAAATAAATTCCCAACGCAGTAAATGGGAATCCTGCGGCTATCCCTAAATCAACACAAACACCTCCAACTACTCCGAATGTATCACTTTTCTCAATTAAGTTCGCAAATACTTCCGTCGGTGCAGCCATATTGGGACTATCTATCGTCACAATTCGGTCAATATCATTCTGATAATATGATTGACTTACATATTCCCTACAAGCGATTCCACCCGTTGAGAAACCCACCATATTTACTTTTTCGAATTCACCATATTCATCGTGAGCTTTCTCCAGCCATGTTTTCCCCATTTTGCATTGGTTATTGCGACAGTATTCTCTATCTCCAATCTCTCTTCCCCAATCCTCTACACATTCATTAGTGGAATCATTTACATCGTAGGCTGTTATTTTAATACCAGGAGCAAGATTACGAATCCCATTCATTATCGTATTCCAATCAGAACTAACATTTGAACGACCAACAACAAATATTACAGGATACGCATTATATGAAGACTTAGCATAGCTCGAACAAACTAATAATATTCCAATAGAAATGTATTTAAAAAACAAAACAATACTATTTGCATATTGATGGCTCATTCGTAGACCTATTATTAATCTACCTAAATGACTTTTTATAATCAATATGAAAATGCTATTTTTCATGATATCCTTCGAGAAATCCTGGCAATTTACTATTAAAAGGGCAATTACTCACACCAAGAATATATCCCACTACTAAACCGCCCCCTAATCCAACTAAACCCCTAGAAACATAAACTTGGGCTTTATTTGTAGTATGCTCCCCGATAAAAGATGCCAAGGCTGATAATACCCCGGCAAAAGTTCCCGATATCGCACCCCCTACAATTGAGTATTTTAAACATTCCCGATATTCTTCTTCGGTATTTCGCGCACTACGGTATTCAACTGCTGGGGTTACTTCAATATTTGAGCCATCACGATAATCAACAACTGGAATACTAGAGGACATATAATTCTTATCGACACTTATATACACAGGATCTAATCGTTGCCTGCAACAAAAACCATCTGCATTTACCTCGCATGTAACAAATATTATTATTACACCAATAACAATAGCAGATCCATGCAATCTAAATGGATTGACAATCAACTTCACCGCACCTCAACTTCTAGTCGATTTACTTGCGTCTTCATTAATGTCGAACTGCGTATATCTATTATCGACGCCTCCATTTTAGTGCAAAACAAAAGACCATGAATATTTTCCCTCTGCATAGATCGCATATCGGCAGTGATTTTGTTGTTTTGATAAAGGCGAGTATTAGGCACAAAGCCGTCGTCTTCAATGTCCTCTTCCATTTTATCAAACAAATTGGCATTACCGATCGGAATATATTCTACGGTACGGGTCGTAATACCGAATATCGGA
>Ga0334722_10008178_pt1 | contig 10020 bp, 16 predicted proteins | sample C3_bottom_MG_FD_207210 | JGI IMG/M metagenome (GOLD analysis project Ga0334722, IMG submission 207210) | Sediment microbial communities from Yellowstone Lake, YNP, Wyoming, USA - C3_bottom | ecosystem: Environmental > Aquatic > Freshwater > Lake > Sediment | place: USA: Wyoming | collected... | reverse complement strand
ACTGTTACACAAGAGGAAACACTCACTGACGCAGATTCGCCAGCCGATTGGATCACTTTCGTTTATGCGTGTGCAGTTAAAATTCTTGAAGAATCAAACGGCAACTTGCCAACGCATATGGTTATGACACCCGCATATTTCGCAGCGCTCGGCAGGCTCGTTGATGATCAAGGCCGACCATTGTTCCCAGCAGTCGGCCCGATGAACGCATACGGTTCAGTTACACCAGGCAACACAAACGCAATGGCGTTTGGTTTGCGTGTAGTAGTTGATCGTTTTTTGCCAGCAGGCAACTTGATTGTTTGTGACGCATCAGGCTTCGAGAACTGGGAAACCCCTAAAGGCGCAATCAGTATTGAGAACCCATCACAACTTTCACGCACGATTGCTTGGCGCGGTTACTTCGCATCAGTAATGATCGATGCAACCAAGTTCGTTAAGCGCGGCTAGTTAGGGCGGCCTAACCGCCATGACAATTTACACAGTAACTTCAAAACAGTTACTAAACGACTATGCGGTATTACAGACATTAGAAAACGCATCGTTTGAAATTGGTCAAACAATAACCGTTGACAATGTCGGCGGCGATTTTGACGGATCATTTGTTGTGTACGCAGTACCGCAGTATTATTACATCGGCACAAACGGCAACGGATTCCCGACATTCAATCCAAACATTCCAATCAATAACCAGGTTATGTATGTCGCGGTCGGTGACGCAGTCGATCGCACACCAGCAACAGGCACGATTGAATTTGACCCTGTTTGCGAATGGATTGATGATGATGACATTGCCGACTGGCTCGGAATTGAAGTTGCCAGCGCTGGCGATGAAGCATTCCTAGTTATTTGTGCTGAGGCCGCGAATGCGTTTTGCAGTTTGCGAAGATTTGAAAATGGATATTTTGACCAGTTATCAGTCGCCCCAACAGCGGCCGTAAAACTCGGAACAACGATGTATGGGGGCGCGCTCTACCGTCAACGCGGATCAGCAGGGCAAGACTTCGCCACATTTGATGGCATGAGTCAAGGCACAACTAACGGACTATCTGCGATCGTTAAACAGTTGCTAGGAATCAATCGCGCTGTGGTCGCCTAATGCCAGCAAACTACACAGATTTATTTAACACCGCGCTAGACGATCTGGCAACATTTTTGGCAGAAGAATTATCTTTGCAAGTTGTGACTGATCCACGAAACATCGTTCCCCCGTGTGCCATGATTTCGGCCTGCTCATTTGAAGCATGGAACAGCCAGGTTGTCGATATGTCATTCCCTGTCAGCATTGTGACGCTCGGGCCAGCAAACCTTGACGCGATGCGCTCACTACTAAACCTATGTTCTTTGGTGCTTGGCAAAAATGTCGCGGTCACTTCTGGCAGACCGACATCATTGGAAGTCGGCAACGCGACCTATCCTTGCTATGAACTCATGATCAAGTTGACATCCAAATCCACATGATGAGGATCAAAACCTGCTAAACCTGTATTAACGAAAGGCACAACAAATGGCAATCACTTACCAATCCACCCCACAATTCTTCGTCAACGATGTTGATCTAAGCGCATGGGTAACAGCAGGCACATGCAACCAAACCTTCGAGCAGTTAGACAAAACCACCTACTCGATTGACTACCGATCATTTGTGCCAGGCTTGGCTTCAAATTCTGCAACAATCACTTTGTTTCTTGACTATGCAGCAGCCGCCACATACGCGACACTGCAACCATTAGTCGGCACACAAACTGACATCAAATATGTTCCAGCATCAGGCGCATTAGCCGCCACTAATCCTGCATTCGAGATTAATGGATGTCTGCTATCTGCAATGCCTGTCCTAAATATGACGCTTGGCGAATTACAAAGCATCGACCTAGAGTTTGTCGGCGGCGAATTAACAATCGACACAACCCCATAAGAAACGGTCACTGACCGAGACAGGACAAAATGAAAATTGGGCTAGAACTAGATTTGAAAAACGGCGAACCGCTACAAATGCTGTTTACAAATATGTTTGTGATCACCGAATGGGAAGCGTTAGAGAATCGCAAAATCAGTGATGGTCGCGGTATGGGATTCGGTGACATGTGCTGTTGGGCGCATATCATCCTAAAAATCTCTGGCGCAAAAATGCCAGCAACTTGGAAACAATGGGTCAAAGAAAACCCCGAAATGACAATCGTTTCAGTTACGGATAACACAAACCCAAACCATACGGGCGGGGAACTTACCGAAGACAACTAGCAGAAATGCTGGTTTCAGTAGGGTGGTGGCCGCCGCAGATTACCTTTGACCACAGAGACTTGGTGACAGTCATTAGTGTTATCAATACCAGAAACAAAGGCAAAAAATAGCATGGAAGCATCAGTCAAAATCTTTGGCATTCAACAGACGCTTAAAGAGTTGAACGACTTTGACAAAACTTACCGTAAGCAAGTAACCAAAGACATCAAAAAGGCTGGCGAAGACATCGTGAAAGATGCTCGAGATGCTGTGCAAAAGTTTGAAAACTCGGCTGGCAACGGTGCGCCACTGTCTCGAATGTATAAGTATTCGCTGATCAAAGGCAAATCAATTTTCTGGTCAACCAGCGCGGTGCAAAAAGGATTCCTAACCAAAGTTGGCAAGCGTGGAAGCAAAGCAAAAACGGTGATGTTCAAAGATAAATTTGATGCCGAAAATAATCCGCGCGAATCCCACAGCGTTTCATTCAAAGCCACATCCTATGAACTGATGGCAATGCAACAAAAAGATGCTGCTGGTGCAATCTTTGATCATGCTGGCAAAAACAAAACAACAAAATTCACTGCAACATTAAACAAAGAAGAAGGCCCAGCGCCGCGCGTACTACAAAAAGCGGTCGATAAAAACCGTGAAAATGTTGTGCATGATGTTGAACAGATCGTTGACAAGGTGATGAAAACATTGAACAAAAAAATGGTGGTTGAACATGGCAATTAGCATCCCGATTATTTCGTCACTCGACACATCAGGATTTGACAAAGCACAAAAAGAATTCGCTGCACTTGATGGCGCTGGCGCAAAAACTGGTTTTGCATTAAAAAAAGCGCTAGTTCCAGCAATAGCAGTTGTCGGCGCTTTAGCGGCAGGGCTTGGCTTTGCGGTTAAAGCGGCGAGCGAAGATCAAAAAGCACAAGAACTATTGGCACAACAGTTAAGAACTTCGGCGATGGCAACCGATGAAGCAATAGCCAGCAATGAGCAATTTATAAGTTCTATGTCAAAAGCGTTTGCGGTAGCGGATGACGATTTGAGACCTGCGATGGGCAACCTGGTTCGCTCGACTGGATCGGTAGAAGTTGCACAAACACTGATGAACACCGCGCTAGATATCGCAGCCGCCACAGGCAAAGATTTAGAAACAGTCACTCTCGCTTTGGGAAAGGCCGTGAATGGGTCAACAAAATCTTTGACGATGCTTGACCCATCGTTAAAAGGTGTCATTGATTCCGAGTCAACCCTTGACGACATCACAGGCGCGTTGGCGGTTTCGTTTGGTGGTGCGGCAAGCGTTGCAGCGAACACATTTGAAGGCCGTATGAAAGGCATGACAATTGCATTGGATGAAACTAAAGAATCAATCGGTGCTGCATTGTTGCCAGCGTTGCTTGGTTTGTTAAACATTTTGAAACCTGTCGCGGATTGGGCGCAAGAAAACACGCGCGTATTTTTGATAATAATTGCAACCATTGGCACGCTTGCGGTAGCGGTAATTGCAGCCAATGTCGCCATGAAAATTTATGAAGCCACACTGATTCTCACAAAGTTTGCAACGATTGCTTTGAATGCTGCAACATCAGCAAACCCTTTCGTGCTAGTTGCAGCCGCAATAATCGCGCTCACCGCTGCAATGGTTTATCTTGAAATCAAATTCCAGGCAATGTCAAAAGCATTCGACATGTTCGGTAACTCAATCATGATTGTTACAGGGCCACTCGGTGTGCTGATTGGCATGCTCGGCAAATTGGTTAATTTGAAAGACGCAATCGGGTCATTCAAAATTGGCAATATAGGGATTCCTGGTTTCGCCGATGGTGGAATCGTTACAGGCCCAACACTGGCAATGGTCGGCGAGAAAGGCCCAGAAGCAATCATCCCGCTATCACAGATGGGCGCAATGGGTGGCGGTGTCACAGTAAATGTCACTGGCGGTTTGGCTACCAGCGCCGAAATCGGTCAGGCAGTAGTCAACGCCATTCGAGCCTATAACCGATCAGCAGGGCCAGCACAGATTCAGGTCGCGTAATGGCTGGCGTGTCAGTAGTTCAGTCTGGTGATTACGAACTAGAAATTGACACAGGTTTCGTGCAGGATGCGTTCACACTTGATTCAGCAACGATGGGTGTTCTAAACAATACAGAGTTTGTGCTTGATGGCACTACTAACTATGCGAGTGTGATGGATGGGTGCGGAAATGTGATGATCAAACGCGGCCGCCAAGACATCGGCGACCAATTCAGCGCAGGCACAATGTCATTCGTAATGCTCGACACAACAGGTGTGTTTAATCCGTTCAATGAAGAATCACCATATTGGGATTCAACAACTGAACAGCCAGGTTTAGCACCAATGCGACAAGTTAGGTTCGCGCGCTATGACATAAACAATGTTAAAGAATATCTGTTCAAAGGTTTCATCGTCAATTACGATTACAATTTCGCGTTAGGCGGTTTAGATACCGTGACTGTTTATTGTGCAGATGATTTTTATTTGTTGTCACAAACATACATGGCAGAATTTAATGTCAGCGAACAGTTAACTAGCGCTCGAGTGTCAGCAGTTCTTGATCTGCCAGAAGTTGCATTCCCTATCGGACAGCGTGACATCAGCACAGGCACACAGACGCTTGGCGGATCAGCAGCGTTCACGGTTGACAATGGAACATCGGTGCAAGCATATTTGGCGGCAATTAACCAGGCCGAGCAGGGCAGATTGTTTATGTCGCGTGACGGCGATCTAACATTCCAACCACGACTGGGCAATACGCTTTCAAGTTCGGTTGCAGACTTCCACGATGACGGAACAAACATTCCTTATTCGGGTGTTGGTATTTCGTTCCAAGCAGATCAGGTTTGCAATCGTGCAAGCGTCACCATTCGAGGCAGTAACAGTCCACAAGTTGCCGATGATGCAGCCAGCCAGTCTTTGTATTTTATTCAAACTCAATCAGTCACAGACAGCCTTCTGCATAATGACGCAGCCGCGCTAACTCTTGCTAATTATTTGCTTGAGCCTGAGCCGATTGCTAGATATACATCGGTTGAAACAGCGTTCGCATCGTTGTCTAATGCCCAGCGCGATCAAGTTGCAGTTATTGACATCGGCCAGACGATCACGATTGAACACACTTTCACTACTTCTGGCGCATCCACAACCGAATTGGCTCAGGAACTTGCAGTCGAAGGCATTGAGCATTCAATTAGCGTTTCTAACGGTCATAGCATCGCGCTATTTACTAGTCCAACTGTGATCGTTTATGAGTTCATTCTTGATGATGCTGTTTATGGCATCCTTGATGCAGGCAATGTTCTAGGATAATCTGAAAGGTACTCATGGCAAACGAACAGACATCAGTTCCGCTGTATGCGGCAAGCGAAGTTTTAACTGCAACAAATATGAATATTAGCGCTGGTACGGGTGTACCAGTTTTTGCTACAACGGGTACGCGTGATGCGGCGTTTGGTGGCGCTAATGAAAAGGTGCTTGCCGAAGGGCAACTATGTTATTTAAGCGCGTCAAACATTGTGCAATATTATGACGGCGCAGCGTGGGCAACCGTAGGACCAGCAGCGGCTAGCGGTTTAGTTTGTACGAAAGCACAAACAGCGTTTACAAGTGTTATGTCAGTAAATGTTGACAATGCTTTCAGTTCAAGTTATACAAATTACAAAATATTGGTCACTTTAAGCGCAGGCACAGGTAGTTTCACAATGAAATTGCGAGCAGGTGGCGTGGATACAACAACGAATTATGGCAGTTACAATACGGCTGGCGTCACTGCCACGCTTTCGCTAATTAAAAACGGATTAGGCACAGACGAATTTTATTTCGGTGACCGTAACGCTAAAGGCGCAGGGTATGACATTAGTGTTATTGCGCCACAAGTTGCACAACCGACAGGCGTTACAACTAGCATTTATTCGTCATACGGTCCAGATGATTACAGTTATATAACAGTTGGTAATCAAAATAGTTCAACACAATTTGACGGTTTTACTTTACTAATTGACACTACGGCTATGACTGGAACTTATGCCGTTTACGGATTTTCGAAAACGGTATGACAATGAGAATTTCTGATAACGGCGTTGACCGCGACATGACAGCAGATGAAGAAACCGAATTTTTGGCGTGGCAAAAAAGGTCGTTTGCAAAAGCAAAAGCAAGAGCAGACGCACAAACCGCTAAAGATTTAGCACGCCAAGCGGTGTTGGATAAACTTGGATTAACAGCAGATGAAGCCGCCGCGCTACTTGGCTAGTTTGGCATTACTAATAGTGTTCACAGCGTGCGAAACTACACGCGACAACACAATCACAACAAAAACACGCGTCAAAAACATGACATTACAAACATGTTTTGTACCTGACCGTTGCGACATAACCCCATGACTCGACACCGCTACACCGCAGACGAACTACACGCACGCATGATCGTCACAGTCGGCATACTCTTAGCAATCGTATTCAGCACCATAGTTCTAGGCATGACCTACGGCTTACTGTTTGTCAGTCAGCCTGAAAAACAAGCACCAAACGATGCAGCGTTCATAGACCTGATGTCAACGATCGTTGTGTTTTTGACTGGCACACTTTCAGGCATTGTTGCATCTAACGGCATAAAAAAATCTAAATGAAATACATTGTTGGCACAGCGCCAGTAGTGACACACGAACTATCTGGCATGCACGAATTCGCTAAACAGGTTTGCGCGCACTCAGACAAATCATTGTGGAATAACGGCACATATGTTATGCGTGATGTCAGGAATCGACCTGGCGTGATCAGCAATCATGCAAAATCTTTAGCGCTTGATGCGTCATATCGGTTTAGTAAAGTTAAAGGTCGTAAGAATGGTCGCGAAGTATCGCTGCCGTACATTTACAAACTGTTAGAACATGCAGACACATTAGGCATCATGCTGATAATTGACTATTTTTTGCAAAGGTCGTGGAAGTGTGATCGGCGCACATGGATCAAAGGCGCATTCGAGGTGGGCGACTGGTATCACATTGAGTTGTCACCTAACTTTGCTAACGACCCAATCAAGGTGAAAGCCAGTTGGGATACCGTGTTTGGGGCATCACCGACAGAGGCAATCAAACCTGTTTAGACTGATTACCTACCCGAGAAAGTAGGTCATTATGACATTCATTAGCAAAACGGCCATCACACTAATTATCAGCATTATGTCTGTGTTTGTGTTTCACAAACCGCCAGCACCGACACCAGCAGAAAAGGTCATTCGGTACGAATACACGGCTGACGCTGTGCCAGTGCCAGCGATCCCATCCACAACGCTTACAACGCAGCCTGACGCGCCTAAGACCCTATGTGAGCAGGTATTTGACACCGCTAAGGCGATCGGCTGGCCTGCCGATCAACTTGGAATGGTGGTCGCTATCGCCCAGCGCGAATCACGATGCCAGCCAGATGCGTTTAACGCAACCGACCCGAATGGCGGGTCATATGGCATCATGCAAATCAACGGATTCTGGTGTCAGCCTTCGCGCTATTGGCCGAACGGCTACTTGCAGGCATACGGGCTATTGACGGAATGCACTGATCTTTATGACCGTGAAACAAACCTGCGTGCAGCGCTCGCTATTTACCGATACTCGAATGGCTGGCGCGCATGGGGCAAATAGGACATTTCATCATCGCGCTGTTACTTACCGCGTACACGGTTGTTATATGGTATTTTATTAAACACAACTAAACGAAGGACATCATGACCGAGAACAGTGATCCATTTGGCAACGACACCGCGCAATTAAAAGCGCTGATGCAAGTGATAGACGAAATCACGGCACATAAAGTGCCGAAATATGAGATGCATGAAATGACATCAAAAAGCACTTTGCAAGCGTTGCAGTATTTGATTGACGATTGCAACGCACTTGATGACGGCGACACGATAGACACACTTAACCAGACGCGCATTGAAATCAAATATCTTTGCAGCATCATTCACGATCAGCGCGACCGCATTAAAGAATACCAAACAGAAATCGCCAGGCTTGAAAGGTTGTTTCATCGTGAATACTGAGCAACTAGAAATGTTTACAACACAAGTCGGTTTAGGTGGCACTAAAGAATTGCCAGCAGTAAATCGCAATGTTGTTATCGTGCATCATGACGCACAACACACCAGCATCAGAGCCGCCATTCGAGTCCTACCAAAAACAGGTTCTAACCGTATGCGCGTTTATGAATCGTTATGTCAGCACAACGCCACAGATGAAGAATTAGAAACATCATTAAACATGTCGGGCAACACGATCAGACCGACACGCGGAACACTTGTCAAAGACGGCCTAATCAAAGACAGCGGGTTCACTCGGCTAACACGGTCAGGCAATGATGCGATCGTTTGGTGCGTGTCATGACAGGCTTCATGGATAACTATGTAGATGTAGCAACTCGACTGAAATGGGCGTTCGAGAAATATCCTGATTTGCGAATACAAGAAACGCATCGTGAAGTAATTGAGATGCCAGACAAATCATGCTTCATCAGATGTGTTGTCACTATCTGGCGTACAGCAGATGATCCGATTCCATGCATTGCGAGCGCGTGCGAGTTATATCCAGGGCGAACATCATTTCAGAAGTTCTCGGAATCAGAAGTCGGATTCACTTCAAGCGTTGGCCGAGCGTTGTCATATATGGGTTTCTCGGGCAATAAGTCGCTGGCATCATTAGACGAAATCAACAGCGCGAAGGGTCGCCAGCCGACTCGACTGGCTGAAGTTGTGCCATTCCCTGAAGAAGGCCCAGCGAAGGTGTATCCAAGCAATAAGCAACTAGGCATGATGCGCGGCCTGGCTAACGGTAAAGGCATACAAGGTGACGCACTCAAAGAGTATTGCTGCACAGTGCTAGGGCGCACTATTCTCAGCACGAACGATTTAACGAAGCAAGACATATCAAAGGTCATCGATGCGTTACAGATAACAGGTGAGCCTGAACTATGACCGACATTGAGCAACTAGATCAGATATTGCAGGCGTTTGTCATGGTGTCAGCGTTGGCCGACTTTGTAGGCAAAGATGAGGTTGAAAGAAATTTGCGTTGGGCTGCTAAGAATTATGCTGAACGCATATATAAACAAAGTTACACAGACAACTAATTACGGGCATGACCTAAGCCAGTTGCATGGCGGTTGGATGACACGCAGTAATGCGGGTAGATGATCTATGCGCGAGCATCGGTCAGGCAAAATTGTTAATGCAATAGGGAACTCAAGTGATGGCATTGAGTGGGGGGCTTAATTGCATTAGGCTTTCAACACAGACAAACATTATGAACACCACAAAACAAACCGAGCGGCCTGGCCTGCCAACCTGCATCACTTACACCGAACCGACAGCAAGCGCGACAGCGCGCGCTAGGCCCTAAATGCCACCAAACCGCAGAACCCCCCAACGCAAAACAAACCCCACCACCAGAAACACAGCACTGTTCAAAAAAAACAGACGCACCCTACTCGAAGGACAACCCCCCTGCCACTGGTGCGGCCTACGCACAGCAACCACAGCAGACCACCTAATAGAAGAAGACCGATGGGATCACACACAACCAGGACTAAACGAACTTGACAACCTAGTCGCATCATGCAAACCCTGCAACAGTTCACGCGGTGCAAAATACAGAAACATCAAACACTCACACAGACACACACAGTCATTAACAAACGAAAAAATAAATATCAACACAAATAATGCAAACAAAACACAAAACCGTTTTTTATCGGAAACACAGAAGCCGGCATACGAGAT
>Ga0334722_10008177_pt1 | contig 10020 bp, 11 predicted proteins | sample C3_bottom_MG_FD_207210 | JGI IMG/M metagenome (GOLD analysis project Ga0334722, IMG submission 207210) | Sediment microbial communities from Yellowstone Lake, YNP, Wyoming, USA - C3_bottom | ecosystem: Environmental > Aquatic > Freshwater > Lake > Sediment | place: USA: Wyoming | collected... | reverse complement strand
ACATAATACGCCGTTTCTCTTTCGGTTGCGGTCAATTCTTCCCGGTAGATTTGGTTTCTTATAGCTGCAACGGTGGGAATCCACCAGGTACCCGCATCCCGCATTTTTAAAAGAAGTTCCTCCGTTATGTAGTAGCCGTGTTCTATGGTATCTACCCCGGCATCCAGGCAGAGAGAAATCCCCTCCGGGCCATTGGCGTGGGCAGAAACCTCAAGTCCAAGCTTATGGGCGGTATGGACAATTTCTTTTAACTCTTCAAGGCTAAATCCGGTAGGTCCCACTTTACCCCTTTCCTTTAAACTTACAAGACCAGTAACAAATACTTTAATAAATTTTGCACCGTTTTCGTAAAGGTCATAAATTTTCTTTTGCGCATCCTGGACATTTTGGACCGAAACTCCGGCAATTCTCCCATAATATCCTTCTTTATAAAGGCCGTTGCCGGAAAAGACACCTTTTAAGTAAGAGCACTGGTCTTTTGCCGTTTTCCAGAATTCACTCTTATCCCCGCACTCTCGAAACCCCATTACACCGCGACTGGTTAGTTTCGCCATAATTTGGGGCAGAATTGGTTCATTATTATCCGTCAAGTTTAAGTGTAAGTGGGCATCGGCTATCACCGGGTAGATATAATAAGGTAGTTTTAAGTCCGCCTCCCCTTCTTTTTCAATAGAAGATACGATTCCGCCGCTTACGGTAAGAACCCCCGGTTTTACTTGCCGACCGTCAAAATAACCCCAGGGTAAAACCTTAAGAGTTTGACCGGTAAAATCAAAAACTTTTAAATTCATACCCCCATCTCCCCTTTTTAAAAAAAGAAATTTTTTATATAATTGATAATGACTTAAACAAGGGAGGCATTAACTATGCTTAAAATTGGCGATAAAGCCCCGGAGTTTTCCCTACCATCTACTACAGGAAGTAATTTAAGTTTAAAAGATTTCCCCGGTAAAACAATTGTTTTGTATTTTTACCCAAAAGATAATACCTCTGCCTGAACAAAAGAAGCGGTTGCGTTTCGCGACCATTTTGCAAGTTTTAGTGCCAAAAATGCCGTTATTTTAGGATTAAACAAAGACAGCATTAAGTCTCACCTGAGCTTTAAAGCAAAATATAACCTGCCCTTTGAACTTCTTTCAGACCAAACCGGTGAAGTTTTAGAAAGTTATGGTGTTTTAAAAGAAAAGAAAATGTATGGAAAAATTGTCCGCGGCATTGAACGTTCCACCTTTGTAATCGCTTCCGACGGTACTATTAGGCAAATTTACCGCAATGTCAAAGTTGATGGTCATGTCGAAGAGGTATTAAGGTTTTTACAGCAATTGGAGGTAGAGTGATGGAAGACAAGCCAATGTCTTTGTTTGAACATTTAGAGGCTCTTAGAAAAGTTATCATTATTAGCGTGATTGCTATCGTCATTGGTTCAATTGTTGCCTATAATTATGTAGATTATTTTTTAAACATCCTCTTACAGCCGGTTACGGCTTTAAAGATGAAGCTGGTCTTTATCAACGTAACCGAAGCTTTTATGACTAAATTTAAGTTAGCGATACTGCTTGGGATTATTGGTTCTTCCCCCATTATCTTATGGCAAATCTGGAGTTTTATTGCCCCCGGTCTTAAACCTGGAGAGCGAAAATTTATTTTGCGGATGATTCCAGTAATAATATTATTATTCGTCGCTGGTATCCTCTTTGCCTTCTTTACTGTCTTTCAAATTGCCACCCGGTTTTTATTGCAATTTGGCGGCGATATCATGAGCCCAATGATTACTATTGGTAAGTATATCTCTTTTGCTTTAAACTTTCTGGTACCCTTTGGTCTTGTTTTTGAACTGCCAGTGGTGGTTTACATCTTAGCTAAACTAAATATCATTTCCCACGAATTTTTAGTAAAAAACCGCAAATACGCTCTTTTAATTGTATTTATTTTGGCTGCCGCCCTGACTCCTGGCCCGGATGTCATTAGCCAGCTGTTAATGGCAGCACCCCTTTTAATTCTCTATGAAATAAGTATCTTTATTGCGAAATTTATAAAACCAAAAGAATTCTCCTCAGGAAATTAAAATTTAAAGAGGGCAAGAAAGCCCTCTTTTTTATTTTGTTTGAAGCTCCCAGACTTCCCCATTTAAATTAATGTAAACTTCCATCGGAGCCGCTTTAATTAGGGTATTGCTTACCCGGCAGTATTTGGTCTGGGATAAAAATACCGCCCGCTCAATTTTATCCTTGGGTAAGTTTTCCCCTTTAAAGCAGTAAGTCAGTTTAACATGCTGCAGGACTTTTGGGTGCTCTTCGGCCCATTTAGGTTCAATTTCCATCCAGTATTCATAGCCTGTAACCTGCATTTTATTCAAAATTGCTACTACGTCCATCCCGGTACAGCCGCCCAAAGACATCATCATCACTTCTGCCGGCCGAGCTGCTGTATCTTCGCCGCCAGCGGCATCGGTGTCCATAACAACTTCATGATTGGAAGGACCTATCCCCCGAAACTTCATCTTTCCTTCCCAGGTTACCTTTATCACCGTAAACCCCCCTTTTTTTCTTTTATTTTATGTTTTTTTAGTCTTCTTGTCGAGGGAGGAATATTCTTTTAACTAAAAAACTATACATTTTTAAAGGGGGTCAAAAGATGAAGAAGATTAAAAAAACTATCTTTGTTTTGGGTACTTTTTTTTTATTATTCTTTTTGACTAAAATGGTCGTTTACTACCTTCAATACGAAAGATATTTAAGTCTAAAACAGCTTTTAGACACTCCCTGGACGCAGCTTGATAAAAATGCCCTGCAAAAATTTAAAGGGGTTTTTCCGGTTGCAGGGAATGATTATTTAATTTCCGCCAACTGGCACGCTCCCCGGGAAGGTGGAAGGATTCACCTCGGCATAGATATTTTTGCTCCCGAGGGAACAGAAGTAAGGGCTTCAGTGTCCGGTACTGTAGAAAAGGCCGGCTGGCTTCCTTTAGGCGGCAACCGGGTTTTAATCAAAGATAAGCTTGGTTTTTACCACTACTATGCCCATTTAAAAGGAATCCGCCCGGAAATAAAACCCGGACGGAAAGTTAAGCAAGGTGACGTTATCGGTTATGTGGGCCACACCGGCAATGCCGATTTTACTCCGGATCATCTGCACTACGGCCTTTATGCTCCCGGAATGCAAGCGGTAAATCCCTATAATCTCTTAAAATACTGGGAAAAAGATTAATTATTCCTTTTTAATAATCTCAGTGTCAGCGCAGCAGTTATATTCAAATTGAATTGTCAGGTGGTTAATACCAAAATGCTCTTTTAACACGTGTTCTATTCTTTCATATACCTTATTAGTTTGACTTAAAAGTGCATCATACTTAAGATTAACATGAGCTTCAAAAAATAAATCCTTGTCATTTAAACCCCAGAGATGAACATGGTGCACATCCTGGATTTCTTCTATCTTTTTTAGTTCTTGCACAATTGTAATAACATCAATATCTTCCGGCACACCCTGCATTAAAATATTTGTAGCACTCATTAAAATGGAAAAGCTTTCTTTTAAAACGTAAATACTAACAATAATCGTTAATACAGGATCAACCCAGTAAATATGGTAATAATAAATTAAAAAACCTCCCAGTACTACCGCCGCTGAAGATAAAGCATCACTAAACAAATGAAGATAGGCAGATTTTAAATTAATATCTTCTTGGGAACCCCGGTGGAGCAAAAACGCTCCCAGGGTATTGGCTACTAACCCCACCAGGGCTACATAAATCACAATTTTTCCAGCTATTGGCTCCGGATTTAAAAATTTTAGATAGGCTTCTCGTAATAATAAAGCAGATAGGATAATTAAAACCGAAGAATTAACAACGGCTGCAAGAATAGTAGACCGCTTATAACCAAAAGTACGCTTTTCATCACTTCCCTTTTGGGCAAGTTTTAAAGCAAAATAACTTACTATTAAAGCTAAGCCGTCACTTAAGTTATGCAGAGCGTCAGAAAGCAAAGATAAACTATGGGCATAAACTCCACCAATAATTTCCGCAATCGTTATTAAAAAATTTAACAACACCGTTAAAAATAAATTTCCTTTTTTTACCTCTTCTTCTCCCCTGCCAAAAGCCTCCCGGTGAGAGTGGGCATGGGCATGGGTATGATTGTGGTGAGCCATGGTAAGTTCTCCTTTCTTAGTTATGTTCAAGATGATTTAGCCCTTCCTGAATAATCTCTAAAATGTGTTCATCATCTAAACTGTAGTAAACCATTTTCCCCTCCCGGCGGTATTTAACCAGGCGGACATTTCTTAAAACCCTGAGCTGATGCGAAATTGCCGACTGACTCATCGAAAGAGCAGTGGCTAAATCGCAGACACAGCTTTCTCTTTCTTTTAAAGCCAGTAAAATTTTTAGCCGGGTTCCATCCCCCAAGGATTTATAAACCTCGGAAAGCTCAATAATTTTTTCTTCACCGGGCAATTTATCCCGAATAGTTTGAACCACTTCTTCGTTAAAAACACTTAATTTACAAACCGGCGCTTTTTCTTTCACTACACCACCTCATATGTTCATTTGTTCATATATTATTATATATTTTTCCCTGCCTTTTGCCAAGTCTTCGGGTTGTTTTTTTCGAAAAAAAATTATAATTTTAAATAAAGGGGGGGTTATTTCTTGAATTTATCGCTTAAACACCTTTTTATCTTACTTTTACTTTTTACCGTTAAACCAATTAAAGAAAAAGACCTCCATAATTTAATCTTTCTTCTGTATTTTTACGGCCGCCCCTTTGAGCCCTTTTACCGGTTTAACTTTATTAAACAGGGCAAAGGAGTTTTTAGCTCTTATGTTAAGCAACTGTTAGAAGAACTACGTCAGTGGGGCTTGGTGGAAAAAGATTCTTTAAATTTAACTCCAAAAGGCCGGGCAACCTATTTGGAGTTTTCATCACTGGTTTGGTATGAGCCTACTTTAAAAAAGTTTTATGAAATATCTATCCGTTATGCGGAAAACCCGGCACGCATCACCGAAGACATCCGCTTAAATTTTGCGGTCAAGAAAACCCCCGCAGGCAAACGGGTGAATATATAAAAAACCGCCCGTAAGAGCGGTTAGGCAAAGCGCATATCAAAAATCCTTTTACTTTTCTTTTCACTCCGCGGCAAGCTGCCGGGCAAAACTATTTTTACCTCAAAGGAGACCCCGATTTTAGATTTTAATAGCCTTTTAATTTCCTCACCGGTCTTTTCACCATAGCCTTCCACTTCTAAGAAAGCCCGATCCCGTCCCCCTTCATGGGTTAGCGTTAAACGGTATTCCGGTAAAGCTTCAGGAACCTGCATTAACACCTTTTCTATCTGGGCCGGATAAAAATTTACCCCTTTTACTTTAAGCATATCATCGCTCCGGCCGATAATCCGGTCAATGCGGGGATAGGGACTGCCGCAACTGCACCTACCAGGAATAAGACGGGTAATATCCCGGGTGCGGTAACGGATTAAAGGCATCCCTTCTTTAGTAAGGGTAGTTATAACCAGCTCTCCCGTCTCCCCTTCTGGTAATACTTCGCCCGTTTCCGGGTTAATTATTTCAAAATACAAATAATCATCCCAGTAATGCATCCCCTGGTGGTATTGACAGTCCATCGCTATCCCCGGACCGTAAATTTCCGTAAGCCCGTAAATATCATAGGTCTCAATCCCCAGATATTCTTCAATTTTCCCCCGAAGTTTTTCCCCCCACCGTTCGGAGCCAAAAATCCCTTTTTTCAGGTTTATTTTCTCTTTAAGCCCCCGGCGGGCGACTTCTTCCGCCAGCAAAAGTCCGTAGGAAGAAGTACCAATTAAAACAGTAGTTTTCAGTTCAACCATAAACTCCAATTGTTTTTCCGTATTGCCGGGACCTAAAGGCACCGCCATCGCCCCTAACGCCTCTACTCCCGCTTGAAAACCAATCCCGGCGGTCCACAAGCCATACCCGGGAGTTATTTGCACACGGTCGAAAGGATTAACCCCGGCCAGCAGCAGGGATCTTTTCATCATTTCCTGCCAGTCGAAAAGGTCTTTTTGCGTATAGGGAATAATAACAGCTTTTCCCGTAGTCCCCGAGGAGGAGTGGATGCGGACTACTTTTTCTTCCGGAGCTGCCATCATTGACAGGGGTTCGCCATTTCGTAAATCACTCTTCGTGGTAAACGGTAATTTTTGAAAATCCTCAATTCCTTTAATATCATGGGAATAAATTCCCTCTTTTTTAAACCTCTCCCGGTAAAAAGGAAAATTTTGCCCACTAAATTCTATCACCTTTCTAATCTTTTCTAAAACTTCACTCATCTCTACTCACCTCTAAGTCTTTAAATTTCCTGATAGTTATAACCCTGCCAAAAACTCTGAAAGTTAGCAGCATATTTTTCTGGATTTAAATTTTTTTCCATAGTTTTTATTATCGAGTCCGCTAACTCCGGAAAAGTATTTTTAATAAGAATTCCTAAGAAAAAAACATTAACAGTTTTAGGATTTTTAATTATTCCCTCAATTTTTTCTTCAGGAAAAATCTTAATGTTCTCTGGTAAATTTAGCTTAGCCAAAGAGAAATCTCTTTTCTCTAAGCCCGGAGGATAAATTATTTTACCGTAAAGGACAGCCTTACCCTGAGGTTTTAAATATTTTAAATTCCGCAACCCCTCCACTAATTCTAAAGCCAGCAGAAAATCTATACTCTTTTCCCCGGGTAAAGGGCCTCCTTCTTCTCCAATCCTTAAAAAACTTACTACACTGCCCCCCCGCTGGGCCATCCCCAAAGACTCGGTAGCTAAAACTTCTTTATCAGCCTTCGCCATTGCTTCTCCCAGCAAACGGGTAATTAACACCGCCCCTTGCCCACCTACGCCAGCAATCATTAGGTTCATAAAATCGCCCCCACTGGACAAACATCCCTACAGGCACCACAGCCATTACAAAGCTCCTTATCTATTCTGGGACGTTCATCCTTGATTATTGCCGGACAGCCAAAATTTTGCCAGCAATGACCGCAGTTCGAACAATTATCACCTATTTCTAAAGGTGGGCGGGTTTTTTCCTGGTGGCGGCAAGGCCCGGTAAAGATTATTGCTTTCGGCCCGGGCTCCTGGCTAAACTCCTTAATTATTTTTATGTTTTCATTCAAGTTAAAAGCAAAAAGAGTGATATTTTTTAAACCTATCCCTTTTAATATTTCTTCAATTTTCAGGGAAGGCCTCTCCTGCATTCCCGTCATCGCCACGGTATTATTATCTAATACGGCCACTAACACCTCATCCTGGTTATTAACTATTTCCACTAAAGCCGGAAGCCCCGCATGCAAAAGCGTAGAATCACCAATTACAGCAATTACGGGATGGTCGACGCCAGCCCTTTTAAACCCCACAGCCATCCCAAGACTTGAACCCATAGCAAGACAGGTATGGGTAGCCAAAAGGGGCGGCATTGCCCCCAAAGTATAACACCCTATATCCCCGGCAATAATTGGTTTTTTCCCCAAAAAAGCCCGTTTTAAAGCATAAAAGGAAGCCCGGTGGGGACAGCCAGCACACAATACCGGTGGCCGCTCAAAAAGGTTCTGGGTTGTTTCAGGATTATTTTCTAAAGTTAACTCTTTTCCGGAAATCCCTGCTATGATTTCATAAACCAACCGGCTATTTAACTCTCCCCGGTTCGGAACGTGGCCAGTTAACTTGCCCAGGATTTTTCCGGTAAAAGAAGTATTTGCTGCCACTTTTAATAGCTCTTCCTCCAAATACGGCTCTAACTCCTCAATACAGAGTACCATCTCTACTTCTTTTAAAAATTTTTGCGCAAGTTCCCCAGGGAAGGGATAGGGAGCACCTACTTTAAAGATTGAAAAATTAGTAGAGGCTAAATTTTTTACCGCTTCTTTGACATAAGTATAACTTACCCCGCCGGTAATAATGCCAATTTTTCCCTTGCCTTCAATCCGGTTAAAAGAGTTTAGAGAAAATTCCTGCGATATTTTCTCTAACTTTTCCCAAAGCTCCTTTTTCTTCTTAAAAGCCCGGGCCGGAAGAATTACATATTCCGGATTAAAAGCAAAAGAAGCTTTAACTTTTTCCTGGGTTAAAATATTTTCTTTAAATTCTATGGCTTCATAAGCATGAGCCACCCGGGTGGTAGTTCTTAATATTACCGGCAGCCGGTATTTTTCCGAAAGAAGGTAAGCCTCCCGGGTCATAAGATAAGCTTCCTTTGGAGTAGCAGGATCTAAAAGGGGCAAATGAGCATGGCGGGCAAAAATCCTGGTATCCTGCTCGTTTTGTGAGCTAATGGGGCCGGGATCATCGGCAACATAAATTACCAGACCTCCCTTTGTCCCAAGATACGCTGCCGTCATCACCGCATCACTGGCTACATTTAGCCCCACTTGCTTCATTGAAGTAAAACCTCTTAACCCGGCTAAAGACGCTCCATAAACTATTTCAAAAGCTACTTTCTCATTTACCGCCCAGCGGGCATCAATTCCGTACTTCTCCCCTTCCTTAACCAAAAATGCAGTAGCCTCCGTTGACGGCGTTCCAGGATAGGAGGCAACCAGCTGTACTCCCGCTGCAATCACTCCTAAGGCTATTGCCTCATTTCCTAATAAAAATTTTTGCATTTTACCACCTCTCCATTGAGAGAGCCAGAGAAACAAAAAACCGGGCCGAAGCCCGGTGGGTGCTCGGCTTTACTTCACTCTGCTGTTCTCCAACTCTACTCATCTAATCTTATTTAATTAAAAAAACTAAATTCTTAAGATAATTATATTCTTCATTCGGGTAAAAATTCCTGCCTATTTATCCTGGTTTTGCGTAATTTTTTTTAAAAACGGTTCCACTAATTCAATGGGGAAGGGGAATAAAACGGTAGAATTTTTTTCCGCCGCTATTTCAACTAACGTTTGCAAGAAACGAAGTTGCAGCGCGGTAGGTACCTGGCCAATTAAGCCTGCCGCAGCAGTAAGTTTTTCTGCTGCCTGAAACTCCCCTTCGGCAGAGATAATCTTAGCCCTTCTCTCCCGCTCGGCCTCGGCCTGTTTGGCCATAGCCCGCTTCATCCCCTCGGGCAGTTCTACCGCTTTTAATTCTACTGAAGTAACCTTGATGCCCCAGGGATCGGTAGCTTCATCGATGATTTTCTGCAGCTCGTGGTTTATCGCTTCCCGCTTGGTTAAAACATCATCCAGCTCGGCTTGACCCAGTACGGACCTAAGGGTAGTCTGGGAAAACTGGGAAGTTGCGTAAATATAATTTTCTACTTCTACCACCGCTTTTACCGGATCCATCACCCGAAAGTAAACTACCGCATCAACTTTGATGGGAACGTTGTCCCGGGTAATTACTTCCTGGGGTGGTACATCCATCGCCACCGTCCTAAGGTCAATTTTCCAAACCCGATCAATGACGGGAATCACAATAATAAGACCCGGGCCTTTTGCCCCTATTACCCGACCCAGACGAAAGATTACCGCCCGCTCATATTCCCGGATAACCTTCACCGCCGAAAAAAGGAAAAACAAAACCAAAACTATAAGGGGCCCCATGGCTCCTAATAAGGTAGCTAAAAGATCCATTGACATCCCTCCTCAATTTTTTAAATTTCGTTAACTTCTTCCACAAGTAAAGTTAAACCTGAAATTCCCGTTACCTTGACCTCCTTACCTTGTAAAATAGTTTTTCCTCCTAAAGCTTTTGCTTTCCAGATTTCCCCCCGTACCAAAACAAATCCTTCGGGAGTTAAATCTTCAGTAACTTTACCTGTAAGGCCGAGCATTCCTTCGGCACCAGTTGTCGGCAACTTTTTCTGAGCTTTAACCGCGAGCTTTATTAAAAAATACACACCGATCGCTAAGAGTAATATCATCGGTATTATGTTTATTAAGTCTAAACCAAGGCCTGGCAAATTACTCCCAAAAAGAAACATTGAACCAAGAGTAATGCTAATCACTCCTCCTACCCCCAGTGCCCCAAAAGTGGGAAAATAAATTTCCGCACTAATTAAAGCCAAACCAAA
>Ga0334722_10008175_pt1 | contig 10021 bp, 7 predicted proteins | sample C3_bottom_MG_FD_207210 | JGI IMG/M metagenome (GOLD analysis project Ga0334722, IMG submission 207210) | Sediment microbial communities from Yellowstone Lake, YNP, Wyoming, USA - C3_bottom | ecosystem: Environmental > Aquatic > Freshwater > Lake > Sediment | place: USA: Wyoming | collected... | reverse complement strand
CTGTCAGGTTGAGACCGCGGCTCAGCTTCAGCATCATGACAAGACCATCCCTTCATATGACGAGTTGACGCGCGGTTGGGGGTCTCAACGCCGCGGAACCTACCACGGCCTATGATCTGTTGTCAACGTGACTCTAGCCTCTATTCCTTGCCTCTGTGTCGAGCTTCGTTAGAAGTGTCCCCAGGCGAATGTGCCGTGCTGTCCTTGTCTCTCTTGGGCTCTGCGCGAGAATCTGTGGAGGTTGTAGTACGCCTTGTAGGCGACCGAGACGCCCTGCTGATGGTTGTACGTCCGGAGTAAGTCCGCCAAGGACTCGACCCGCGACGCCGCCAACGCAGACACGATCGCGACAAGCAACCGGTCCGCGGTAACCGTCCGCAGGCGGAGCGTCTGTCCCGTCTCCCGACCCAGGCGGTTCCCATCGGACTCTAAGAAGACATCCATCTGAATGGTCGGGACTTTGGGAAGCTCGCTTAGGGACAACGCAGTCTCCTGTGCTGGTGGGTGTGGCAACCCCAGTGTGAAGGCTGTTGTCCCTGTCGATCCCTTTCTCATTCGCGCCCGGGCCGGTCGTGAGCGACCCTTTGAGTCCTGCGTATAAGTTCGTGCTACCCTGACCGGGCCAAACGTGCACGTTCGGGCGGTCGCGATGACGGCCGTCAATCATTGTCGCCCCGATATTCGACGGATTCATATGAGAACACTGCTTATCTCCATCCTGACCGCCGCCGCGCTGGCGTGCGGCCCGTCTGCGCCAGTCAATCCGGACCTCGCCCGCTGGGAACAGCAGGCGGCCAGTGTGACGATCACGCGGGATAACTGGGGTATCCCGCACATTCAGGGCAAGACGGACGCCGACGCCGTGTTCGGGATGATTTACGCGCAGGCGGAAGACGACTTCAATCGCGTCGAGACGAACTACCTCAACTCGATGGGGCGACTGGCCGAAGCCGAGGGCGAAGGCGCCGTTGTACAGGACCTGCGGATGAAGCTGTTCATCGATCCGACGGACCTCAAGGCGCAATACGAGAAGGCGCCGGAGTGGCTCAAGAAGCTGATGAACGGCTGGGCTGACGGCCTGAATTACTACCTCCACACGCATCCGCAGGTGAAGCCGCGGGCCATCACCCGCTTTGAGCCGTGGATGGCGCTCTCATTCAGCGAGGGCAGCATCGGCGGCGACATCGAGAGCGTCAATCTGAAAGCGCTTGGCGCGTTCTACAACGCCGAGGTGAAGACGATCGCCTCGATCGATCCGGGCGAACTGCGTGAACCCTCTGGCTCGAACGGGTTTGCCATCGCGCCCTCGAAGACCGCGTCGAAACACGCGCTGCTGTGGATCAATCCGCACACGTCGTTCTTCTTTCGCGAAGAGCTGCAGATGACGAGCGATGAGGGCCTCAATGCGTACGGCGCGGTGACGTGGGGCCAGTTCTTTGTCTACCAGGGCTTCAACGCGAAGGCCGGCTGGATGCACACGTCGAGCAGCGTGGACAACATCGACGAATTCGCCGAGACGGTGACGAAGAACGGCGACGGGTACGTCTACAAGTACGGCTCGCAGGAGCGTGCCGTCTCGACCGCCACGATCACGGTTCCCTACAAGATCGCGTCGGGGATGGCGACGAAGGCGTTTACCGTTTATCGCACGCATCACGGTCCGGTCGTCCGCGAGGAAGGCGGCAAGTGGATCACGGTGCGGCTGATGCAGGAACCGCTCAAGGCGCTTCAACAGTCGTACGGGCGCACCAAGACGCACAACTACAAGGAGTTCATGCAGGTGATGGAACTCCACTCCAACTCGTCGAACAACACCCTGTTCGCCGACGCCGAGGGTAACGTCGCGTACTTCCACTCCAACTTCATCCCGAAACGGAACCCGTCGTTCGACTGGACGAAGCCGGTCGACGGCGGCAACCCGGAGACCGAGTGGGGTGATCCGATTCCGGTGAGCGCCACGCCCAATGTGATCAATCCGGCGAACGGCTGGGTCTACAACACGAATAATTCGCCGTGGTCGGCGGCTGGCCCCAACAGCCCGAAGCAATCCGACTATCCCGCCTACGTGGACAGCGGCAGCGAAAACCCGCGGGGCGTGCACGCCATCCGCGTGCTGAGTGCGAAGACCGACTTCACGATGGACACCGTGCGGGACGCGGCGTTCGACAGCTACCAGCCGGAGTTCGCCCTTCTGATCCCCACGCTGGTGAAGGCATGGGACCAGCTGCCTGCCGCCCACGCGATGAAGGCGAAGCTGGCGGCCCCGGTCGCGGAGTTGCGCCAGTGGGACTTCCGCTGGGGCGTCACGTCCGTGGCCAACACCGTCGCGGTCTACTGGGGCGATGCGTTCTGGCGCAGCATCAGCGCCGAGGCACGGAAGGCAGGCGTGTCGGAGTACGCGTTGATGGAAACCCGCGCGACGGCGGCGCAGCGCATCGACGCGCTGGCGTCGGCCGTCGACAAGCTCACGGCAGACTTCGGTAAGTGGAACACGCCGTGGGGCGAGGTCAACCGCTTCCAGCGTCTGACCGGCGACATCGTGCAGCCCTTCGACGACAAGGGGCCGAGCATCCCGGTGGGCTTCTCATCGGCGCGATGGGGATCGCTGGCGTCGTTCGGCGCGCGCGCCTATAAGAACACGAAGAAGATGTATGGCACCAGCGGCAACAGCTTTCTCGCCATCGTCGAGTTCGGCGACACCGTCAAGGCCAAGGCTGTGACGGCGGGCGGCCTGAACAGCGATCCGAGGTCGCCGCATTTCAACGACCAGGCCGAACGCTACGCCGCCGGCAATCTGCGCGACGTCTATTTTTATCCCGATCAACTCAAGGGCAACAGCACGGCGCCGTATCACCCTGGGAAATAGCGGCCGGCATCCTCCGTTATTGTCTCAGTTTCAGATCGAGCGTCTTCGCCTCCCCGTCGGCGAGCGTGACCGCCTGTGCCAGCGGGCGGAGACTCTCGAGGAACTCAGGGTCCTGCCACTCGCTTCCCTGAATCGCTGGCACCGCGATGACCAGGTAATTCTCCGGAGAAAGCCCCGTGACCTTGAACCGGCCTTCCTGGTTGGGGCGCCCGAGCGCGATGAATCGCGAAGGAAAGATCCACCTCGCCGGGTCTGAGGCGAAGACGATGACGGTGTAGCGTCCGACCGGTCGTCCAGTCGCATCGGTGACAGCACCGGCGATCGAGGCGTTGCGGGTCGTCAGCGTCACCTCGAGATCGTTGACGTCTTTGCCTTTGAATTCGATCGGCGTGTCGGTGATGTCCTTTCCACCAAGCGTGATTCGCTTCAGCGTCCAATCAGGTGACTGAACGTCCGCCCGGATGACCCAACCGCCGGCCAGGTTCTGGATCTCGAACGTCCAGTCGTCGTGCATGTCGGTTGGAGTCGGACCGCCGCTGAATGGCGCCGTGTCGAATTCAACGGGACGTCCGGCCACGCGAACCTGTTCGGGCTTCGGTCGCGCCGCGCTGCTTTCGTCAAATATCACGCGGCCCCGGGCAGTCGCGCCTCGCGCGACGTTCACCACGAGCTCGGTGAGATCGGGACCGCTGACGGTCACGGGAAGCGTGCCGAACTCGGCGGCGTTCAGATTGCCCGCCTGCCCGAGCAATCGACCCCACGCCTGCACGGTATAGCTTCCTGGCGGCACATTCCGGAACACGAAACTGCCATCTCGCGAACTCACCGCGCGCGCCAACGTCAATGCCGGGGATCGGAGACTGTCGCGCACCATGAGCATCAGCGTTCCCTGGGCCACCGGCTGGCCGTCACCGCCGAACAACGCGCCAGCCACGCGTGCCGTACGGACGGCAGCAAGTGGAAACGTCACCTCGGGCGTCGTTTCGCCGATCTTGACCTCCACGGGCATCGCCGCCGCGATGTCGGTCGTCCCCGGATAATACGTTGGCGCGAAGCCGGCTGGCCCGCCCTCTTCTACGAACGCCCCGGCGAGCGCGGTGATGTAGTACGAACCGGGCGCCACGCCAGACACTCGGAAGTGGCCCCTGTCATCAGTCGGCCTCACGGCGGTCCGGCTCCCGACCGGCATCAGCCGTCTTCGTCCTGCGGCATATTCGAAGCGGTTGACCTGCACCAGCACGTTGGGTGCCGGGTCGCCGAACTCGTCCAGCATCCGCCCTTCGATCGCGCCTGGCCGATGGAGCGAGATGTTGGCCTTGTCGAATCGCGCGCCTTCTTCCAGGTCAATCGGCGGCAACGCGTTGCCGACCCGATTCCCGCTGGTTTCGTACGGAAGGTAGCCGGCTGCGGTGAGACTCAATTCGTAGCGACCCGGCAGCAATCCGGTGAACTCGAAGCGTCCCTGCGGGTCGGTCCTGGCAGTCTTCGGGACGCGCATGACATCCCAGGACAAGGCAACCACCACGGCCCCTCCGATGACTTTGCCTGTGTCTGTCGCCGTGACGCGACCTGCGATCGACGCGGTGGCCTTTGGCGGAGCCGGCGCCGGATCTTGCGCAAATCCTGGGGCAGCGACCGCGCACGCGAGACATGCCAACACGATGCAGCGCTTCATCGCAGTTCTCCAATCATCAGCGCGATTGTCTGTCGGTCGGCGCCCGTGACGATGACGGGCGATGCGAAGGCGCGCATTCGCCGCAACGCATCAGGGTCGAGCCACGCGCCGTCATCCAGCCACTCGAGCGCGCATACGAAGTACTTGCCAGGAACGAGACTGCCGATTGAATACGCCCCGTCGATGCCGGCGAGCGCGGCCTTCAGAAAACGGGACCGTGCCGTCCACTGGCGTTCGTCCTCAGGGAAGACGACGACTCGTCCATTTGGCACGGGGCGCTTTTGGGCATCGATCACCACCCCGTTGATCGCGCCGGTGTTATTGGTGACGATGACAACCAGTTCGACTGGCGGCTCGGTCGGCTTGAGATCCGTTGGCACGTCGGTGATATCGCTTTCGCCGAGCCGGACCGACGAGACGACCCATCCCTCTGGAAGGCCACTCAATCGAAACAGCCGCGATCCGGGTACGTTCGGAATCACAAACGTACCGTCTGCCCCGACTGCGGGCGCAAGAGCCACTGGCGCTCCGGAGCCGGCCGGGTTCGGCAGCTCGTAATCGACCGTCTCCGCAATCACACGCAATCCCGAAGAAGGTGTCGTTCCTCCGTCTTCAACCTGCATCCGGCCGTTCAGCGCGGGTAGTTGCGCGGTCGTCAGCGTCAGAGCGAGATCGCCTCCCGACACCGTCGCACGAACTGCGGCGAATTCGGGAGCACCCCCGGGTGATTGTGTGGCAGCCGCCATCGCCCAGTATTCTCCAGGCGGCACGGCGGGGAACATCGCCTGATTTCCCTGGAGCACGCCTCGTACTTCGCCGGGTGGTGCGCCGACCCTCTGCAGTCGGGTGCTGAGTGCGCGTGGCGCTTTGCCAGTCGCGTCCACGACCTGCACCGTCACCCGAGCCATTGGCAAACTCGCGACGATGAAGTCGAGGCCGGCTGCCTCGCGGCCAGCGACAAGCGAGACCCGTTGGGCATCTGATGGCGCCGCGTTGCCGGGATAGTAGGTCCGCGCCGGCCCGGGGGGCCTCGGCCCTGGCGCTTGCCGCTCGCTGAGGGCGTCACTGGGATCTGGAGTGGCCTGCACGTAATAGTCTCCCGCAGGCAAGCTGTGAATCCGGTAGCGTCCAAGATCGTCGGTCCGGGCGTCCTTCAGCGACAAGGGTTGGCGCCCGTACAGTCCGTAGGTGAGCCGCACGGCGGACACAACCAGATTCTGAATGGGGTCGCCCTCCTGGTTTGTCAGTCGCCCATCGAGCGCAGCACCGCGCGGAAGCGCGAGTTCGATCGTTCGTGTCTGGCCCGCCTTCAGTTCAATCGGCAGGCCCCGGTCCCACGCATGTCTGGCGGCGAACGACAGCGTGACAAAGCCAGGTTTCTCCGCGCGCAGGCGAAACACCCCGGCCGGAAGCCGGTCGAAACGAAAGCGGCCGTCGGCATCACTGTCGGCGAGTTGGATCTGCTGGAGCGCGTTCGATTCAAGCGTGATCCGGGCACGGCGAACTGGCGTGTCGCGCGCGCCGGCGACGATCACGCGGCCAGTGAGCGTTCCTGTTGCGGCTCCTGAAGCCGGCGGCCTGTTCTGCGGCTGTTGCCGAGCCTCGGAGGCGTGAGCCAGACAGGATAACCAGATGAAGGCCAGCGCCGACAGCCACCGGACGACGACGATGCGTTCACGGATCATGACTGCCTCCGATGTGTTCAAGGCACTCTACTCTTAATAACTCCCGAACTCTCCGCTTGTGACAAAATCCCCCCCGTCGTGCGTCTTTTGCAATGAACGTGGAACTTCCGGATGACGGCCGCGACCGTGTGCTCCTGGAACGCCTGGCGGCCGGCGAACGGGGGGCGCTTGCCGAACTGTACGACATCCACGCCGACCGCCTGTTTGGCCACGCACTGGCGGTCACGCAAAGCCGGGCCGACGCCGAAGACCTCGTTCAGACGATGTTCGTGAAGATCGCGGCTCTTGGGACCGCTGCAAACGGCATTCGCCATCCGGCGCGATACATGCACCGCGCGATTCGCAGCGCTGCCATCGACCTGATTCGACGCCGCGCGACCCGTCGCGACGCTGCTGCCGCTCTGGCGGCCGACATCGCGCCATCAGGCGGAACCGCGTTGGAAATCGATCCCCTCGACGTGAGCCGGGCGCTGACCCGACTGCCCGCTGAACAGCGCGAGGTCGTCGTGCTCCACCTTGTGGAAGGACTCTCGTTTCGGGAGATCGGCCGCGCCACCGGCGTGGCCACATTCACCGCGGCCAGCCGCTACCGTCTCGCCCTCGCACGGATGCGCCGCACCTTGGGACCGTCCTCATGATGACCAACGAACAACTCGTGCGTGAACTTCGCCGCGCGCGCCGGCGACCCGTCAGCGCCGACCTGCGCGCGCGTGTCCTCGCAGCCGCAGAGTCCGCGCCGCCTCCCGACCTGCTGGACCTTCGGACCTCGGCGCCGGCGAGATTCGTCTCCTTCCGCTTCGCCGTTGTTGCCGTCGGGCTGGCAGTCGTGGTGTCCGCCGGTCTCTGGAGCGTGCGGCAGACGCCGCCGGTCGTGCCGCCCAGTGGGCTCGGGGTTCAACATGGGCAAATCACCAGGCCGCCTGGTGATGACATCGTCGTGTTCTGGCTGGACGAGGAGACGCCCGTGCTGGTCGGTCTGGCTGACAAGAGATAGCCGACTTGAGGTGTACCGTGATCGCAGCAACCAAGAAAGCAGCCGTCGGGATCGTGATCGTGCTCGCTGGGGCCGGCTTGCGGGATCCGCTGGCTGCTCAGTCCAGTCGCGCCACCATCGCGCCCGTGGTCACCAATTGCACGCTCATGCTTGGACGCCCGGCCACGGGTTCCGCGGCGCCGCCGGGTCGTCAATCTGCCCAGGAGACCGCCGCGGTTCCGTCGGGAGCGGGCGGGTCGCGCGCGAGCAAGACTCTCGCGGAACTGTCCGAGCGCCTTCGTACGAGTTTCAATCTCGCCACGATGGAATTCTCGGCTTCGATATCCGCCGCGCTCTCTCTCAAACAGGAGGCGTCGGTTGCGGGCACTGGGGGATTCCGGCTTCTGATCGTGCCCACGGCGATTGGCAGTGGAGAAGTCACCTACCGGGTCCGCGTGCTGCAGGGCGATCGAGTGGTGCTGGACAAGGCGATGGTGGTGGAGCGAGGGCACCGCACGATGTTCGCGCGGCGGACCTTCAGCGACGGCGAGACGGCTTTCGTTGTGATCGAGATCCCGCAGGCTGGGGAGCAAGTGGCCAGTGCGCCCCAGGACCGACCCGAGTTACCCGCGTTCCGCGCAGGCGTGACGCTCGTGCCGCTCGACGTCCACGTCGTCGATCGCAACGGACGACTGGTGACCGACGTGCGCCAGGAGGAATTCGCTGTCTTTGAAGACGGGGCTCCTCAGAAGATCTCGCAGTTTCTCGCGCACACCGTGCAGCAGCCGGTTGACGCGGGCGCGGACGTCCTGCTGCGACAGGCGCCTGGAGACGCGATCTCGCTGGACAAGAACCGTGTCTTCCTGATCGTGCTTGGGCGCGGCCGGTTGCAGCAGGCCTTCAACGGCCTTGACGCGCTTATCACCTTCGTGGGGCAGTTGATGCCGCAGGATCGCGTTGGCGTCATCGCCTGGGATCACGCCACAGACCTCACCACGGATCGCGAGGGGATCATCCGCCTGCTGGCGCGGCTCAAGAGCGCCCAGGAGCAGATCGAGCACCAGGTCCAGCAGATGACCGGCGCCCTGATGGGTTCCTCGAATCGGTGGATTCCGGCGGAGGTTCAGCGCCGGATCGACGCGATGTTCGACGAGCCGGGGTTGCCGCGCTCCCGGCAGATCCCGTCGTTCGGCGGCCCCGGATTCTACGAGATCAACGACGAGATGCGCACCAATCTCTGGGACCTCTTCAAGAACCGGGCGACGAGCCTCGCGCGAGATCGGATTCTGGACGACGACATCCCAGCCCAAGTGATGCGGACGCTCGAGCGCTGGCCCCTCGCGGCGGCCGGATCCGGCTGGGGATCTGGTGAATTCGGTAGCAACCCCGGTCGCACGGGCGGAGGAATGAACACGGCGAGTCTCGAGCAGATCTTCGCGGGCATCGAATTCCTCCGCTACCTGGCGGGAGAGAAGCATCTGGTCTTTGTCACTGAACGCAATTTCACGTTGCCCCGTACCGAGTACGAGAAAGCCATCGGCGCTCTGGCCAACGATGCCGGGGTCACCATCGACACCGTCCAGACGGGCGGACTGGGCGGCGACATGGACCACAGCAGCCTGAAAGTGATAGCGGCGTTGACAGGTGGCATCAGCTCAGTGTTCCGCTATCCGCGCGAGTTCGCGGATCGGCTCCACCAGCTGACGTCGTTCAAGTACATGGTGGCCTACCACCCGTCAAACGCGGTGCAGGATGGACGGTATCGACAGGTGGAAGTGAAGGTGAACCGGCGCGACGTGTACGTGTTGTTCCGGCAAGGCTACTACGCGTCGGATGTGCTCGTACCGTCCGAGCGGCGCGCGTTCGTGTCGCAGCGGCGCATCCTCGCGGCGGGCCAGGCCTCCGACCGCATCACCGACATTCGGCTGGTGGTGAAGGTGGCCGGGCCGAGACCGGGTACGGGCGGGTCGGCCGAGGCCACCATCACCGGGACGATCGACGCCAATCGAATTGCCTTCGCGAAGGCGGCCGACCGCTACACATCCACGCTCGACCTTGCGGCGTTCTGCAGCGATGCAAAAGAGAAGCTGCTCGGCGAGGCATGGCAGAAAATCAACCTGGATCTCACAGAAGCGACCTACCAGCGGGTCAAGCGCGAAGGGATCGCCTATGCGATCCGCGTGCCGGTCAAGGCCGCGCCGAGGTGGTCGAAAGTGATCGTCTACGACTACGCGTCCGACCTGCTTGGGTCTGTCGTGACGCAGATTCGGTGACAGTCAGGGCTGCGTCTCGCCCAGGCAGGCGGGCGCTCGCCCCTGCCTCCTATCTCTTTGTTTTGCGCGGGACGCGCGTGTCGCTCATGGCGGCGTGATAGGCGTAGGACGCCATGACGACGGCGTTCTTCATCAGGTCGTCGGCCTGGATCGTGTCGAGGAAGTCGAGGTTCGTGTGGCCGCCGGTCCCCGGGATTCGATCCTGGAGAAACTGGAACCCGGGTAATCCCGCATTGTCGAACGGCACGTGGTCGGTGCTGCCGACCGACTGGTTCGACACGACCGTCATCCCGAAATCGGCAAAGGGGGCCATCCACGCGGCGAGCATCGACCGGGCATGTTCGTTGCCCTGCAGGTAGATGCCGCGGTACTGGCCTGCGCCGTAATCCTGATTGAAGTACGCCGAGAACTTCTCGTATCCCGGCTTGGCGCCAATCTTCGGGTCGTTCGGGTTGCCGAAGTGCGCGTTGACGTATTCGCGCGATCCATGAAGGCCCTGTTCCTCGCCGCTCCACAGCGCCACGCGAATCGTGCGCCGCGGTTTCGCGC
>Ga0334722_10008173_pt1 | contig 10022 bp, 19 predicted proteins | sample C3_bottom_MG_FD_207210 | JGI IMG/M metagenome (GOLD analysis project Ga0334722, IMG submission 207210) | Sediment microbial communities from Yellowstone Lake, YNP, Wyoming, USA - C3_bottom | ecosystem: Environmental > Aquatic > Freshwater > Lake > Sediment | place: USA: Wyoming | collected... | reverse complement strand
CATCATAATACTACAATTCTTATCATGCTGTTGACCCAATCCATCACATATATGGCACTTACCTAATCCCTGCCCATGTCATCAGTTCCTCAATTGATACCAGCACAAGTTCAGATGTATTGTTATCCCCACCCTTAACTTTGCGCCCTTCTTTGTAATTGCGTATGAAAATCTTGCGAAGCCTGTTGATAGGCGTCAAGATAATATTGTGGACATTCTCCCCATCCATAAGGATAGTACACCAGTATGCGGATTTTGTCAACATAATTCCAGACTTTTTACCACGCGAAGAATACTCGATAGCGATATTTCCTGTCGCTCTCCACGTTCCGCGCTCTGTCTTGACTTCAATCTTACCAGCTAGAATATCAGCAAGCAGTTGTTCACCTATCTGACCGTATTTCAAATCTAAATCGAATTCTGACCTATGTTCCATTATAACCAACCTATTCTTTTTAGACGTTCATCTCTAGCAACAGATTGTTCTTGTCGCTTCGCTTCTTTCTCATTATCCCGGAGAGCACATAAAAAGAATGCCGATAATTAAAAGACCATAAGATACATTCTCCATCAATATCTCCCGACAATGTATTTGAAAGGTGGAATCACGCCGCCAGAGAAATATGCGGCTGTCTCTAGTGCAGTCTGCAACCTTTTTCTAGGTTGCATCTTCTGTGTTGCTTTCAAAGAACCAAGCGCATAACTCTGTCCACAACCAACTGAAGTGAAATCATCTGAAGATTTTGCTACTTGAAAATCATCGAAAATAGTGTAGATATTGCTATTATAACCAACAAGAAATGTGCCTCCAGATTCTTTGCTATTCAAAATCTCTGAATACCCACCTTCTTTCAGACACTTACGAACAGCATTGATGAATGTCGTACACATGAATTCATAATCATCTTGGTCATGTCTTGAGTGGGTACTACCAGTCTGGTAGCGCAATAACTGACCCATTCGAAATGAAGAAGTGAAACCAAAAATCATTGGGCCATTTGCAAATACCTTTTCATCTGCTCTGACTCTGACATCGAGACCAGATACACCCGCACTATCACCACCGAAGTAAACGTGATTGTTATACTTCACACCAACGATACATGTCATATTTTATTCCTTTCGAATGTTTTTATGTCTTTCCATTCTTCGATATTGATAATATCTCTGAGTTCACTATTGACAGAAGTACCATTATCATCTACTGTCAATAGCATATCTTTAACAATCTTCTTGGCGTCAATATCACTAATCAAGAAGTATGAATCCCCAGTTGTCACTCTTCTATAACCTCGAATTCGCTGATATGACAGAGTTCTTCATCATCCATTCCAGTACGAGTACCTTTGAATAGACCCATACCTTCATGAATTACACCAAGAAGGTACGCTTCTGTTCCTTCATCAAACCATTCACCCTTTTTTACTATGTATTTCGTCATCGTTTCTCAAGCTCCTGAAATTTAAGAATATTGTTCAGCGTGAAACCTCTACTCTGGAACATCTTGATTGTTTCTTCGAGAACTTCTTGTTCCAACTTCTTCAACTGATATATCTTATTGACATCTTTGTACTTTTTGTTATTCTTAATATATGCTTCAAGTTCATCTTTTGTTTTTAGCTGAAACGAATACTCGAACTTGTAGTAATGAAGAAGCTCTTGGTAGATGGCATCCAGATTCTCAATGACATCTCTCAATCCCGTCTTACACTCAATAAGCAATTGAAAATAGAAGTGCTGTTGAGATAGATTGTCGTACAAAGCCTTATTCACGTCCGTTATTTTCAGCTTTGCTTCTACTTCTGTCTGAAACTCTTTTGATAATATAGCAATTGTCATAGATTACAATACCCCTCTTTTGATTCGATACCAGATGGAAATTCTTCACCTTTCATAGGTCTGGAATAATTCTGAGGCGCCCATTCCCATTTCATACAATAGGCCCATCACAATTTTTCGTACCCCATTTATAACTCATTGAAGCTGGGCATTTGTAATTCTTAGCTTCACTCTCTTCTATGACTTTCATAACTTTCCTCCACGTAATGCCCTGTTATCTTTGGTGTTATCTCTACCTTCTGGGCCTTTGTCAATTTTCGAGAATGACTAATCTTGACTTCAAACTTTGTTATCATGTATGATTCTCCATATATTTATCTATAAACGGAATCTCATTCTTTGAACAATCCACATTATTATTTCCTCCACGATTTATCACATGGTTCCCATGATAGAGCGCACGATAAATCTTTTTCAAGCAACCTTATTGCTCCAACCTGCTGGGTTATCAAGAAATTTACTGTCTCAGCAGAAGCCAATCTTGTATTACATAACGGGCAGTCGTAATGACAGTGATGCACATATTCAGTTTCGCTTTCAGTCACCCAATCATTTGGTCTACAATGAACTTGCTTCTTACAAATTGGACAATGTAATTCCATGTTAGTCTCCGAGGTACTAAATAGTAGTGGGCATACTATCAGATGTAAAATAGTTTGTCAAGAGTATATGAGAGGACGTATTATTTATGACTACAAATAAGGATATGGATTTAGAGCGTGAGCGTTTCCGCAAGAAGTACATAGGTGCTGTACTCGATGAGTTTGATGAAGATTTCTTTCTATTCCGCTCGCTCAAGCGCACAATAAACTCCTACATGAAAACCCCAGACAAGGCGAAGATTCATTCTATCATCAACAAGATAGTTATCCTTCGCAGAGTATTCAAGAATAGGTTTCTATATGAAGAACTCATAAAAATCGTTCAAGAGGATATTTACAAGTCTTGCTTTATCAAGTATATTCTCAATGAGGTATTCTCCACAAATCATGAGATTGAAGAATTTGATGAATGTTGGGAAGAGAACATTTTAGAACTGTATGATGAAAAGAAAATCTTCAAACAGACGAAAGCTGAAGCGCATATGGAAAGCAAAGTATACTTATATCACATTAAAAATCAATCAGTTGTGAGATAGTATGGGGTATTTGAAAACAGAAAGATATAAATAGTTACATGAATTATAAAATCGTTTACGAAAAACTCATTGAAAAGGGAAAAAATCGTTTATTTTTAGATGGTTATGTAGAACGCCATCATATTATTCCCAAAAGTTTTGGTGGGTCAAATGATAAAAGCAATATAGTTGCTTTAACAGCGAGGGAACACTTCATCGCTCATCTGCTTCTTGCTAAAATCTACGGTGGTAAGATGTCTCATGCTGTGTGGAGAATGATAGATAGAGCTAAATCTGGACGAATTTACGAGATGTTAAAACTTCAAAAGTCTAAACTGATGAAGGAATTAAAACCGGGAAGATTTAATAAGGGGGTAAAGAAGAAACCAATAACAGATTCTCACAGAAAAGCATTAAGCGAATCTAAGAAAGGGTTCGTATTATCTGATTATTCTATTAAAAAAAGAAACGATAATCGTAAAAAGAGTGCAGAGAAAAGAGGGTTTTGGGCATCAGAAGAAACAAAGAAAAAAATGAGCATGTCTCAAAAGAAAAGACTTCCACCAAGCAAAGAGCAACGATTACAAATAAGTGAAACAGTGAAATCTACATGGTATGAATGTCATAAAGCACCATCAGAAGAAACTAAAGCAAAAACGAGAGAATCTATAAGAGCTTTTTATGACAGCCCCAAAGGTATTGAAACGAAACGAAAAATATCTGAAATTCGGAGGAAACGTAATGAACAAAGAATCATTAAAGATACTGCTTCTTGATATTGAAACTGCACCAAATCTCGCAACTGTGTGGGGCATATTCGAGCAAAATATTTCATTAAATCAGCTACTAGAAACATCATATGTTTTGTGTTGGTCTGCTAAATGGTACGGCTCGAAAGAAATCATGTTCGATAGTGTTCAAAAAAGCGGAAAAGTAGGAGTCATAAAATCAATATACAAATTATTGGACGTGGCTCGAATCGTGGTGCATTACAATGGTAGACGATTTGATGTCCCAGTTCTTAATAAAGAATTTCTATTACATAAACTTCCACCACCAGCGCCATACAAACAGATAGATTTATATCAGACAGTAAAGAAAAAATTTCGTTTTGTTTCAAACAAACTTGCACATATAACAAAACAACTCGGTCTTCCTGGAAAAATCAAGACGGACCATCAGCTATGGTTAGATTGTATGAACGCTAAGAGCGGAGATATCTATCATAAAGCCTGGATGAAAATGGAAAAGTATAATAAGAGGGACGTTACAGAGCTTGAGAAAGTTTACACAATAATTCTCCCGTGGATTGAAGACCACCCAAATGTTGGTATGTTTACTGAATCTGAGAAGCCTGCATGTACCAACTGCGGAAGTACGAAAGTACAAAGCAGAGGCAACGCATACACTAAGACGAACGTGTACAAGCGTTATCAGTGTTCAGATTGTGGTAAGTGGTTGAGAGCTAGAGTATCAGAGAAAATCAAAGTCAAGCTATCTCTGACTCACTGTGTTGAATAGGAGAAAACTATGAGACAAGTCAAAGCGCCAGATTATTATCTGACTGAAGATGAACCAACTATATTTCTAGCTGGTAGCATTGAGATGGGCAAGGCCATGTTCGCTAAGGATGAGAAGTTGATTGTTTGTTGCCCAGAAGGCTTCTGGAGAAAAGGTAATATCGAAGTCGTATGTGATTGGTATGAGATACCCCTATACACAAACTTTGAAGAAGCTATCGTTGAACTTCTGGATTGGACGCAGAACTTTCGAGACGGAAAATACGCAATATAAATAGCGGCTTGACAATTCCACCAAAACTATGTTACAACTACTGAGAGGTAAGCTATGGCCAAGAATTCATTGATTTACAAAATAACTAACTTGTTGAATAATAAAATCTATATCGGTAAATCCATCCACAATAACCCAAATTATTTTGGGTCTGGAAAAATAATCAAGCAGGCTATCAAAAAATATGGAAAAGATAATTTTAAAAGAGAAGTTTTGATTGAATTTGATTTCTATGACCAAATTCTTTTAAATGAAGCTGAAAAATTCTGGATTGAATCTTCGAATTCTTTACATAAAGGATATAACATATCAGAAGGAGGTTCTGGTGGTGATTTAACTCCTGGGTTCAGAACTAAAAAACAACTGCTAACTTTCCGAAATAACGGAAAACTTCTAAACGAAAGAACTAAAACCCCAGAAGAAATGGATAGACTTCGAGAACATGCTAGACAATTAATAAAATTACCAAAAACACAGAAACAGATAGAAGCTTATAAATCACATGGTCTGAGAGTTGCACGAACATCTAAAAAATTACCTAGAACAGATAAACAATTAGACGCCCTTCGTCAGGGAAATCATAAGAGATGGCACAAAGAAATCAGCTTCTCTGAATGTAGAATATGTGGTAAAAATGTCTAATACAGCGAGAATTATTTTAATAAATTCGTGCGAGGATTGCCCTTATAGAGAATCTATCCCAAAAACAGGTGGAAGCTACTGTTATAATGGGATGTTCACTATATTGAGTGTCAATGAGATATCATCGAAATGTCCATTGGAAGAAATTGATATTGAGTTTGAGGAAGGGTTTGACGAAGATGAATTGTGATAATTGGGAAATGAAACAGAGAAATCCAAACGAATCAAGAGCTATCGTTATGTATATGCACAGCAAGATTGATTTCAATGAGTATTGGGAGATAGCTTCTTGTGAAATGTGTTTGATGTCGAAAGTATGCCCAGCATTAGAACAAGACCCACCCATAAACGATATAAAAATTTCTTTGACATGTGGATTACCTAGATTTTCAGAGATTTTAAAAATACAAGAGAAACAAGAGGAGAAAAATGTCCCATTTCATGACTTCTGTAAGAGTTAAAAAAGCAATCGAACAAGCAAACATAGTTAAAGATGAACTTAGATACACAGACGAACAGATTGCTATTGCCGATGATATAGCTGGTCAATCATTAGAAGATGTTCGTGCAAAGATAAAAATATCTATCATCGATGAACTTGACATAAGTAAGGAATGGAACATCATTGTTACTCCGGAAGGTCTTGGTAAGTCTGGTCTTGTTCCAGAATATATCAAGAAGTTCGAAGCTGGTCGCATCGTTCTACTTTGCAAATCATATGAGCAGATTGCAGACAAGAAGCGTATGTACAACGAGTTTTTTCCCGACCTAGAAGTAGAATGCATCCCAAGTAACGAAAAGTTTCTTGACAGCTATCATATTCTCAAAAATGAGTGGCTTTACGAGAAAGACGAAAAGACAGGGGAAACATACGTCAATGTGACTGAGACTATCAAACAGTCTGAAATCCACCCTTCAATCAAGTCACAAGCCCTGTTTCAGAAGGAATACTTCGATTCCATCATTGCTGATACTACTCATAAAGATATCGTGCTTATGACAGAAGATAAGCTCAAAGCTGAAGTGTTATATAAGAAGAACTTTCGCGGCGCAAAAGAACTGTTCTGCTGGGATGAATTCAATCAGGATAACTGGTTCGAGTGGAATCACTTGTCTGAAATCAAGTACAAGATGTTGAAGAATGTTGCAGAACATAAAATCATCGACCAACCAACATGGTCAGACGCATTCAACGTGCGTATGATTCACAATCAGATATTCACTGACTTTATGGAAGGGCGTAAGATTGTTCTATCAACTGAGAAGAAAGCTATGTTATACTTCACAGCTAAGAACCCAGATGATGTGAATGTCGTATATGAAGATGTTGTTTTTCATACACCATCAGTGAACATCATAGCTGTTAATCCAGGTATGATTAAGAAGAAAGATGACAGAAAAAAGAATCTCGCTATGTCATACCGAGTCAATGGTTTCTCTGTATGGGGAAATGGTGTAGAGAGTACAGTAAATAATACAACTATGCTCGGTCAGAACTATCACGATAGAATCAAACCTGATGAGAAGATTATTCTCATATTGTCCGAACCTTGCCCGGAGCAGATTGCTCCGTTAATGAAGAATCTCGGTGTAAACGACCATGATGCAACAATAATCTATATGTCTGATATTCTGAATCAGTATCTCGGTCGTTGTAATGGGTTCAGAGATATCAAAAGACAATCATTTGATGTTATAATCTCTAACAAATGGGCAAAGAAAATTATCACTTTCAGTAGATATATCTGTAACATCATAAGAGGTGTTAAAGTTATGGAGAAGTCTAATGGTGATGGTCATTTCAAACAATTAAATATGTCTGATAAGATGTCTAAAGCATTGCAAATTATTCATACTATAGGTGCTAATATAAACCTATGTGCAAAGCTAAATGGCGTATTTATGCATACACTGAAGTCTAACGTACAGGAGCTACGTTCTAAGATTGTCAACCCTACAGGAAGATATATTGGAGAGTTGCGTAATAAGCTGAAGAATCTCTGGTGTTACAAATTCCCAGTTAAAGACATGGCTAATGACAAGTTGCTGAAGACTCAGGCTGTACTACTCAATAGTGATAGATACACCAACCATTCAGTTGATTACTTATATAGGCTTTTGGCTGACAACTACAATGGACTGCTACTTCCTATGCAATCCACTGGTAGACTAGCTATTAGCTGATAGCAAACTGGTATTAACCACAAGATGTGAACACCTAATATAGCAGAACGGGAGAATTATGCCTAAAAAGAGCAGTTTGGATGAGTTGTTCGAAATGGATACAAAAGAAGTTACAACCAAAGATATAGACAAACCAGCAGGTTATTGCCCTACTTGCAAACTACCGATTGCTATCTCCATTGTGTCCCAGAGATGGATAGTATCATGCAATTGCGCCACAGCCAGAGACTTCTGTAAAGTACATAACAAAGAAATTGAGGACAGTTGGAAGATACCCGATAACAGGTTCTAGGGTATTGACTTCTAGCCATATACAGTCTATAGTATTTTTACAGATAGTCTTATTGTCGATTGCAGATAATCACAAAAGTCATCAGTTTAAATATTTATAGAAATCAAGGAGTTATATGGCTGAATTAAAGATAGCTAATAAGAAGCGTCAATATGTTGATAACAAACATATGCTGAAGCTCGTAAAGGAGTTTAAGAAGCAAGCTAAACCAAAAATCATCTCAGAAGAACTGGGAGGAATGCTGAAGTTAATCGTTGACAACATGGCGTATCATTGCAAGTTTATCAACTACACAGATGAATGGAAGAATGAAATGAAGTCTGATGCTCTGTTCAACTGTGTCAGGTATTTGGACACATTCGACCCAAAGAAATCCAAACTCCCATTTGCGTACTTCACAAGAGTAACAATCAACGCCTTCAAGATGCGTATCAAAAAAGAGAAGTTCCAGTTGCATAAAGATTCAGTAATACGCACTGAGATTTACAACGAGTTCTTGGACGAATTCAAATTGATTGAACAGAAGTCCGATAACATGGGAGAAGATTTGGAAGATTGGATTTGGAAAGAGGAAGATGCTTGCGAACCTCTCATGGAACAAATGAGTTTGAGGTCTGATAACGAAGATGCCCCACCCGTTCTCGAAGATGATGTTTAGAGATTGGAGATATTTATGAAACATGCTATAATAAGTGATTTACATTTGGGGGTAAGAGGGGACAGTTCAATATATAGAAAGATTTTTATCGATTGGTTGAATAATTTTCTTGTTCCAACTCTAAAAAGAGAGGATGTTCAAGTTCTCGATTTTCTGGGTGATTTTTATGACAATCGTAATACAGTAAATGTTCTAACTCAAAATTTAGGTTTATTATTTGTTACTGTATTAGAGAAAGAATTACCGAATATGAAAATTCGGATGTTGATAGGGAATCACTGTTGTTACTATCGTAATACGAGAGAAGTTCATTCTCTGAAGAAGTTCGAGAGATTCCCGAATGTGCAGATTATTGATGATATCATAATCATCGAAGAAGGTTCAAGAAGCCTTCTATATGCCCCGTGGATTGTTGATAAAGCAGAGATTGAAAAACTAGCTTCGATGCGAGGTAAGTACGACACTATTCTAGGTCATTTTGAATTCAATGGATTCTCGATGAATGGTGGTTATGTAGCACAAAAAGGCACAGATGGTTCGATGTTCAAGGGGGCAATCGATGTATTCTCTGGTCACTTTCATAAACACGTTGAACAAGATAATATCACCTATGTTGGTAACCCTTTCCACATGGATTGGAATGATGCAGGAAACGATAAGGGGATTTACATATACAACTTGACAACGGGAAAGAAGAAGTTTATTGTTAATAACATATCACCCGTGTATCTCAAAGTCTATTTGAGTCAGTTGAAAGCAAAGACCATATCACTCGATTCTGTAGCTGGTAATTTCATCAAGGTCTATCTCGATACAGAGTACAGTGATAAGCTAGTTGAGAAGTTGACAGAAGTAATACGTTTGAAAGCACCGTTGACATTCTCTATAGAGGGCTTTGGAGCGACTGAAATTGATTCGAGTGCTGAAGTGTCAGACAATCTCGATAGTCCGCTAGAAACATTGCTTGCGTGGGTATCAGAGATGAACATAGGGGACTTGGACAAAGATGTTCTGTTTAAGAAGTTCTATGAAATCTATAATAAGGTAGTCGTATAAATGAAATGGTCAGAACGATTAATAGGAAGAGAATTAGCTACTCAGATATTCAACCGTAAATATCTCGTGGTCAGACCTGAAAGCAGACGCCAAGAAACTCAAATGGTATCATAATTACGATTGGCGTCTGGATGGAAAATGGTTAGGGGAACAGACTGAACGCAGACCAAGACAATGGCCGTCTAAAGTGTGGAAGCATTATTACGCACTACCTGAAGATATCTGGACACCTGAGTTGCTTAAAATTATTGCTCCTGTCTCTGGGGTTATAACACGCAGAAGAACGGTAACATCTCTATGCGCGTTGTAAGAAAAGCAACACCAAACAGAGATGCAGAGAAGATAACCACTGAGGACGCTCTCGATATTGCTAGATTAGCGAGTCTTAGAATGTGGAATTCTTACAATGACTTGGAAAGAATGAATAGAGAGAACGAGGT
>Ga0334722_10008172_pt1 | contig 10022 bp, 15 predicted proteins | sample C3_bottom_MG_FD_207210 | JGI IMG/M metagenome (GOLD analysis project Ga0334722, IMG submission 207210) | Sediment microbial communities from Yellowstone Lake, YNP, Wyoming, USA - C3_bottom | ecosystem: Environmental > Aquatic > Freshwater > Lake > Sediment | place: USA: Wyoming | collected... | reverse complement strand
GTTATCTAATATAATATCTTTGATTTCAGCTTTAAGATTGTCGGCAATCCACTTCTTGGCAGTTTCAATACGCATATCCATTTTCTGTAATGCTTGATTCACCGCTATTCGTTTTTCAGGTATTATGGCCTTTTTAAGTTCTGCTAGTCGCGTTTCTGTTGATGCTTCCTGTAAACGACGACCGATTAAACTAATTGCGCCTAGATAAAAACTGTTGATAAATGATGCAGGTACTTGGATTCCCAAATTCAAGCGGAACATCATTAATTCTGCGAGACACAGACGATTTAGCTCCGAAACAATATAGGTATACAAAAACTGAATGGTATTTGTATCAGTTTCTGTACCTACTACAAATATTTTATTGTCAACTGAATACTTTTCCGATTTAACAACATAACATCCACTATTTTTAGCTAGGGTGGATGATAAAAAAAGTTTCCAATTTTCTGGTTTGCCATTATCCTCTAAAGCCTTAGCAATAACCTCTAACTTTTCATCAAGCATCGCTTTATGAATCCGATGCTTTTCCATTAATTTCTGAGCTTTGGCAGCTGCCGCCGCCGCTTCTTCGATATTAGAGTTACGCTTAGTATCCGCTAATTGCAACAATTTTTTAATCTTGGCTATTACATCCACTCCACGATGATAAGCCAAGATTGGGATAATGCAAGTTAAGGATTAAAATTCTTCGTGTTTGACAGGTTTGTTCTTTTGATATTTCTTCTGCTCAAATACCTTTTTTTCTCGTTTGTGTGCATCTCGCTCACGTTTCCGAGCTTCACGGCGGCGAGCCTCGCTTGGTTTTTCATAGTAGCGGCGGGCCTTCAACTCTTTTTTAATTCCCGCTTTCTCGCAAAGTTTTTTGAATTTTCGGATTGCCTTTTCGATGGGCTCTCCTTGGCCAACTAAAATTCGAACATGGGAGCCTGCATGAGATTCTTTCTCACGATGTTCCCGGCGTTCCGAATTACGAGGCTTAAAACTGTCACGATTCTCTGTTTGACGATTATCAGTTTGACTCAAGGACATTCTCTCTCCTAAGAAGTGGGCGCAGTATACCTGATCTTTAAAAGGTGTCAAAGGAAAAAGAAAAATTATTGTTTGATTGATTGAGCGTCTACTTTACTGACCCCTTCTTTGCTGAGTATATAGCCCACGTCATAACCCCATGTAGTCCAATTAGGGCGCTCGCGTCGTGCAAATATCTCTAAATAAGGCCCTTTGAAGTTGTTTTCTAGCCATGCGGGAATGTCTTCTGGTTTGTCGGAATGCTTGTTGATGGGGCCATAGAATTGACGATTCTCTCCAAATAGTAAACCGCGGTGTTTAGTCTTTTTCGGAGGACTAACCTTTCCTTTTTTACCTAAAATAAGGTATTCGCTCACAGATTGCGCCCAAAATCCGGTGCCACAACGAATACTCTCGGTGCTAGGGACTGTTTTGATCCAAGGCCAACCCGTAATATATTCAAAACCCCATCGTTCTAGTAATTTTACACCTTGTGGCATCATGGGCCAGGTACACCAAGAAACTAATAAACAATTAGTTGCAGCCCATTTACTGATGGGTAGCTCCAAAAGCTCCTCAAAAGTCATAGTCGGATATTGAGGTGCACCATTGGCAACCTTTGTGTAATTATTATACGTCCAAGGACAGTCGATTAAAATAACGCCAAATTTAGAGTCTTGCATGTCCCGATGATACAACAAATAATTAAAACTCTATTCTTTGGACCAAAGATTCAGATGATATTGTAGGAGCCAATCGTCAGTAATCCAGGACTCTCTGATTTTAACTAATTTATGAGCAAGATAAAAAATACGATCGTAAACACGATTATAATTTTCGATTTCAGGCAACTCAAACATACTAAACCTGCTCAGCCCAATTATTGAGATCTATTATGATATCTTGTTCTTTTTGGTTTGCAAGCCAAAAGTAAGTTTCCACAACATCTTGGCTCGATAAGTCTTCAAAATTCCATTCAGGCAAATTACTGTGTTCGCGATAAAAGAGTTCAGTGTAAGGGATGATAAAAGGTTCATAAATTGTAAAGCTGATCCCGGCTGAATTACATATGTAACTTAGGCAAAGTCCTTTTACGGGGGTAACTCCAAAGATTTCTGGTTGTTCAGGACCTTTTTTACTCCAATCATTGAATAAATCAGTCAAAAGTTTGAGATTCAGATGAGAAAGTAAGATATTAGAAAGCGACCAATGATTTTTAATATTTTCTAAATATTTATTTTCAATTTCTAATATTTCGGTTTCACTAAATTCCGTTTCCAAGCCTTCGATATACTCGTGCGTTCGCTCGAAGGCCAAATTAATGAAATAATTCTCGTCAATATCTAGCTCTGAGAGGGCTGCTTCGTAATCAAGATTAATAAAAGTAGCAATTGATTGCCATGAGACGAAAATAGAACGAGCTTGACTGGGGGCCCCCATCACAAATCTTTTAGCTGCTGTTTCATAGGCCGCTATCTGTTGGGTCTTCACTTGTTACCTCGTAAGTAATATCTATTGGATCATTTTTCTTCGATGCATACTGATTTGTCATAAATTTACTCAGCATTTGTACATAAGTTAAATTTTCTTGCCAATAGCAAGAATGGCATACAATTTTATATTGCAAGGGAACCGAAGTAGAAACACAAACATATCGGTATAACTCAGGACCTTTGTGTTCCATTGGTTCAGAAATATCTGTAGAAGCAAGACGGAGGTCATCAGCGTTTACTTGATTGCAATGACTGCATTTATTACCATATCTAGCTAAAGCTTCTTTCTTAGTAAATCCGGCTTTATTAAAACAAATCTTGCAGAGAGCGCTATTGGGAAGCGGTGGTTGATCACAAATTTTGCATTGTTTATTAATAGGATTATAATTAATTATTGTGTTTTGTTCTTTTTTAAGAGCTCGAAGTTGATTATTTTGTTGACGACAGGTGTTACAGTAATCGCTATTCCCAATTGCCGGCTCTGAACCGCAACCAGCACAGATTCCTTGGTCAACTCGTTTTTGTTTAGTTTTGGATTTGCTCGCTTTGAACTTCTCATAACAACTGGAACACCGAGTGGTAGATTCACAATCAAGTGGATTAGCACATTTGGTACAGAGTCCTGCGGCCTTTCTTTCGTCATACTGCTGTTTGGTAGTCACGTAACCTTTATCTTAAGCTTTCTTTGTGCTTAAGCAAGGTTAAACTATGTTCGTCAATGAATGTGAGAAAAATAATTTTAATTGACCTTGATGCATATTTTGCATCAGTAGAGCAGCGAGATAAACCTTTTTTACGAGGAAAACCAGTTATCGTATGCAGTGATAATAACAGAGGTGTAGTCAGTACAGCTAGCTATGAGGCGAGATATCCTTATGGAATACATTCTGCCATGCCTGTTTTTAAGGCTAAAAAGTTATGTCCTAAAGGCTATTTTATTGTGCCTGATTTTCAAAAATATGAAAAAATAAGTCAGCAAATCTATGATATCTTGCATGAGTATACTGATGTTGTGGAAGGTGCCGGATTAGACGAGGCATATCTTGATGTCACAATTAATAAAAAAGGAATTCCTAGCGCCACCTGGATTGCTCAGGATATTCGCTATGAAATTTTTAACCGCATAGGACTGACTGCATCCGCAGGGATTAGTTATAACAAATTGGTGGCAAAGATCGCTTCAGATTATCAAAAACCAAACGGTTTAACTGTAGTGACTCCAGAACAAGCTAGAGAATTTTTAAAAGATTTACCTGTTCGAAAAATACCTGGAATTGGACCTAAAACTGAGCAAAAACTTGTATCCTATGGAATTAAAAAAATTTCAGATTTCCTCAAATATGACGATGATATTTTACTAGAATGGTTCGGGAAAAGTGGTCCAATTTATAAATTATCAGCTCAAGGCTTAGATGATCGTCCGTTAATTACCCAATGGGATCGAAAAAGTTGTGGGATTGAAGATACTTTTGAACGGGATTTTAATACTAAGGAGGAAGCCGCAGCTTACTTAAAGCGGCTTGCAAACAAGTTAGAAAAACGATTAACTGATGATGGTGTGGCCGGACGGACGATTACTCTTAAAGTTAAATATGGTGATTTTAGGCAGGTTACAAGAAGAAAAACTCTTCAATTTGCGATTTGTGATCAGAACTCAATTTTTAATAATGTTTTCGGATTGATTAATCAAACCGAGATTGGTAAAACTCCGGTTCGATTACTTGGGATTGCTTTATCACAATTGCAATCAGGTTCAGAAAGTTCAGTTGCGCAACCAGGACTCTTTGATAATTGCTAAAATAAAGGAATGAAAGTTCTTGGGTTGACTCACAGAGAATGGATGGGTGCTATTCCTTTTATTTCGGTGCATTTAATAGCCTTATTTTTGATTTTTTATACGGGGTTGAGTTTCGTTGGTTTGTTTTGGTGTCTTGGTTCCTATTTCGTGCGGATGATGTTTCTGACTCTCGGATTCCATCGATATTTTAGTCATCGCAGTTACAAAACTTCAAGATGGTTTCAGACACTCTTAGCCATCATGGGGAGTACTACAATTCAAAGAGGCGTCCTTAACTGGACATATAATCATCGGGACCATCATCGATATTCTGATACTAACTTGGATCCACATTCTCCGGTCGCCCACGGTTTCTGGTTTAGTCATATGGGATGGGTTTTATCTGATCAATACACACAAACTTTACAGCACAAAGTCGGAGATCTTTCTAAGTATTGGGAACTACGTGTGTTAGACAAAGTTTGGCTCTTAGTTTCTATTTTATATTTTGTTGCCCTATATTTTATTGGTGGTTTAGTTGCTCTAACCTGGGGTGGTTTTGTGGCTACTGTGTTACTTTGGCACTTTACCTTCATGGTTAATTCAGTTTGTCATACAATTGGAGCTAGAAGATTTCAGACTAATGATAATAGTCGGAATGTTTGGTGGTTAGCAATCCCGACTTTTGGCGAGAGCTACCAAAATTGCCATCATTACTTTCAATATTCAGCTAATCAAGGAATGAAGTGGTCTGAGATTGATTTAGGATTCTACATCTTGAAGATTTGGGGGGCATTTGGATTAGTTTGGGATCTTAAAGAGTATCGGGCTTAATCTAGATCTAGCATTGTAAAAACATCGTTATTAGACTATTCTAGTAGAGATGGCGAATCCAATTGATGTAGAATATTTAAAAAAAGTCATAGCGAACGAGCCTTCAATTGAGCCAAACTTAGAAAAAGCTTGGAAATTTTATCAAAAACATATCTTAGAAGCTGATCAAGATTTAGTTCCCTTACTAGATGATTATAATTTTAAAAATGTTCTTCCGGAATGGAAATGGGAGGTCTTAGCCGCAATTTTAGTAGGTGATAAAAGTCGAAAAGGCACTATTGAACGGCATTTGGCTAAAAATCCGGAAAATACTCAAAAGGGTGGCAAAGGTAATTCCAAAAATGGTAATGGGCCGGATTTATTAAAGCATGAAGTTAAAGCTCGAATGGATGGGATGGGTTTTGAGTATCAATATCACAAAAATTCTTGGAAAGAGAAATTGCGGGAAGAGCCCAAAATAGTCCATGTTTATATATCTTATTGGCCAAATTACACAGATTTTGATTTACGGATTGTTCATGGCTCTAAATTAAATGATCTATTTCAGGAGTGGGAAAAGGAAATAACTGAGAAATTTCAAAATAAAACATTCGAGGGGCGCTGCCGACCTGCAATCCCTTACAAAACCGCAGTTAGCCGCGCTTCTCTAATTTTAAGTGTTAGAAACGTTGAGATCACTTTTCAGAATTTGGATCTACTAAAGGCTGAGAGTATTGGCATTACGTCGGAAATCACTACCAGCAAGATTTAAAATCTGTTTTTGTTGATCTCGTAATTGACGAAGTAAGAAGCTAGGATCAATCAAGTTCGCGGATGCTTCTTGCACCATTGCATCAAGCAAGTCTAAAGCTCCGTCCCAATCTTTTGATTCCACGGCTAAGTCAACTTGTTCAAAGACATTATTCCAAGGAAACATTATCAACTCCTTAAGCGAAAAATTTCTCAGCTGCTATGTATTTGACGCCGCCGCGCTTAGCAAAAGTGGCATCACTAGTCATATCACCAACGACAATGCACTTAGACAAATCTAACTTATAACGCTCCATCAGAACCACTCCGCTCCCAAAACACGGTTTTCGGCAAAAACACTGAGGTGGATAGGCTCCATGCGGACAGAAAATATAGTCAATGTTATGACCTAGTAATTCATTAGTTCGTTCAAAACAGGCAATCGCATCTTCTGTTGATAGTTTTTTATCTGCAATACCGGATTGATTGCTGGCACCTACTAGTAAATAACCTTGATCACGATACTTTTCTAAAGTTTCTTTCCGATTAGGAAGAATTTCAATATCATTAGGATGGATTGGATACTTTGATTTACTTTTGGTCTGACGAAGAGTTCCGTCATAATCAAGAATTAAAGCTTTATTTTTGTATCCAAATGGCTTGCGTTCAAAAGGAATATGAATAATCTCAGAAAAACCCTCATTTGTTGAGGCCTCCTGATAAATTTTGCGATAATGAAATAAAACATTAATAGAAAAACAATTATCGTCCTTGGTTGCTTTGGCTTCTTCAGCATCTAGTAGTTTTTTATATTTTTTTAGCATTCGATGAGCTGCATTAAATTGAGCGTCTTCAATAGTGGCATCAATTACGATTGCGCGTGCGGGGATTTTATGTTTTTTGGCGATTTTTAAAAATGGTTCGCGGCTTTCTTGAGTCGGGAAAGTGTTATCCAAGACTATTTGCTTCTTTCCCTGAACAATAGATTCATCTAATTTAGTTGCTAATTTTTGTAAAGTTCCACCCTCCTTATCTCGGTTAAGGCGGAAATAGTTAGGAAAATTTTCCAGAGTGTAGGTTGTTTTCCCTGATGCTTGGTAGCCAAGCACCATCACAACTTCTTTCATCGTTTTTGGTCCTAAATTTATTAACAAACAAATAGAAGGATCTGACACGGTAATAGAATAATTTTCCGTGTCAGATCCAGTAGTACTTTCTGCCTACAGGTATTATTCGCTCTTATCTTCAGTAGACTTAACTTTAGTGATCACATGATCAATCAGACCATATTCTTTAGCTTCTTCTGAGCTCATGATATAATCTCTATCACAATCCTTCGTAATTTTTTCTATCGACTGTCCTGTTGCCTCATGTAGTATCTCATATAACTTTTTCTTCAATCGATTAATTTCTTGTGCTTGGATCTCAATGTCAGAAGCAGTGCCCCTCGCTCCGCCCCAAGGTTGGTGGATGAGACTTCTCAAGTTTGGCAGTCCATAGCGTTTTCCTTTAGTACCCGCTGTTAACAATATAGCTCCCATCGAAGCACATTGTCCGATTCCATAAGTTGCAACATCTGGAGACACAAATTTCATAGTATCATATATAGCTAGTCCAGCTGTAACAGAGCCTCCTGGACTATTGATATACATTGAAATATCTTTATTTTTGTTTTCGTAATGTAAAAATAAAAGTTGAGCCACTACAACATTGGCTAGGTTATCATCTATTTCATCTCCAATAAAGACAATTCTTTCCTTCATCAATCTACTGAATATGTCCCACGACCGTTCGCCATTTCCACTTTTTTCTACGACGATTGGGACCATAGAAGATTTGACAGAACTCCCGATATAACGTTCTATTTCCTTTTTATTAGCTTTTAGCATAGCTTCTCCATATTTAGTGTTTTTACTATACTAGTATTAAAATATTTGCAAGATCGATTATCATTTTTTATGGGGACAGATCTTATCCGCCCTACGTCCACAGTTGCAGTTATAGCATAATGTGAATTATCGATCCCAAACCATGCAACAATCACCCCTGTGCACGGCTCCTTGCCACAATTTACAATACCCTTTTTCAAAAAACTTGCAAGTTCCGCAGTTAATTTTCTGGCCTTGGCCCACAGTCACATATCCCGAGAGAGCTTGGCTCATTCGAACTGGTTTCAATTCTTTCATGGCAGGCCCCTTAGCCCACCAAGCGCAAGTTCCGTTTTTAAAGTCAATTTTCCCTTTAACTAAGGCGCATTGATCCTTTCCAACCCGAAACATACAATTACCACATTTATGATCCGCTGTAGAATTACCCGATTCTACGAACATCGGAATCAATTTTTTGACAGCAGTATCAGCTAAATGCTTAATAGCAGACTTATGGCGCTTTAGTAGTTTTTTCTTCATTTATAAATTATACATATTCTCAACACAAAATACATATCCCGGAGCACTCCAGTTCTAGATGGTTAGCATCGTCAGAATTTTGCGATTTATCAGCTATAAAATCTAACATCAAGAGTTAAGATAGTTTTCTGTTTCTTCCTCTTACGTGCGTCTTAACCTTGCTAATTCAGTGGGAAAATTAAATTCGATCCATCTTACTTTCGCTGCTCTGAGTGCGTCCATTCCAAGGATGCCCCGTGCAGCGGCCATCACACCCTCAATACTTTTTGTTGGTGGTGTTTCTTCGCTCAAGTTTCTCCTATTGAACGCATCACTGCCGCCAATCTCATCTGTGAAGTCAAAAGCAATTTTTTTGTCTCGGTCCCATACCCAAAATCTGATAGTTGCATTTGGGTACCATAGTCTCTCATCTCGTCCTGTGAATCCGGACACGTTACTGCTACCGCTAGGGACAACGCCCATCACATCTAGCAGTACATCGTCTGGAAGGCAGGTGTAAGTAGCACCTGTATCAATCAGCATCGCAATGGAATGATCCGCACCCGTATATCCGTTCCTAATCTGTGCCATCAAATGTGGGCGTCCATCTGGAGCGGCGTTGAGCCAGCTAAACCCAACTTTTCGCATTATTCACTCATCCTCAAGGCAACGGAACCAATTGCTAGATCTGAACGATGTAACTTACTAGAGAGCCAATCTGCACCTTTACGTCTGCTAACGACATGCCCACGAAAATTGAATCACCCGAAAAACCAACAAACTTTCCCTTGTGTTTTATCGTAACATCCTCCCGCGCATCCTCAAAGCGTTTCTTCTGATGCTCAATTTCTCTCAATACAGTACCTATCTCGCGGTGCCGCTGTTTCCAGTCGTATGTCACGCTCATGACATCACCTCCAACGATCATCCTACCAAACCACTCTAAGAAAAGGAACTACTAATCATTGGAACCAGATGTGTACTTTCTCTCAGGTAAATTCAGAATACGAGCACGTTGATTGCGAATATTTAGCTTGTGATTCAATTAACCTAGAGACTGGGTAGTTAATAATTCTTGATATTACGTGAGAATAAGTATTTCCATTTTTGACCTGTTGGACGATCTTCAACACTAATAGCGTAGGCATCTCTTAACAAAGTACGAATTGCATCGGAGTCTTTCCAGTTTTTTTGGCGGCGTTTTTCTTTTCGTTCCAGTAAGAGGCTTTCAACTTCTGGATCTAATGGAGGGGCCCCCAGTATCACTGCTAAAACTTGGTTAATTCCATCAAAGACCCGGATTACATGTTCTACATCAGGAGCACCAATTTTAGCGCGACGAAGATAGCCTTCCCCAAAGCGCGAGTTAAAGTAATTTATGAAATTAAATATATGTGAAAGAGCATTAGGAATATGTAAATCATCATCTAACGCTTCTTGAAATTTTTTACTTAGTTCTTCAGTTAAGGTAAAAATCTCTGATAGATGATCAGATTCAGGGAGCTGCTCTTCAAAAATAAATTGTAAGTCCATGTAAAAATCATTAAGGCGTTGAACTGCCTGAGTGGCAGCTTTCAAAGATTCAAAAGTGAAATTAAGTGGTTGACGATAGTGGGCTGATAGCAGGGCATACCGAATGGCTAACGGATGATATCCAAGTTTCATTGACATACTCCCCACGGCTAAAGCCGGGGGATTCTAAGTTGCATCTCTGAACATCGAGACTCAGAGCCTAGTGTTTCCTGCTTCATCGACCTAGTTAACGACCCAGCATCTCCACAGGCTATCCCG
>Ga0334722_10008171_pt1 | contig 10024 bp, 9 predicted proteins | sample C3_bottom_MG_FD_207210 | JGI IMG/M metagenome (GOLD analysis project Ga0334722, IMG submission 207210) | Sediment microbial communities from Yellowstone Lake, YNP, Wyoming, USA - C3_bottom | ecosystem: Environmental > Aquatic > Freshwater > Lake > Sediment | place: USA: Wyoming | collected... | reverse complement strand
GCGCAGACCGTGTTCATGGAAAAATCCTCGATCGTCATTGCGCCGCCCGCGGCATCGCGCCCGAGCATGATGAGTTTGGCGTCCTCGCCGCCCATCTCGATGATGCTCGCCGCTCCCGGGTGGAATTGGCCGGCAAAGCGCGCCTGCGCAAGGATCTCGTTGACGAACCGGGCGTTGATGAGCGCTGCTGCCTGCTTGCCGCCGCTGCCGGTGATGCCCGCCGTCCTGACCGCGGTCAGGGAAAACCGCGATGACAAGGAAGCGAGCTCCTGTTCAAGGGAACTGAGCGGATCTCCCTTGATGCGGGTATAGGTCGCGGAAAGAAGGCCGGCATGAGCGTCAATGAGCGCGGTCTTGATACTGACCGACCCGATGTCAATGCCGAGAAAAAGATCGTTGTGCATGAACAGAGCCTCGTCTGAAAAGCAGGTGTGCGCTCCCGGAGCAAACGTGTCCGGAACGAAGCAGGAACCTGCGTGGAGTTATTATAAGGAGAACTGCAACCGGAGTCAACCTGTGCAGGGAAACCGTGCTCATCACGTTTAAAAAAAAGCACGCAATAATAAAAAATGTTATAGTATAAATTATCATCAACCCAAGGAGCAGCATGGCCGGACTCTCAGGCATCATAAAAAACCTGGAAATTCCGTGGCTTTTCCAGGACATCAAAAACGATAAAAAGACCGGCACCGTTGTCCTCGAAAAGGACGGCGCGACCAAGAAGATCTATTTCAACAACGGCGACATCATTTTTGCATCGTCCAGCCTCAACGAGGACCGGCTGGCCGAGTTTCTAGTGCGTACCGGCAAGATCACGACAGAGCAGCGCGATACGCTTGCGGAAACGGTCAGGACGTCCGGCAAACAGGAGGGTGCCGTGCTCATTGAGCGCGGCATCGTCAGGCCTGCCGACCTGGTCGATCAGGTGAACCTGCAGGTGAAACAGATCATCCTGGACCTGTTCTCCTGGCGAAACGGCAGCTATCAGTTCAATGAAGGGTCCCTGCCGCAGACCGAGATCATTCCCCTCTCCATGACAACGGCAAGCATGATCATGGAGGGAATCGGCGCGCTGGACTGGCAGGTCATCCGCAAAGTGCTTCCCCCGCCAGAGACCGTGCTCCGGCCGGCAGCGGTCCCATCCCGGCTTTTTCGCATCGCCGACCTGGCCCCGGAACAGAAGAACATCTACGCCATGATCAACGGCAACCGCACCATCGAAGAACTCTGCTCCCTTTCGGTGGTCGGCGACTTCAACACCTATAAGGCGATCTACGCCCTGCTGGCAATACGGATGGTGGAGCCGGGAGCGGCCACGGCCGAGGACGCCCGCATGTCGGCACGCGATACCGCACGGGCCGCCTCCGGTGACAACGGCGGCCAGGAGGAGGCCGGCAAGGCAGCTCCCGTTTCGCGGACTGCGCTCCAGGAGGCCTATGCCGCACTGGACAAGCAGGACCATTACCAGATCCTGGGCGTCGACAAAACGATCACGCCGGCCGAACTGAAAAAAGCTTATTTCGGACTGGCCAAGCGCTACCACCCCGACCGTCACTTTGAGTCGGACATGGCCGACCTGAAAACCGTGCTCGAGACCCTTTTCACCAGGATCCATCATGCATACGAAACGCTCAGCAATGATTTCAAACGCAATGAGTACGACCGCATTCAGGTGCAGGGAATGCAAAAGGCGCCCGAAGTGGTCAAGGCCCGGAGCGAGAAGCTGGAAAAAAGGGCGACGGCAGCCAAACAATTTGAAACCGGCATGACCGCCTTCAAGGTAGGCAATTTCTGGGGCGCTGAGGAATCGTTCAAGTGGGCATGCCAGTTCGACCCGGAAAACAGCAAATACTTTCACTACCGCGGCATTTCGCTGTCACGCATTCCCCGGAGAAGCCACGAGGCCGAGGAGCACTTGCGCAGGGCGATCGAGCTCGATCCGGAAGTCAGCAGCTACCATATGGAACTGGGGAACCTCTACCTGAAGGGCGGGCTCAAAAGCCGGGCGCTGCAGCATTTCGAACAGGCCCTCGAATTGGACCCCGCGTCGGATGCTGCCCGAAAGGGCGTTGCGGCTGCCGGCGGAGCAGCGGCGACAAAGGAAGAACCCAAGGATCAAGGCGGGATGTTCAAAAAAAAGGCCAAGGACGGTAAGAAGTCCTGAAACTCGTTGGAGCATTTATCCTAAAAACAGCAGTTGGCTTCTTTAGCCGCAAAGGAACGCAAAGAAAATAAAGCTCTTAATACTTAACACCCACTCGCCATTTTGGTGATGCGATCTTACTACTCAAACTATTGATTTTTCTTTGTGATCTCTGCGTTCTCTTGCGGCCAACTGCTCTTTTTAGGTTTATCCGCGAATCTTGGAAATCGCATTATGACTTTGTATGCTGTTTCAGCAGTTCGCTGATCAGATGATCGGCTTCGTGAAGCTTCCCCCTCCGCAACAGTTCGAGAACACCTGAATTGATGATCGCTTCAAGGACCTGCCGCCTGCTCTCTTCACTCCCGACTTCCTCCTGAAGATGTTTTCGCACAGCAGCCAGCTTCGTCAGCAGCAGCTCATATTCAGGCCCGTACTGTTTCTCCAGTTCCTGCCGGATGCTCCTCGACAGCGCCGGGCTCGCTCCGCTCGTCGACACGGCGATCACCAGGTCCCCGCGCTCCACCACCGACGGCACGATGAAACTGCTCTCTTCGGGCGGCGCGGCCACATTCACCAGTATCCCTTTTTTGCGGCAGTGCTGCGCCACTGAACGATTTACGGCGAGATCATTGGTTGCGGCAATAACGAGGTGGGCGCCGGCAAGATGGGCCTCATGGAACAGGGCCGGGGTCTGAATAACCTTTCCGGATGCGGCAAGGTCCGCCAGCTTTGGCGTGAGCGAAGGGCTCACGACCGTAACGTCGGCGCCCGCTTCAAGAAGAGAGAGCGTCTTGCGCTCAGCGACCTGGCCGCCACCAACGACCACACAGCGCCGCTCACGGAGATCCAGGTTCACGGGATAGTATTTCATTTTGACTTAAGCGTACTGATGAGGGGTCCGACGATATCCAGCATTGAGGGATACTTTTTTGCGAGCAGTTCGAACTGCCGAAGCGCATCGTCCCGCCTGCCCAGTTCTTTATAGGACAATCCGGCGTAGTAGAGAGCATCCTTTTCCGCCGTCGACCCCGGATACTCTTTCAGCAGTGTCTCAAGCCTCGCCGCGGCAGCCAGGTACGACCCCTTTTTGTGGTAGAACCGGCCGACATAGAGCTCGTATTCAGCGAGCCGGTCCTTGCAGAGCAAGAGAGAGCGGCTCGCCTGCTCTTCGTACGCGCTCTTCGGGAATTTACTCTTCAGGGTTTCGAATTCCTTTACCGCCGTGTGCACGGGCTCGGGGTCGCGGTCGATCGTGGTGAGCTGGCTGTAACTGCACATGGCGACCTGGAACTGGGCGTAGGCCGCATCCTTGTTAACCGGATGATAGTTGAGGAAGGCCTGGTACTCGACACGGGCTTCATCGTACTTTTCTTCTCCGAAGTAGGTGTCGGCGATGCGCAGCATCAGCGCCGGATCATAGCTCCGGTCCGGAGCTTTTTCCTGTATTTCCTGATAGTCCTTGCGCGCTTTTTCAAAGGAGCCCTTGACCATGTTCTCTTCAGCCTGTTTGAACAGGGCTGCCTGGTCGAAGACCTCCTGCTTTTCTGCACAGCCGGCGAGAACAACGAGCAACAATACGGAAAGATATTTTTTCATGCGGAGGGCCACTTTCTGGAATGGTGCCGAAGGGATGGCACGTATACGAGATATACCGCCTCAGAGCGACAGCGAAGGCAATATATCACAGTGGATTTCCCTTTGTCAATGACTGCTTGGATCAGCGCTGCCGCCGGCTCAGTTCGAATTCCGGCTATCCTCACCCCGCGATTCACATGCCGTATGGCGAATGACCTTTCCCTGGACCATATACACGACCATTTCCGCGATGTTGGTTGCATGGTCGGCAATGCGCTCCAGGTATTTTGTTATATAGGAGAGGCGCACGGCGCGCGAGATGTTCTTGGGGTCTTGCAGCATATACACCAGCAATTCGTTGAAGATCTGATGGTTCAGGTTGTCGACGAAATCATCGGCCGCACACACGCTCAACGCGAGCTCGGCATTTCCGGCGACAAAAGCGTCCAGGCTGTCCTTGAGCATCTTCTGTGCCGCCTCGGCCATGCGCGGAATATCGATGTAGGGCTTGAGCGGCGGCTCGTCGAGTAACTCCACGGCCCGCTCGCAGATATCAACAGCCAGATCGCCCATTCGTTCGAGGTCGGTGATAATTTTGATGGCGGTGGTAATAAAACGGAGGTTGCTGCCCGAGGGTTGCCAGATGGCCAGGAACCGGATGCACTCCTCCTCGATCTCGACGTCGTAATTGTTGACGATCGCGTCCCCGTCAATGACCTCGATCGCCAGGTTCCGGTCCCGTTCGACCAATGCGGTTACGGATTTCCTGATCGAATCTTCGACAAAACCGCCCATTTTAAGCACCCGTTCCTTGAGTGCTTCGAGGTCCTGTTCTTTCTGTCTGGCCATGTGTTCTCCTTAAGTACGAGGGTTCAGGGTTCAGGGTTCAGGGTCCGGGGTCCAGGGTCCGGGCGTCAGGGTACAGCGTTACGATACAGCATACAGGCAAGGATGTCTTTTCCCATGGACCCTGGCTACTGGACCCTGGCCCCTGCCCCCCGGACCCTGTACCCTCCTTTTACCCAAATCTCCCGGTTATATAATCGTCGGTCTGTTTCTTGTCCGGATTCGTGAATATTTTTTCCGTGGTCCCGTACTCAATGAGCTCACCCATGTACAGAAAACCGGTCATGTCCGAGACGCGGGCAGCCTGCTGCATATTATGGGTAACGATGATGATCGTAACGTCCTTTTTCAGGGAAACAACGAGTTCCTCGATCTTGGCCGTTGAAATAGGGTCGAGCGCAGAGGTGGGTTCATCAAAGAGCAGGACCTCGGGCTCAACCGCCAAAGCCCGCGCTATGACCAGACGCTGCTGCTGACCTCCTGACAGATCGTAGGCGCTCGCATTCAGCTTGCCTCTGACCTCTGTCCAGAGAGCCGCGTGTTTGAGCGCCTCTTCGATCCGACCCACCAGTTCCGACTTGTTCCTGATGCCTTTCAACCTGAGGCCGTAAGCGATATTTTCAGCGATGCTCATGGGAAACGGCGTGGGTTTCTGGAACACCATGCCGACGCGACTGCGAAGATTGATAAGGTCGATGTCGTTCGCCAGGATGTTCTTATCCTGAAAAAGGATCTCCCCTTCATACCGGTGTTTCGGATAGAGGTCGTGCATCCGGTTGAAACATCTGAGCAGCGTGGTCTTGCCGCAGCCCGACGGGCCGATCAAGGCGGTAACCTTGTTCTTGTAGATCGGCAGCGATATTTTCTGCAGCGCATGAATAGTGCCGTTATAGTAAAAATCAAGGCCCTTGACCTCGATCTCGGTCGTTGGTGTCACTGCTTATACCTCCACTTTAATAAGAGCCTTCCGGCGATCGTAAGCATGAGAATGAACAGGGTTATGACCAGGGCCGCGCCCCATGCCTGGGAATGCCAGCTTTTGTAGGGCCCCATGGCATACTGGAAGATCGTGACCGTCAGCGATGCGAGCGGACGGTCCATGTCCGTTGAGAAGAAATTGTTGTTGAACGAGGTAAACAGGAGCGGCGCCGTTTCACCGGCGACCCGGGCGATGGACAACAGAACACCGGTCAGAATGCCCGTGGCAGCGCCCCGGTACACGATCTGGACGATCACCTTGTAATACGGCGCACCCAGGGCGAACGCCGCTTCCCGCAAGGTCCAGGGCACCAATGACAGCATGTCCTCCGTTGTCCTGAGCACCACCGGGATCATGATGATCGCAAGCGCTACCGCCCCGGCCCAGCCGCTGAAATGATGGAGCGGCCTGACCAGGATCGCGTACACGAAAGCGCCGATCACAATGGAAGGCACGCTGACCATGATATCGGATATAATGCTGATGATCCTTGCGATAGCCTTTCCCCGTGCATACTCAGCCAGGAAGGTCCCTCCCAGCACGCCGACCGGGACCCCGATCAGCGTGGCCATCAGGGTGATCATCAGTTGGCCGACGAAAGCGTTTCTGAGGCCTCCTCCATCCACGCCTGCAGGCGCAGGATCATTCAAGAACAGGCTGAGGTTCAGGGCGCCGAGGCCATGGATAAGGACATCGGCCAGGATATAGACCAGCCAGAAAAGCCCGATTGCAGCGGCCAGACCGCTCAAGCTGAGCGCGATGAGACTTTCGATTTTACGTTTTTGTTCTATGGTCATGGTTTAAACCTTGAAGGTAGGAAGTTAGGAGGGTAAGAGGGTAGGAAAGATCACAAGACGAAAAAGCCAGGACTTGCCTTAATTCTTTCCTTCTTACGTTCTTTCCTTCTTACCTTCCCAACCTCCCAACTTCCCAACTTCCTACCTTCCTACCTTCCAGCCGCTTCTTATCTCGAATACTTTCTCTCTGCCTTCAACAGGAAGAACTTGGCAATCGCCAGAATGATAAAGCTCATCACGAACAGCACAAGCGCCAGGTAATAGAGCGATGAAAGATAGAGATCGCTGTCCGCCTCGGTAAATTCATTCGCCAGGCTGACCGTGATGGTGGACGCGGCGTCCAGAAGCGATGTGGCGATCTTGTGGTTGTTCCCGAGCACGAAGGCGACCGCCATGGTCTCGCCCAGCGCGCGCCCCAGGGACAGCGCGACCCCGCCGAACACGCCCAATTTGGAGTACGGGAGCACCACATTCTTGACCACTTCCCACTTCGTCGCCCCGATGGCATAAGCCGATTCTTTGACCACGGAGGGCGTCAGGTTGAAAGAATCGCGCGCAATGCTCGCCGTGAATGGAATGATCATAATAGCGAGGATGACGCTTGCCGTGAGCAGGTCGATGCCCATGGGAGTGCCCTTGAACAGGATGCCGACGAGGGGCAGCGTTCCGATGGTGTTCTGGAGCGCAGGCTCGACATACTTCGACATGATGGGTGCAAGGGTGAACAGGCCCCACATGCCGTAGATGATGCTCGGGATGGCGGCCAGCAGCTCTATGGCAACACCGATAGGGGCTTTCAAAAAATTCGGCGCGATTTCGGTCACGAAGATCGCAATGCCGATGGCAGTGGGAATGGCGAAGAGCAGGGCAAGGCCGGTCGTGAGGAACGTGCCGTAAATAGCGGTTGCCGCGCCGAACATTCCGGTCACGGGGTTCCACGCTGTCGAGGTCAGAAAATCGACCAGCCCGAACTTCCCGATGGCAAGCGAGGACTCCTTCAAAAGCACGGCGACAATACCGATGATAAATATGATGACGGTAAAAGACGCAACTGCGGTCAGGGAGAAAAAAAGCAGCTCAGGGAGATCTTTTTTTGGAGATATGGCCAAGGAAAGAACCTTTCAGCTTTCGTAACTATTCAGCTCAGTTACTCCGCTTTATCGCAAGGAGCGCCTGGACTGATTGTTGTTCCATCATAATCGGCGTTCGCGTCGCTTCCCCTTCGGACGCGTCGCCTGGACACTTTGAATATCAGGTGCTGCTCGGCACTCGCGCTCTTGTTGCGATAAAGCTTCGCAACCAAGCTGAATAGTTACCAGCTTTCTTGCAATTCGAACTACTCTATTCACCCTCCCCTAACCCCTCCCATCTAAAGGGAGGGGGATTATTATTAACTTCCTCTCCCCTCGCGGGAGAGGATTGAGGTGAGGGGGGACATTCATGGAAACGACAACGGGTCACGCATCAACAATAGAGATGCCGCTCTATTTAAAGATGCTTTTATTGTTTATTATAGCTTACTGAATTCCGTTCGCCTTCCAGTATGCCTGCACTTTTGCCTTCAGCGATTTTGGAAGGGGTACATACACCAGTTCCTTCGCCCTGGCATCGCCGTTCTTGAATGCCCAGTCAAAGAACTTAACGACCTTTTTGTTGGAAGCTGTTTTTTCCTTGCCGAGAAGGATGAACGTCGCTCCCGCAATGGGCCAGGACTTTTTGCCCGGCGCATTATTCAACCAAAGGTAGAAGTCCTTCCTGGGGTCGAAACTGGCTGTCGCTGCCGCGTCTTCAAAGCTCATGAAGCTCGGCTCCACGAACGTACCAGCATGGTTTTGGAGGCGGGTGAACGTCATCGTGTTCTGCCTGGCATAGGCGAATTCAACATAGCCGATGGAGTTTGCCTGCTGCTGCACATAATTGGCAACGCCTTCATTCCCCTTCCCCCCGATGCCCGCGGGCCAGCTTACCGAGGTGCCGGCGCCTACGATATCTTTCCAGGCAGGGCAAACGTCGCTTAAATAATCCGTAAAGATGGCGGTCGTGCCGGAACCATCGGAGCGATGGACCACGGTGATCGCATTGCCGGGCAGGTTCAGCCCGGGGTTCATGGCTTTGATCCGCGGATCGTTCCAGGTCTTGATCTCTCCCAGGTAAATCTTACACAGGGCAGCGGAATCGAGCTTCAATTCCCCGGATTGAATGCCTGCAATATTCACCACCGGCACAACACCGCCGATGACCGCCGGAAACTGGATCAGGTTGGCCTTGGCAAGCTCTTCCGGCTTGAGCGGCTTGTCGGACGCGCCGAAGTCAACGGTCCGCTCGGTGACCTGCTTGATGCCGCCGCCGGACCCGATGGACTGGTAGTTCAGCTTCATGCCCGTTATCTTGTTGTATTCATTGGCCCATGCCGAATAGACCGGATAGGGGAATGTGGCGCCCGCGCCGTTCAACATCTCTTCCGCCTGGCCGAGTGATGTGCAAATGGTCATAAGGCTTAACAATGCTGCTATGGCTATTTTTATCATGTATGTTTGCTCCTTATTTGATTTTATCATGGAATTAGCATACAGGAGCATTGTTACAGGATTATTACAAGTCGTTTAAGGTTCTGTTAAATTTTAAGCTGCTGTGGGTTACGGTACACGGGAATGATTGAAATGGGATATGCGGGTGTCACGTGAACGGTATGCAAGGAGAGCGCCAGGAAAGGCGTTTGCGGGATGAGACACCCGTGAATGGTATCAATTAACCGTTCAGCAAAATACAGCATGTTCCAGATTCATGTCTGAAACCGCGTCGGCCTTCCGCTGGCATTTACCCCAGGAACATCCCGAAAAACTAGCTCCTACCTATTCCTATACCCACAGGTTATATAAGCTGAACAGCGTCTCCCCGGCCCAAGGTTTAAATTCTTTTCGTGTCACATCTTCTTTTCCGACCTGGACGGCTGCGTTCAGAAAGTACCTGGCATGGAAGAACGCCTCAATGAAAGGCCGGGCATGCAACGTCCACTCCTTGTTATGTTTCATGTCGAATTCCTTGCCGCTTGCGCCCGCCCGAACGATCTCCTCAAAAAAAGGATTAAACGTGGTTTCTGCCGGTGCAATACTGCGCAGGGCAGCGACGATTTGTTGCGTTGTATGTTGAAGCCTGTAGACTTTGAATGACTGGGAATAGAAGCGATAGATCGGGTCGTCGTACCCCCATTTGCCGCTTACTTCTTCCAGCAGCGACGACAGCTCGGCATGCTTTGTCATGATATTCAGCAATAACTCATCTCGTTTTTTTACTGACATTCACATGCCTCCTTAATTTGCAGAAGAGATGTATTCCCGGATATTATTCTGCAAACCAAGTAACAGATCAGTACACGCAACCGTCGCATCATCAACCTGAGAATTTGCCAATATCATGCATCGAAAATGTAATTGATTGATCTCTCTTGATAGGTCTTCCGGGATATATACATAATACTGTTCGAGGAGCTCCTGTAGTGCCTTGACGCAGGCATTCTTTTCCAAGGTGTTCTTAAACTGTTTTCTGGCAGCTTTACCAGTCTCACCCGACCAGACGTCCAACGTCGTTATGTAGCAATTGACCTCATGCAAAACAGGCATGAGGTTGTCGAAAAACGCAATCTGCTTGTCAAATATTACTATGGTTCTGTAGTCAGTTGCT
>Ga0334722_10008170_pt1 | contig 10025 bp, 9 predicted proteins | sample C3_bottom_MG_FD_207210 | JGI IMG/M metagenome (GOLD analysis project Ga0334722, IMG submission 207210) | Sediment microbial communities from Yellowstone Lake, YNP, Wyoming, USA - C3_bottom | ecosystem: Environmental > Aquatic > Freshwater > Lake > Sediment | place: USA: Wyoming | collected... | reverse complement strand
TGTTGCAGCAGATACCGCACAAGTCCTCCGTTTCCACATCCGAAATCGAGCCACCTACCGCCGGATGACAGAAGCTTCAGACTGCGCACCACTTCCAGGATGCCCGCCCACTCGTAAATGCGAATGGTATCGCCAGGGTGGTCGAACTCGCGCACATAGGTAACCATTGGATCAGCGCCCCGCCCGGAGTAATACTTTTCGTCGTACAAGGCCGCGTAATCACGATCTGGATTCTCTACAAACGTAAACCGGCAGGCGTCGCAACGTCGTATGTCGTAATACTTGCCGCGGTACCTGCCGAATTTCTTTCCTATTGACACCGCAGCCGCGCCACAAATCCGGCAGGCGGTTCCCGAAATCACCTGCGTTCCAGAATCCACGGGTTGTCCTCGAGAAAACGCACGGTTCGCACCACCGCCTCCCGGATACTCACCTTAGGCGCCCACCCGAGTGAGCGCATGCGCGAACAATCCAGGTATATGAACGGGTTGTCGCCGATCCAGCCCCGTTCTCCTCCCCCATACGTGATCTGAGGCTTCACCCTCAGGTATTCACAGATCCAGCGCACGGAATCGTCCACGCAGCAATATGAATCCGTCCCCAGGTTGTAGATCGCGACGCGATTTCGTTGTCTGTTGATGGCCAGCAACATTGCGTCGAGACAATCTTGCACATAGAGATACGATTTGCGCTGTTTGCCGTTACCCAGCACGTGCAACTGGGACGGGTCCTGGCGCAATTGCCGGAAAAAATCAAATACGTGGCCGTGCGAATAGTGCTCCCCGAGGATGGAGACGAAGCGAAAGATGCAGGCTTCGAAACCAAATCCTTCGCAATAGGCAGTGATCAAACCCTCGGCGGCCAGCTTGGAGGCGCCGTAGAGCGAAGTCTGAATCGGAAATGGAGCATCCTCAGGCGTAGGAAACACACCAGGTTCCCCGTAGATGGACCCCGTTGACGAGAATCCGATACGTCGCACACCTCGCTTGCGCATCGCTTCCAGCACATTCGCGGTGCCGATCGTATTCTGCTCCAGGTCCCTGCGCGGGTGCTCGGTTCCAAAGCGGACATCAGCGTTGGCGGCAAGATGGAATACAAAATCAGCGCCGGCAGCGGCGTCGGTAAGCGTTGGCAAGTCCAGAAGGTCGCCTTCCAGAAGCGTGAAGCGGGGTGATTGATGCGCTGCCGCGAGAAACCGCCTGCACCCGGTCGAAAAATTGTCGAACCCCACTACTTGGTGGCCTTCTGCCAGTAAGCGGTTGGTGAGGTTGCTGCCGATGAATCCCGCGGCTCCGGTAACCAGAAACTTCACCTCTTACCTCGTCTACACCGTCATACCGCGCGACCGTTTCGCGGACGCGATGTCTGCCCCGAGGCCGGCAACCAAGGCCCGAATTCGGAACAGGTCCACCATGTTTTGGAAGTTCCCGCGCAGCAGTTGCAGGCGGCTGTCGCCATCGTCCCGCCAGCCGATGGGAACTTGCTTGACCCGATACCCGAGGCGTTGGGCGAGAGCCAGGATCTCGACATCAAACATATAACCGTCAATTTGCTGCAACCGGAACAGCTCACGACCCGCCTGGCGGGTGAAGAACTTGAAGCCGCACTGCGAATCGGTGATACCCGGCAACCCGACCACGGCATTCATGACCAGCCGGAACCCCTGCGAGCCGACCCGCCGGTAGAGCGGTTGTCTGCGCTCGATGCGCGACTCGTCCATGGCCCGGGAGCCGATCACCAGGTCGAATCCCCGGCCGAACCAGGGCTCCATGTTATCGAACTCCTCGATCGAGACTTTGTTATCGGCGTCAATGAATCCGACGATGCGCCCGCTGGCTTGGGCCATGGCCTCCCGGATCCCTCGTCCCTTGCCGCGCCGCGCAGGCTCACCCAGAACCCGGATCGCCGGATTTTCCCGGCCGAGGGCGGCCACCGTTTCGCGCGTCCCGTCATCACCGTCCGCCGCCACGATGATTTCAAAGGTCGAACGCCGCCGCCGGAAATAATCCACTGCGCTCGTAACCGTGCCACTGATCACTGCCCGTTCGTTATACGCCGGTATGATCAGGCTGATGTCCAGGTTGTTCTTCATGTCACCCACCGGGTCGTCAATCGCCGTCTCTTCGACACGTCACCAGGCAGCGAATCCCGAATGGATAGTAAATCCATCGGCGAAGAGCGGACTCCACACGCATGAGCTTATGCATGAAACGGTTGCTTCCGGACCATTGTATGTTCCGTACCAGGATCTCACGCTGAACCGCGGGAGCCGCATCAAGAAACCGCTGATTTCGTTTCTTCACCAACGCAAAAGCCGGGTACAGCAAGAACCCAAGGTGCGACCTCTCCAGTATCTGAAAGCCAGCTCGCGTCAGCAAGGCGGTCAATTCGCGCATTGAATACCGCCGGACATGCAGGAGCACCTTATCATAGACGTCGTACAGGCCCGGTCCGGCCGGCAGTTCGATTACGGCCACACCGTTGGGCCTCAGTATGCGCCGCACCTGTCGGAGCGCTCTGTAATCGTCGCTGATGTGCTCCAGCACGTTCAACAACACGACCCCATCCACGCAGCGGTCAGGCAAAGGGCAACTGAGAAGGTTGAACTGTAGGAGCGGCACGTCTGGCAGCCGCGCTGCCAGTCTCTCGAGGGGCTCCCGCACACAGTCCGCACCCAAGACGGTTGCCGTCGGAAACCGGGCACGCAGCAGTTCCAGCATAAAACCGGATGAGCATCCGATGTCGATCAGCACGGGCCGCTCGGCGGACTGCCAGGCGACCAAACTGCTCGCCGCATGCTCCCGCGACGCTACATCGATATAGTGGTGGTCGCCGGCCATGCTCTCGTGCAGCGCCGTCAATTCGTCGCTCCAGCCAGCGCCGGCACTCTCGTAGGCGAGGACGCGCTGCACGCGATCGCCAAGCCGAAAGCCACGCCCCGTCCATTCCGGGACTATCCCCACGCCGGGCGGAGGCGGCAGATTAAAGGGCAACACTAGAAAGCAATCTCCATCCTCTTTGCCGCCCCACCTCGTCTCACGTAGCACTTTGACCGACGGCTGCCAAACATTTAAGCTGTTATTCTACTCGAAAGGACGGGTTTTGTGCGCCTTGCCATCATCGGCTGCGGCCTGATCGGCCACAAGCGGGCTCACGCTCGCGGCGGGTGCCGCCTCACGCTTTGCTGTGATGTGATTCAGGAACGCGCGGAGTCCCTCGCCCGGACCGCCCCGGGCTCACGCGCAACGACGGACTGGGCGTTGGCGGCCAGGAGTCCGGAAGTCGACATCGTGGTCGTGTCGACAACCCACGACATGCTTCCAATCATTGCTTACGAAGCTGTCCGGGCCGGTAAGCACGTCCTGATCGAAAAGCCCGGTGCGCGCAGTGCCGCTGAACTCGATTCCGTTGGGGAGGCAGCCCGGCGCTCCGGTTCACTGGTCCGTGTTGGCTTCAACCACCGCTATCATCGGGCGCTTCGTAAGGCGCGCGAGATTGCCGACGCCGGCCTTCTCGGTCCACTCATGTTCATCCGCGGCCGCTACGGCCATGGCGGCCGCCCCGGCTACGAAAAGGAATGGCGGTGCGACCCGGAGAAATCGGGCGGCGGCGAATCCATCGATCAAGGTGTGCACCTCATTGACCTCGCCCGCTGGTTTCTGGGTGATTTCAGCCGCGTGCGCGGGCGTTTGGCCAGGTTCTACTGGGACATGCCCGTCGAGGACAACGCGTTCATGCTTCTCGAGACCGCCCTGGGTAACGTCGCTTTCCTCCACGCCGGTTGGACAGAATGGAAGAACTTGTTCTCTTTCGAGATCGCCGGCCGTAACGGCAAGATCGAAGTCTCCGGACTGGGCGGAAGCTACGGCACCGAACGCGTGGCGTTTTACCACATGACGCCGGAACTCGGCCCGCCGCCGACCACGATCTGGGAATTTCCGATGGCCGATGATTCCTGGGAAGCCGAATTCTCCGACTTCCTCGATGACATTCGCCTTCATCGCCAGCCCAGCCCCGGTATCGCCGACGCCCAGGCCGCATTGCGAATTGTCGAGAGGCTGTATCAGAATTGTGAAACGTGATCATTACACGTAGCCCCTTACGGATCTCGCTGGGTGGCGGCGGGACCGATCTTCCCTCGTATTATCGCGAGCACGGCGGTTTTGTGATTTCCGCAGCTATCGACCGTTACGTCTACATCACCCTGCATGAGACCTTCGTCCAAGAGTTAATCGTCAAGTACTCGAAGATGGAAGTAGTTGAGTCCGTCGATGAGGTCAGGCATCCTATTGTCAGGGAGGCGCTCAAGCTGATGGGTATCGAGCGCCCGCATCTGGAAATCACCAGCATGTCTGATATCCCCGCCGGCACCGGCCTTGGCTCCTCCGGCAGTTTCGCGACGGCGCTGCTGCGAGCCCTGCATGCCTACCGGAAGAGCTTCGTCCCGCGCCAGCAACTCGCCGAAGAGGCCTGTCACATCGAGATTGATCTCCTGGAAGAACCCGTCGGCAAGCAGGATCAGTACATCGCTGCCTTTGGCGGCATCACCTGCTTCTATTTCCAGCCTGACGATTCGGTCCGGGTCGAGCCTCTCAAGCTGGATCCCGAGACGCTCTCCAATCTCGAAGATAACCTCCTGGTTTTCTTTACCGGTTTCACGCGCGCCGCCTCGGCGATTCTGCGAGAACAGGACACCCGCAGCCGCCAGAAGGATCCCGACATGATTGGGCAGTTGCACTTCGTCAAGCAACTGGGCATCGAGAGCAAACTGGCCCTGGAAAGCGGGCGCCTGGACCGCTTTGCCGAGCTGATGCACGTGCATTGGGAACACAAAAAACGCCGCTCCGGGGAAATGAGCAACCCGCAGGTGGACGAATGGTATGAACTGGCGCGGCACAATGGCGCGCTCGGCGGCAAACTGATCGGCGCCGGAGGCGGCGGCTTTCTGATGTTTTACACGGAAGAAAAGACCCGCCTGCGCCATGTCCTGCGCGCCGCGGGCCTTCGCGAAGTGCGCGTGAAGTTCGACTTCGCGGGCACCAGTGTGCTGGCCAATGCGTGAGCCCATGCCGATGTTTCCAGTAGCGATCCTGGCGGGTGGAAAGGCAACTCGCCTGCGGCCGCTCACCGCTTCCATCCCCAAAGCTCTGCTGGAAATCAACGGCGAGCCCTTCATTGCACACCAGCTCCGCCTGTTACGGGCGGCGGGAATCGAACGGGTGGTCCTGTGCCTGGGCCACCTCGGCGAACAGATCCGGAGTTGCGTCGGCGATGGCGCCGCCTTCGGGCTGCGTGCCGACTATAGCTTCGACGGGCCTGTCTTGCGTGGGACTGCCGGGGCCGTTGCCAACGCGCTGCCGCTGCTGGGCGATGCCTTCTTTGTCCTCTACGGCGATTCCTACTTGCCTTGCGATTACCGCGCGGTCCAGGAAGCCTTCCTGCGAAGCGGCAAGTCCGCGCTCATGACCGTCTACCGCAACCAGGATCGTTGGGACCGCAGCAACGTCCTCTTGGCTGACGGAGTGATCGCGGCATACGATAAGAAGAACCGCGATCCGCGAATGCGCCACATTGATTACGGCCTGGGCGTATTCCGCCGCAGCGCGCTCGACTGTGTTCGGCCCGGGGAAGCCTGGGATTTGGCCGCTCTTTATCAGGATCTGCTCCGGCGCGGTGACCTGGCCGCCTGGGAGGCGCCGGAACGGTTCTATGAGATTGGCTCTTTCGAAGGGCTGCGGGAGCTGGGTGCCCTTTTGGCCGGACGGGGAACTAATATGGAGAACTTGAACTTCACGGATCGGTACCTGGCCGAGGTGCAGTCCATCGTCTCGCGGCTCGATACCGGAGCGATCGAGCGGCTGGTGGAGGTGCTCGCGTCCGTGCGGGAGAGCGGCGGCAGGCTGTTCATCCTCGGGGTCGGAGGCAGCGCGGCGAACGCCTCCCACGCGGTCAACGATTTTCGCAAGCTGGCCGGCATCGAGGCGTACGCCCCAACCGACAATGTCTCGGAACTCACGGCCCGCACCAACGACGAAGGCTGGCCCACGGTGTTCGAGGCCTGGTTGCGCGTAAGCCGCCTCAGACCGGAGGATGGAGTGATGGTGTTTTCCGTGGGCGGCGGCGACGCCGAGCAGCAGATCAGCGTGAACCTGGTCGCCGCGCTGGAATATGCCCGGAAGGTGGGCGCGAAGATCATGGGGATTGTCGGCCGCGGCGGCGGCCACACCGCGCGGCTGGCTGACGCGTGCGTCATCGTGCCCGCGGTCAGCCCGGAGCGCGTCACACCGCACTCGGAGGCTTTCCAGGCTGTGCTGTGGCACCTGGTCGTATCGCACCCGGCTCTGAAGCGGAACGCCACAAAATGGGAGTCGGTCCGGTGAGTCCTCTGGCGAGCCTCCGGGTGCGACTGTTTGCCGACGGGGCCGATCTGGCCACAATGTTGGAGATGTACCGGAACCCTCTGATCCGCGGCTTCACCACCAATCCCACCTTAATGCGGAGGGCGGGTGTCAAGGACTATGAAGCATTTGCGCGGGAGGTGGTCCAAGCCATCCCTGACAGGCCCATCTCGTTCGAAGTCTTTTCCGATGAGTTCTCCGACATGCGGCGCCAAGCCCTGCGCATTGCCGCTTGGGGCGAGCAGGTTTTTGTCAAGATTCCCGTCACCAACACAGCGGGCGCCAGTTCAGCAGATCTGATTCGCTCCTTGGCACGCTCGGGTGTGAAACTGAACGTGACCGCGTTGCTGACTTTGCATCAGGTCGAACTTGTGGCAGACGCCTTGGCCGGCGGCCCGCCTTCCTACATCTCCGTTTTCGCGGGCCGCATTGCTGACACAGGGATCGATCCTGTGCCGCTGATGGCTGAAGCGGTAAAGGCCATTACTCCCTATCCGAATCTCCAACTCATCTGGGCCAGTCCCCGGGAAGTGCTCAACATCTTTCAAGCGGACGCCACCGGCTGCCATGTCATCACGGCGACAGCCGACATTTTGGCGAAGCTGGCGCTGGTTGGCAAGAATTTGAGCGAATTCTCGCTTGACACCGTCAAAATGTTTCATGCGGATGCTGCGAAAGCCGGCTATCGACTCTGAAGTCACCGCCTCACGGCTCAACTATGGCTGATCCACAGGTACGCTCTCCTTGCTGGTGCGGCAATGAGGACCTCGTGCCCTTCTCCCCCGGGTATCTGCGGTGCGCGGAGTGCGAAACGCTCATATCCACTCGAGCTTGTCTCGCCGGCGGAGAGCCGAGCCCGTATTGGGATTACTACGTGAAGCGTCTCGTCGAAGGGCGCGGATATCCGACCCTGAAGGAGCGCACGCGCACCGACCTGAGCGAGCGCTGTCTGCACTGGCTTCGCACGGCGCTGAAGTACGCTCCGCCTCCCGGCCGTGCCCTGGAACTTGGAAGCGCTCATGGCGGATTCGTCGCCCTGTTGCGCTGGGCGGGTTACGACGCCACGGGCTTGGAGCTGACTTCGGAGCTGGCCGAGTACGCCCGCAAGACCTTTGAGATTCCCGTGCTCACGGGTCCCGTGGAGGGCCAGGTCATCCCCTGTGAGTCGGTGCGCCTGCTCGCGATGATGGACGTCATCGAGCACCTCGCAGACCCCGGCGCCACCTTGCGGCACTGCCTGAACCTCATCGAACCCGGCGGAATTCTGCTGCTCCAGAGTCCCAGATACAAAGAGGGCAGTTCGTTGGAGCAGATGCGCGCAGCAAGCGACCCTTTCCTCATGCACATGGAGCCTGAGCAGCACCTTTTCCTGTTCAGCGAGAGCGCCATGCGAAAGTTTCTGGAGCGGCTGGGTTTTCTCTATGTCGAGTTCCAACCGGCTATCTTCGCGCATTACGACCTGTTCCTTGTCGCCGGCCGCCGGCCGCTGGTCACCCACGCCGCCTCGCAGATCGATGAGGTCCTGGCGCGTTCCCCACAGGCACGGATGGTGCAGGCCTTACTCGACACGGACGACCGGGTCCGGGGAGTGGTCCGGCAGCTCATGGAAAGCGAGGCGGACCGCGCCGCCCGCCTCCGGGTCATCGAGGAACAAGGCCGCCGGCTGGGCGAAGTGGAGGGAGAGTGCAACCGTCTGAACGGAGAATTATCCGAACTCAGGCAACACTGGGCCTTCTCGGAGGCGGACCGCGCCGCCCGCCTCCGGGTCATCGAAGAACAAGGCCGCCGGCTGGGCGAGGTGGAGGCAGAGTGCAACCGTCTGAACGGAGAACTATCCGAACTCAGGCAACAGTGGGCCTTCTCGGAGGCGGACCGCGCCGCCCGCCTCCATGTCATCGAAGAACAAGGCCGCCGGCTGGGCGAGGTGGAGCGGGAGCGCACTCAGTTACAGAGCGAACGGGCCGAGTTGCAACACCGTTTGCAGGCCGCCAGCCGGGTCATTCAGCGTGTCCGGCTGACCCTTGTCTACCGTTTGCTTCGCAAGCTTGGGCTCTGGGGATGGCTGGAGGGTGAACCAGCCGGCGCCTCGCCGGGGTCGGATTCCCTGTCCGAGCAGGGCCTCAGGTGATCGGCGTGGACCCCTGCCGCGCCACCAGCCGGATTGCATCCGCTCCGGCCGTCTTCCAGGCCAGTGGCCGGTAGTCGCCCGAACCGGTAACCCGGTGCGGCACCCACCAGGCGCTGGCTTCCACTTCGACAGCGTGCTCGCCGGCCGGGAGGGGGCGCTCCAGGGGGAACTCGCAAAGGAAGGGCCCACTGGCTGATATTGTGTAGGCTCCGATATCCACTCCGTCCAACCGCACCGTCAGGCACAAGGGCACCCTCATAAATTTGAGGTCCGCCGAGCCGCACATGGCAACGGCGGTCTCCCCACCTAGAGCTGTCCGGCGGAACCTGGTCAGGGGGCCAGCCCAGCCGTCTTCCCACACCGCGGTATGTCCCAGGTAGGCCGCAGTCTGCGGGGGGATCACCGTGCGGCCGGGCCACCGCCGAGCTAACCGGGCGAGAACCGCTCTGCCCGCCTGGCCCAGCACCGGTCCGATCACCGCGTGAAAAGCCAGTTCCGGCGCCAGCATCCCGGCCGGAAGCGCGGCCCCGATAGCGCGCCAACGTTGTCGATTCGCCCAGGCTCGAGAGGCTTTCAGATACAGCCGGTGCGCCCGCCCCAAACGGTTGAAGCGGTACAGGGCCAATGACACGGCTAATCGCCAATAGAAGGGCGAAAAAGGAGATCCCCAGTAGCGCCGGCTCACCTGAATGGCGTTCTCCAGACGGTCCTGGTCGGTCATCGAACAGGTCTTCGAAGCCGGGTGCAGCCGGTACGCGGCCAGCACCTGATCGATGGTGTGGAATCGATATCTCTTCGCGAACCGGCAGAACAAGTCGTAGTCGAGTACCGGACCCTCTTCCATCCCGCCGCACTCCCGCCACACCTCGGCGGTCCAGAACACAGCCGGCTGGGGGATGAAGTACCCCTTCCAGATCTCCAGCACCCTGCGGTAGCTCTCGTAGTGGCTGGGATGCTCGATTCCGGTTTCGCTGCCGTCTTCAGCGATGAAGCGGCAGCGGCCCATCACCACGGAGCGGCCCCGCGCCGGATCGATCTCTTTCACCACCCGGTCGAGCGCGCCGGCCACCAGCGTGTCATCCGAATTCAGGAAGCAAAAGATCTCGCCGGTGGCCATGCGAAATCCCTTATTGATCGCCTCCGCCTGTCCGCGGTCGGGCTCGCGGATCACGCGCAAATGGCCGTACCGCGCCAGCACCTGCGGAGTTTCGTCGTTGGACATGGCGTCGACCACGATGTGCTCGACGTTGGGATACTTCTGGGCCAGCACGCTTTCGATGGTTGCCCCGATGAACTTGCCCTGATTCCGCGAGCAGGTTACCACCGAGATGCGGGGAAAGCCGGTCATCTTGTCGTTCCTGTATAAATTTTCCGATGGACCCGGTATAGGGCCGCCACTGTACCCAGCGCATGACGCCGCCACGAGAACCGCCTGGCTTGGGCCAGCCCGCGCCGGATCAAGTCGGCGCGCAACTCGGCTTCGGTGAGCAGCCGGCGAA
>Ga0334722_10008169_pt1 | contig 10025 bp, 9 predicted proteins | sample C3_bottom_MG_FD_207210 | JGI IMG/M metagenome (GOLD analysis project Ga0334722, IMG submission 207210) | Sediment microbial communities from Yellowstone Lake, YNP, Wyoming, USA - C3_bottom | ecosystem: Environmental > Aquatic > Freshwater > Lake > Sediment | place: USA: Wyoming | collected... | reverse complement strand
TGATGGATGCAGCCAACGCGCCAATCGTGTCATCTTCCAGGTTTTCCTGAAGATCGGCCGCAATCACGATACCGTCATTTCCGACCACCATAGAGCCGGTAATTCCGGTGGTTTTGTTCAGTTCACTTAAGATTTCATGCATATGACTTCTCCATTGTCGGGTGCAGCTCCGCGCTGTACCGTTCAGACATGTATTTTCTAAGCATTTCTATTGCCTGATTAATACGAATATTCAACAAATCATCACTGCGCCGATCGGCAATCACCATCAAGCTGCAGTTCTTTTCTGTGGCCAGAACTATGCGTTCGCCCTTGAGCACCAAATCAATTCTTTCCGGTGTATCAAAGTCCAATTTCTCCATTCTCTGTGCACATGTTGCCATTATGGTCAAGGCATGAGGAGCGATGTCTTCCGCCACAACGCCGCCACGGGTAAAATTCGAGAGCAGCAATCCTTCGTTGTCAATAACTGCTACCAAACGAACGGAACCGTCTTCTCCGACCCATTTAGTGGCTCTGTCAAACCCGTTCATTTCCGAATTGGTCGTCTGCACCTCTTTAGCCATTCGGTGGTCCATTGGGTTCTTGTACGAAACAGTTTTGGAGCTTGTTCGGGAGCTCGGTTTAGCACTTTTACGTTCTCTGGAGTAAGCTAGAGCTGTCATTCCTAGTTCCTTTGGTGCGCTCAAGGGCATTTCAATCGATTTTACTACCCGGCCCCGGAAACTCTGTGAATACACACCATCTAATACTGGTTTGACCATTAAAGGAGTGGCAATTATGTGAAGCAGCAACGCCGGCAGATAACTAAACATGCCCAATGTGAAGGAAATGTTCATCGACATCGAATGCACAGCGGCCAGCAAGAAAGAAAAAAGACATCCCAAAAGCATTCTGTAAATGAGGCAAACTCCTGATATCTGAATGGCCTGAAAGAATGTGACCTGTCTGTATAAAATAAAAGTGACAATGAAATAAAACAGTAATTCATAGAGAATGTAGGTTGGCACGAACTTCTGAAGTTCTGTCCCCAACATGGCCGGGTAGACAATCATCGGCACGATCAACACGACCATGGAGAATAATTGCAGTTGCCAAAGAGAACGCCCCGAAATACTCATACACCACCTGCTGTCTGCAAAAAGTTTTCCATCAATCCTTCAATTTTCAATCTGAATGTGCCCAAATTGGTAGCTTGACCGGCCACAAACACTAATACGCCTTCCGGACTGCCAACCATATAGAAAATCAATTCTCCGGTTTCAATAAGCATCGAATTGACGTTTCCGACGGACTTATTAAGCGTCGGACCGTTTAACATTTTCCAGACCTCCGACATATTGGCGCCGTATTCATTCACATCGGCCTTGAGCTGCCAACGCGAATCAGCCACCAGCCCATCCTGACTCACCAACATGGCTCCCTTGACACCCTTAATGGCAACAGCCTCATCCAAGATGCCCTTTATGTCCGTTCCTTTGGAACTGGCTTTCATGGCGGCCTCATTGGTCCCCACAACCGGTGTAACTTCTATTCTTTCTACTTCCGACCTGGGCTCTTCCAGCAGAGTCTTTTGCTCATCTGGAATCTTTTGAGATATTTCAAGCAGCTTCTTGATTTGAGGGTTACCCGGATCTTTGATGTGAAGTTCCTTGAGAATCTTAATGGCTTGTCTAAACTCTCCCTTGTAAATGTAAATTTCTGCCAACAATAGCTCGATTGTTCTCGTCTTGCCGTCAAGTTCTGAAGCGCGCTTAGCCTCAATTTCAGCCCAATCATAAAGACCACGGTCCAGATTTATTTTGGCCATTACGATATGTGCGGAACCGTAGTTGTTATGCACTTTCAATCCGTTCTTACAAATTTTAAAAGCCAAATCCAAATCACCTTTTTTGCGATAGGCTTCCGCCAACGCCGCAAAAATTTGAGAATTTGGGTCAGCCTCCAGCAGGCGCTGACATTTATCTATTCTTTCATCCAATTCCGAAGTAGTCGCCATATTTCCAAACTAACTTATTTAACAATAATCTCTTGCGTATAATTAAAAATTCAGCTTTCCAACTTCATAAATTTCGAGAGCTTATGCCATATAAAACAATGGTCTTTAGCTCAAAGTCTTTCGGGCGTTGTAAACTCCATAAGCAAAAACACCAGCCATCAATACCAACATGAGTGGTGTGAAATAGGCCGGAAGGCTAATAAACTCCATTGCAGACAAAATGCTGGCGAGCTGACTTACAGCCAGTAATAGAAAGCCCAGAAAAAACATCTGCCAGCTTCGGCTCAACATGCCACCTTTGACTTGGCTAAGAACTTGAAAAGAACTAAACAAACAGAATCCGGCGATTACGAGCACAAAGAAACTGAATAATGTCGGAGGGCTGGCAATCATGGCCACGTTGGCTGCATTGGCCCTTCCGCTCAACGCCAGAATCGTAAATATTGCTGTTAACAATCGCTTTTTCATTTAATCTCCTCGCACCATCTGTATTACTTTTTCAGCGCGTTTGAGTGATCGGTAGTACTCATTTTCAAGACCATATTTTTTAACCAGTTCACGTTTTTTAGCAAGTGGTTCCGAAATCTCTCGTTTGGCGGCGCTTAATGAATTAAGAAATGTGCCCAACCCTAACAGCATGAAAACTTGTTCCAACTGCTCGGAGAGCATAGTGGACAGGCCAGACAACAATGTATGCATTCTGATATGGGGTGGAATTGCACGCACGGCCGAAAGAAATTTGTCAAAAGACGGCAACAGTTCGGATTTTGGATCCACCCCAGGAAAATAGCTAAGAACTCCCGTACGATATTGGGCCGCAAATGAAGAAAAGCCTGTATTATTTTCTCCAACTTGTTGCTCAACAATACTTCGAATTCTATAGAATGCGTTGCTGAATAGGTAAAATACGAGTGACAGTATTTCTTCCTCTTCATCCGCTTTCTCTTCCACATTGGCTTCGCGCTTTCCGGCAACTTCAATCAAATTATTGACGACCAGCCGGTAAACCGATCGACAGGTTACAAACTCACCGTAGGGAGAAATCTGAATTAGCTCCGGCAAAGTGCGTTCCCCATTTATCATGGCCAAAACTCTGAATTCTTCTACGGACAATGTAATCTCTTCCCGTTTGACTTTAGGTGCTTTGGCAATAGCCAAAAGCATTTCATCCGGCGGAATGACTTTTTGGATTTCCAGCCATTCGTCGATGCGTCGGGTACCTTCCATCACGACGCTCATCGTAACCAATTCGACGAGGAATGGTGCGTTTTTTGGCGCTACATTTTCGTGGAACAGGAAGTTGCCTTCTTTCCAAGCGAACAGGTTGTAGACAATCTCTTCAATCTGAAGTTTCAGGCATTCGGCTATTTCTTCCTTGTCAAAAAGATTCATGTCAACCAGAGTGGTGCCCAGTTGCCGTCCGGTCTGTTTGTGCAGATTGATGGCGCGTTCCAAATCCGTTTTAGAGATTTTGCCTCGGCGCAAAAGCATGTTACCCAGCAAATCTTCGGAGCTATTCAAAGATGAAGCATAGATGATATTGCCGTTTTTGAATGCGATTTCCTTCTGGCGTGAGGAAGTGTTCACTTCCAGAACACCAGATTTTTTGCCGGTGGCCAGCAGCTGCAGTATATCAGAAAACGAAACAGTCTTTAAATTGCCAGACAGACTCATAGTTCTTCCCTCTGGAATGCCAGAAATAAAACGTTCTCCCTCTTACCAGGGTTAATTCCCTATAATTATCGGGCACTTAGAGGGATATCTTTACGGACTTTATTGAAGCGGTTCGATAGAAAACGTATCAGATTGATTGGCCGGCACGTTTAACCGACAGGCTCCTTGGGTGTCAATGCTATACAGCGCATCGGACGAACTTTTTTCACCTATTGACTTTGCGGACTGTTTCAAATCTGAACAGATGACAGTGGAGAATCGGCCCGGTTCAATAGCTTCAAGCTCTTCATTTTCGATTGAACCGGAATTCCCTACGATCAAAGCCTTTAATTCTCTATTCGTTATTGACTCCCCGAGTAAGACCGACAGCGGACTTAAATCATTGACGACAAATACTTCTGAATTTCCGAAATTGATTATCAAACCATTCTTGGACGGAAAGAATCCCGAGCGACGTTCCCCATTTGAGCTTGCAGAAAAAGGCTCGATTTTGAGATTTGCAATAAGCGTGGGCAGGTGGTTCGTAATGTCCGTGTAACTAATCATCAGTCGTTGGTCTATCAACATTTCACGAACGCTCATCTTGTAAGCCAATCGCAATAAATCATCCATGGCTCCGTACTCCGCGGAAAGGACAAATATGCGAGAAATCTTTTTGACTTTTAACGAAGCAAAGACTGTACTACACACTCTCTCCTCGATTGGATAATCTTCGTAATTGATTCCGGTAATGACTAAATCGGGTAAACTTGACTCTGACTGATAAACCAGGACGGCCAAACCACCCGGAATTTTGAAAGTATCAAGATGTCTGGTATTTCCTTTGTCAGTGGAAGCGGCCACAATTGAAAAAGCAGCAGTCATATTCAGAACGATAATAATCATCATCACAATTACTCGGCGGGCCATTTTATTGAAAATTGCCAGTGGCAAGATGATTATGAAAGAATAGATCAGAATGACCGCAAGTACCGAGAGGTCGCCGGTTTGGACCAGAAGCGATTGCTCCCCGCCAAAAAACTCCAGGAACATAACAACTATTTTCAAAAATGAATCAATCAGGGAGCCAAAGAAAAGAGCCAGCATGGGCCAAACGAGATTAGAGACTAAAAGCAGCAGCACTCCTACAACGGCCAAGGACGACAAAGGGACAATCACCAGATTGGCCACGACCGAAATAGCCGGGACTCGGCCGAAATAAAAAGCAATCAAAGGCGTCGAACAGATTTGGGCGATGAGTGAAATCAAAAACGGAAATACCAGCCAGCGATACCACCATTTATGCTGCACCGGTTGAAATAAATTGGCAACTTGTGGGGTAATAAAGATCAAGCCCCAGGCAGTCACAAACGACAGCTGGAATCCCACTTCAAAGAGTTGCGCCGGGTCCACCAATAAAATAATCAAAGCTGCTGTTGCTATAATCTGATTTAAGTCATAGCGCCTTTCCAGTATGGTCGCAATCAAGACCAACGCCGCCATTAGTGAGGCTCTTACAACCGAGGGTTCTCCGTACGAAAGCAGCGCAAAGATGAAAACGCCAGCCATCAGAACCGCCGCCCTTTTCTTGCGTTGAAGAGCAAATGGATTGAGCACAAAGATAATGAAAAATACCACCAGCGCCACGTTGGAACCAGAGACGGCCATCAAGTGAAGAGTGCCGGAGTCGCGAAAATAACTATAAATTTCCGTTGGGATGTCTCTGGTTTCACCGATCAAAAACCCGGAGGCTAAAGCGGCCGAAGTGGGAGAAAGATTTCTTTTGAAACTGTCTTTTATTTCGGCGCGCAAGTGGTCAACCAATCCAATAATTCCGAATCGGTTTGATTTATCCACGCGCACATCCAGAAGATTTGTTAAATAAACAATACCGAACACTTCCTGAAGTTGAAGATAGCGCGCGTAATCAAACGCACCCGGGTTGCGATATGATCTAATCGGGTAAATGATCCCCCTGAATTCAATTCTGTCACCACGCTGTAGGGCGGTTGTGGTATCTGAAACTTTTAGTAAAATGGCACCTTTGGCCGACACTATTTGTCCACGTCCCAGGGAATCAATAGCAATCTTTATTTCGGTCCTGTTACTTTTGAGACTGGGCCAGTCGGCAACTTTCCCAAAAATTTGGTAATATTTACCTTCTGAAACAAATTGAGAAATATGGTCAGGACCAAAATTATAATACTTGACACTAAAATGATATGCTGAAAAACAAAACAGCCCCAGCCCAAACATTGCTACTGCATAGTTGGTGTTTCCTTTCCCCAATAGAACAATGCCGCACAAAGAAAGGATTAAAGAGCAAAAGAGAAGCAGCCAACCGGGCTGGTGTAATTGGTCGGCCATGATAATGCCGGCCACCACCAGTGTCAAAAAGCACAAACTGGGATATTTCCTGAACACTTTGTTACTTAATTACTTTTTTGAAAACAATCGTAACGAGTCGTTTGGCCTCGCGAACCTGAAAAATAATGCAAAACACCAAATATGCAACAGAGGCGATAATAAACGGAATTCCCAGGTCCAGCATTCGCGTGAACAGCACTGAATCCGAATGTATCCAATTGATCGGAATCATCTTGGCCAGGTAAACAGAAAGGAAAGAGACTACGGTAATCCTGAATAAATTCAAAAGCACTTTCCCTTTTTGCGTATCTATCCCCTTTGATGGAAGAAACACAAAAAGCAAAATGGCGTTGAGTAGTCCGGCCACTGAAGTTGCTGCCGCCAAACCGGCGAAATCCAAAATTTTGACAAACGGAATGTACAGCAATATGTTGAGCACCACTGTCAGGATTGATATTCGCATGGGCAGTTTGGCGTCATGGAAGGCATAATAGAATGGAACAATTACTCGAACTGCCGCAAAGCCCACTAATCCGTACGAATAATGGCGCAAGGTGAGAGCTGTGTTTTGTGTAGCTAATTCACTAAATGCACCCCACTGGTAAGTCAATCTTGTTATTTCGTGAGACATGAGCGCCATAAATACTGCCGCCGGAATGACAATAAAAAAATTGAGATTGATCGTCTGGAAAAAAGTTTTATTAACGTTGTCTAGGTCGCCCCGGGCGACCAATTCACTTACTTTGGGTAAAGTCACCGTTCCTAATGCAACCGCAAAAACGCCAAGTGGGAAATGCATCAATCGAAAGGAATAGTTCAAATATGACAAGGAACCTTCAGAAAGAAATGAAGCCCAGAAAGTACTGACCAGTATATTTACGCGTCCTGCGGAAAGGCCAATAATCATCGGCGTGAAAATTCGCATGATTTTTTTCATGCTGTCATCATAAAGATTGAAATCTAATTTGAACCTGTAGCCCGTCTTGTGTAGTGATGGAAGCTGCACCGCCAGCTGCAGCAGACCGCCCAGCACGACCCCAAGAGCCAACGTATAAACCGGCTGATCAAAAAAGTGATAAAATCCAACCACCGTAAAGACAGTGCCCAGATTAAAGAACACCGGCGATAACGCAGGAACAGCAAATTTTCCGAATGAATTAAGCATCCCCATGACAAGGGCAGATAAGGACACTAACAGCAGGAAAATCATCATGACGCGTGAAAGTCCGACAGTCAGCCCGAATTTACCGGGGTCAGAAGTAAATCCATTAGCGGTTACATAGACAATGATTGGAGCAGCAGCTATGCCTATTAAGACCAGCAAACCAACTACCAGAATTAAGCCGGTAGAGACAATATTGGCCAAGTGAAATGCGTCTGCATTGCTCCCCTTCACCATTTTCTGCTTGAAAACCGGAACAAATGCCGATGACAGCGCCCCCTCGGCGAACATATCTCTTAGCAAATTGGGAATTCGAAAGGCCGCCACAAAGGCATCGGTGTTTCCTCCGGCCCCAAAATAATAGGCCATCACCTGCTCCCGAATCAGCCCGAAAACTCGCGAAAAGGCTGTGGCAACGGCTACCGACCCGACTGATCGCACCAAAGAGCTTTTATTGTCATTCACTGTTGACATTTTCGGCTAACTGACTAAATTAGAGCCCTCTATACATTGAAAACATTAGATTTGAGGATACAAAATAGTGCCAGTACATAAGTCTCCCTTGAAAGCAATGAGGACCTCGGCGCGGGAAAGAGAAAGAAATCGCGCTAAACGAAGCCGTCTCCGCGCTGCTATTAAGGCGCTACACGAGCAGACCACTAAAGCCGCAGCCCAAAAGCAATATCGAGAAGTGTCCCGTTTGCTGGATAGAGCAGCTTCCGCCGGTCTCATCCATCGCAAAAACGCTGATCGAAATAAATCCCGCTTGGCTGTCATAGTAAATCGGCTAAGCTAATCTCGATTTTGTTTTCGGCAATTCTTGTTCACTTTCAATTGTCTGTCCCGTTCAGGTGATAGACTGCATCAATCTATCCCGCAATTCCGGTTTAGCCTCAACGCACTTACCGTTGGCGCTGGCCACTAAATCAACACCGTTTCGGATTACTTTCGCTTCGGTATAAAAAACCCGCCCTCTTATTTCCTTGACCCTACCGGTAATCTTCAAATTGTCGCCCACGTTTATGGGCAGATGAAATCGAGTCGTTATTTCAGCGGTCACGGCAAATCTATTTTCCGCAAGAATTGCTTTAATCATGGCTTCGTCCAAAATAGTCGAAATAATCCCGCCATGAAAGATACCTTTGTACCCTTCGAAACGATTGTCAGCTACTATTTCTGTTATGGCTTCACCGTTTTCGTAGTAAAATCTGGCTTTTAAACCAATTCGGTTTTTTTCACCGCAGACAAAACAGCCGCTATATCTTAAAATCTCTTTCATTGAAAAGGAGAATCGGGACATTGGCGTTGGGTAGCAATTAAAATATTCAGGCTGTTTTTAATTTTTTGCAAAAAAAAGCCCGGACCGTACCGGGCTATTGATTGCAATGTTGTTTTATTAATGCGGCGCGTTGCAGACCTGTCTTGAAAAAGTCCAAGCGGTGTTCCCTCTCACTACCATAACCGTTTCCCTGCCATTGTGAAAGACTATCGAAATATCCCAAACGGTCGTCACCGGCGTGCCATTGTCTTTCAGGTAAGTAAACGAGACAGTCGAAGAAATGTGCCCGCTTACTGGGCAGTTCTGATTCCAGCCTACTGAAGTCTCAACTATTGTTAGATTTGTGACTCTGCCGTCGACTGAAAAATTCTTCCACACAGTGGAATCGGGAGTGACTGTCTTGTGCGAGGCAGCAAAATTATGGGTGCCGTTGATGGTCGCTGTGCCGGTATTTATGCCGTCAAAGGTAATGTCCACATGGCCGGAAAGATCAGTATGTGTGACTGAAGTATCGAGCATATCAAATTCCCAATTACGTTTGAATACCAGCGATGCCAGATTATCGGATTCCTGTTGCGGTTGACCGACACTATCAAGAAATTGCACTGAATCCTTGAAGGCAGTTCTAATGCCGATGGCGTAGCTGCGCCACCAAGACACGATGTGCCAGCCGTTTTCATAAACATAACTGGCAATTATTGAATCCCCAGGAGTTGGTCCATATTGCAATACATCATTGGTATCGCCCGGCTGTCGCTGAATATTTGACAAGCCGTTGTTTACAAATGACATAGTGGAATCCAAGTAATTGGTCAGTTCACTTTGAATTGCCAGAAAACCAGGGTCATTGGGCATTCCGGCGTCGTAATCAGAAACAGTGTTGCTGGAGCAGCTGATGAAAATAATAGTGAGGCACACTGCTGCGGCAAGTCCCAATCCGAAATAAAGCTTGTGAGGACGCATGCGGCGATTCTCCTTCCCTCTCCGCCTGTTCCGGACTGCTCGCCTGCGCGTGACTACTCCAAAAGGAAGACCATGATTCCCTTCTGAACATGCAATCTGTTTTCGGCTTCATCAAATACCAACGAGTGCGGACCATCCATCACGTCATCGGTGATTTCTCGTCCACGCTCGGCCGGCAAACAGTGCAACACCATCACATCAGGGCTGGCCCCGGCTAACAGAGCGCTATTAACCTGAAATTCTCTTAGCTTCTGTGTTTTTTCGTCTGCCAGATGTTTTTGGCCCATGGAGGCCCAAACATCAGTATAGACTACATCGGCACCGGCAACTGCCTCTTTAGGATTTGAAGTGATAATGATACGACTGGAAGGATTTGCTTTCGCTCTGTTGAGAATTTGCTCATTTGGTTTGTACTCGGCGGCTGTTCCAATTCGAAGCTCCATGGGAATAAGTGAGGCCAAATTCAGCCAACTGTTAGTGACATTGTTAGCATCACCAAGATATGCAATAATATATCTGTCCTGTTGTTTCTTGTGTTCAAGAATAGTATAGTAATCCGCCAATACCTGACAGGGATGTACCAAATCAGTCAATCCGTTGAC
>Ga0334722_10008168_pt1 | contig 10027 bp, 10 predicted proteins | sample C3_bottom_MG_FD_207210 | JGI IMG/M metagenome (GOLD analysis project Ga0334722, IMG submission 207210) | Sediment microbial communities from Yellowstone Lake, YNP, Wyoming, USA - C3_bottom | ecosystem: Environmental > Aquatic > Freshwater > Lake > Sediment | place: USA: Wyoming | collected... | reverse complement strand
AGTTTGGTCCTGAACCGGGCCCCCAGCACCCGTTGTTTCCTCTCGATGGACAGTTTCCAGAGACTGCGGGCGATCATGACAATGACCGCCGCCAGCAGCAGGAAATTGGCATTGATCAGGACGATGATGAGAAGGCTGTCCGAGAGCGGTCCTTCAAATCCCCGGTATCTGAGTTGCAGCATGATGACGACCGCGGTCAGGAGCATGAACGCCAGAAGGTAGAGCACTCCCTTGAATCCCGTCTGCTGTTCTTTATCCTGGGTCGTCATGGTGGGGGCAGAATACCAAAAAGATACCGCAAAAGCAAGCGCTTGATATGTTTAATTCTCTTGACAAACAAGAGGTTTCTCGGCTATCTTGAAAACGTGCTTTCGGTAAAAAAGAAGATCAGGAGGCAGGAATGACCACAAGGTCGCATACCCTCGTTTTCACCTTGATGATCGCAACCGCTATCATGCTGTTCCCTTCCACCGCCCGGCTCCAGGAAAAAACTGAACCGGCTGCATCTGCTGCAGCAGAGGAAAGCAGGATCTATACCATCATCCAGGGAGATACGCTCTGGGACATCGCAAACAGTGAGCTCAAGGACCCGTTCCTCTGGCCGCTCATCTGGAAGGAAAATCCTTTCATTACAAACCCCGATCTGATCTATCCGGGGGACAAGCTCACCATCCCGAGCCTTGCTCCGCTCGAGCGCGCCCTGCAAACGCCAACAGAGACCGCGCCGGCGCCCCTGGAGCAGGCGGAAAAAACCGACACCGCGGCACCGCCCCCAGTGACCGCTCCCACGGTTTCGACAAATGAAACAACTGAACCCCCGGTACAAGCCGTTAAGAGAACTCCGACGCCCGCTGCGCCGGCGCAGGCAGAGGAACCGCCTAAACGCGGACTCATCCTTGAAAAAGAGACCATACATCCGCTCATTGACAAATACACCATGTTAAGCGCGGGCTATTTGAGCAGGGAGCAGTGGAAGGAGTCCATTACCGGATCCTTGGTGCCGAAAGCAATGTTCGGCTACGACGATATCGTCTATATCAAGGTCAACGCCCCCGATGAGGTGAAAATCGGGGACAAATACCTTATCTTTACTCCGGTGAAGAACGTGAAGCACCCCCAGGGCAGACTCATCAAGAATCTCGGGATCCTCCAAGTGATCGAAAAGGCTCCCGACGCCACCTACCTCACCGCCCGGATTTCACTTTCCTTTGACAGCATCTCCAAAGGCAGCCTGATAGCGCCCTATGTGGAACCGACGCTCTTCTACTCGGTCCCCAAGAACGACGGCAGGAGCATCGACGGGCGCATCATTGATGTCATGGACAGACGCTCGCTCAATGGAACGTTCGACATGCTCTTCCTGGACAAAGGCAGCAATGACGGCGTAAAACCAGGAGACCGTTTCCTCGTCTTCATTGACTCGCGCAAAAAAGGCTTCCCGAGAAAGATCCTTGGCGAAGCAATGGTGGTCGTGGTCAAGGACAAGACGGCTACCGCACTGGTTAAGAACAGCACGGACATCATCGCCAAAGGCGACAAGGTCGAACTCATCAAATAACATCGAACAACGCGGCTTTGGTTTTCTTGCAGGTCAAGCCCTGCTTCGTCTCCGGACGGAGCAGGGCTTTTTTGTGTTCGCTCCTCCAGAGCATTTTCGCGGGGAAATCGTGAGTTACGATAATAAACCAATAAACTTTGACACGGATAAAATCCGATAAAATATGATTTTCACTGATACGTCAAAGTCTTATCCGTGTAAAACATAAAAAATCCGCCGTGATCAGTGTCAAACTCATTAGGTTTGGCTTCTTCATCTCAGGACAGAATTGCTTTTTAACTAAAAGACGAATGTACCTTTATTTTATTTGAGCGGAAGCATGCACATCAAAGGGATTGGTGCGAATTGCCAGCGAAAACAGGTAGGGATACTCGCTCTGCAGGTGCTTCATGTACGCCAGCCACTCAACCAGCAGAATGACGTAGGCCCGTTTGATGTCGCCGGCGAGGTGTTCGCTGTCGGGAGATGACATTTGACTCAGCTCATCGCGCGCCTCCAGTTCCTCCATGAGGTGAAATACCGCCCACAGGAGCTCGGTAAACGTTTCGTGTTCGAGCAGGTTCGGGTTCTCGAGCAATCTGAGCAGAAAGTCGCGTTTTCCAGCAAGAAAGGTCTTCAGCGCGTTCAGGTCATTTCTCCGGACATCAATGCGGTAATCATAGTGACGAAGCTCTTTGCGGACCTTCACATACCGCAGGCCCGTCCAATCCTTCGTGACAAAAAACTCGCTCCGGATGGCGTCGCCATGGTGGTCAAAACCCAGGAACGATTTGAGCAGGCCGGTGCCCACTTCGCTGAAAAAGGTCCCGATGACCATGTTCAGTTTGTTCAGCATGGCGAGCTTCTCCCGTATACGCAGCACCTGGTCCACGATAACGGTCACCAGCAACACCTGGATCGGCACAAAAGCCAGGTCCTGGAACAGGTAGAAAAAAGTGTCGCGTGGTGCATGAAAGATGCGGATCTGCAGAAAGTACAGCACAACCGACAGCGCTATCAGCAAAGACCCCAGCATGACCTGTTTGCGTAATCCTTTCATCCGACGATCCCCTTTCAATGGTTGCCGGTGAACAAGAGGCCGCCAGCAAAAAGTATCCTACTTCATAAACAGAAAGAACCCGTTAAAAAAGTACACCAGTCCCAGACACCCTCCCACTACGCCAAGGATCCAGAGCGGCTTCCTTTTCATTAATGCGGCAATGGACGAGAGCAGGATCGCTATCTGCAGAAACATGGCTGCGAGGCCGAACGCTCCGGAATGGGCCTTTGCCTCGTCGCGCTGCTTTTCAAGCTCTCCTGCTTTTTTCTTGAGCTCTTCTTTTTCTTCGTCGTACTTTTTTGTCTTGTCCCTGTAGGCGTCGATCCTCGTTTGATACTCGGCAACGACCGTGCGCGGCGCGCTGCCCTTTATCGTCTTCAATTCAAGCTCCAGTTTCTCCCGCTGCAGATCGTAGAGGTAGCCTTTGATGCTCTTGGACTGAAAATACGCCCACTGGTCCGAGGCCTGCGCCTGCGCTATGACCGACCGGGTTGAAAAGCCGCCGCCCTTGAGCGTCGAGAGCGTTGCGCAGACGGCAAAGATCACCGTCGTGAGCGCAAGATAATTAAGCCATGGTTCTTTCTTTTCCTCTGCCATACAAAACCCTCCGTGAATAGGATATGATGAGGGCACATACTACCCAAGAACGATAGTTTAGTCAACCTCTTACCGTTGCAACTCCGCCTCCACCTCACGCCTCGGAATGATCCCGAGCCTGATCCCGCTTTTCATGGCCGCCTCCAGATACCGGCGCCCCTCCTGGTTGCCTTTCATGAGAAGAGCACGCCCGGTGAGGGCATTTACTTCGAGAATCTCGTCTTTCCGGGGGACCGTGATCGTATCAAGCTCCGCGAGAGCTTTATCCGGCTCTCGGCGTTCGAGTGATAGCAGCGCCGTGTATAATGCGTAATCGATCGCATACCACCGGTCCAGTAACCGTGCTTCTCCAAAGCGTTCGAATGCTTCGGGATACCGGCCGACAGAGAAATGCTCACGCCCCGCCAGCCATCGAAGACGCGGAGATTCGGGGTTCGTTCTGATCCCGGCTTCGTACAGCGTCAGAGCATCTTTCCATTCACCGGCGCGGTTTACAGAAACGGCCATGAAGGCAACAACGATCAGGACCAATGCGAGATAGGAGAATTTCCCCAGGATGCTGCCCGCGCCTCTCTGGATCATGACCGCCGCTGCCAGGCAGAAAGCCGCAGAGGGCAGGAACAGATACCGCTCGGCGATGACGGTCGCGAGAGGAATCAAACCGATGACCGGCAGGAGCAGGACCAAAAACCACGATAGAGCGAACGAGAGCGCGGGGTTGATCTTTCTCGATCGAAACGCACTCACCATGATAATCCCGGTGCCGGCGCTTGAAAGGAGCACGGGGAGCTCGAACAGACGCTGGGAGAACCGGAACGTGTGAAGAATGGTGAGCGGAGAGGGAAACACGAGCAGCCTGAGATAATACATGACCGCACGGAACGACGAGAAGATCCGTTTCTCGTATCCATGACCGATCCCTAAATAGCTCTGGTTGATGATACCGTTCTGTTGCAGCAATGCTGCCTGCAGAACAGTGACGGCCGCCGAAATCAAGAAAAAAGGAAGCGCCCGAAAAAGGAGCGGTTTAAAGGACTGTCTGGTCCGGTGAGAGAAGCATTCAATCAGGACAATGACGAGCGGCAGAACGAGGACTGTCCCTTTTGCGAGGAGGGAGAGGAAAAACAATATGAGCGAGAACCCGTACTGTCGCCGCGTACCGGAATCCCGGAACCGGAGATACATGAGCAGGGAACAGAAGAAAAAGAACCCGGACACGAGGTCCTTGCGCTGGGCGATCCCGGCCATTGATTCCACATGTACGGGGTGGACCGTGAACAGCAGTGCGGCAATGAACGCGACTGGTTTTGATTGATCGGTCCAGGGTGCGAGTAACCGCACGAGGAAAAGGTAGAAAATAACGCAGCAGGCGCCATACCAGAAAAGGTTCGAGATGTGGTAACCCAAGGGATTCAGACCCCAGATCTGATGATCGACCTGGTACGTCAGGTCCCGGATCGGAAGATATTCCAGACCGTTCGGGACCGAGGTCAAAACAGCCTTGAGGTTCTCAAGACTGATCCCGTGCACGGCTTTATTCTCAAGCAGCAGCGGTCCATCATCGATATTGAAGCCGTTGACCAGCGAAGCAGCGGACACTGCCGCTGCAACAAGAACAATCGTGATGAGCGCCGCGTTTTTTTTAAAAAAGACGGAAATCTTCATGGGAGCGCGAAGCGCCTCCTGATCACGAGCCGCACGGTCTGCCCGATGGTCTTCATGACCATCATCTTGCTGGTGCCTTCTTTTTTGTCGTATCGCAGGATGAGGGGGGCCTCGCCGATGATGACCGGGAACTTTCTTAATTTTAAAAGGACATCAACCATGCACGAAAAACCGGGCTCGTCGATAAAGGCCTCACCGTAGGAATCAAACATCTCCTTGATCACCTCCGCGCGATACGCCCGGTATCCGCTGGTATAGTCCTTCACGCCAGGGATCGGGAACAGGATGCGGAAGACAAAGCTCGCTCCAAAGCTCAGGACACGCCTCGACCACGGCACACCGATGACCCTGGCCCCGCTTCGGTAGCGGGATGCGATAACGACATCATGCCCTTCACGGATCATCCGGACCATGCGCATGATCAGGCCGGGAGTGTGCGTGTTGTCGGAATCCATGGTGACGATGATGTCCCTGACCGTCGCCTGCCGGACCGCTTCGAGGAGGCCCGTCTTGAGTGCCTCGGCAAGGCCCCGGTTGCGATCGTGGTCCACGGGGATGAGCGGCAGCTTCCCGGATACGCTCCGGATAATGCCGGCCGTCCCATCAGTGCTGCCGTCATTGACGATCACCACCTTGAATGCGAGGGCAGATTCCTCCATGTTTTCGGCTATCGCGTCCAGTAGCGGCGGCAACGTCAGCTCCTCATTATACGCGGGAAGAATGATGTAGATCACTTTTTTTCTCCTTCTTTGTCCGACTGCTCGAGCACATCCAGGATACGCTCGGCCGCCAGCCCATCGCCGTACGGATTGCGAACCGTGCTCATGCCGCGGTATGCCTGATCGTCGGTCAGCAGCCGGTCTATTTCCGATACGATCGTTTTTTCATCCATCCCTACCAGCCGGGCGGCCCCCGCCTGGACCGCTTCCGGCCGTTCCGTGACATCACGCATGACCAGGACCGGCTTCCCGAGCGACGGCCCCTCTTCCTGGATTCCCCCGGAGTCGGTCAGGAGCACGTGCGCCCTGCTCTACAGCGGAATCTGTCGCGCCGCTGCCCCAATGCCTTGATTACGGGCGCCATCTTGATCGCCTCTGGCCGGGTCCCGAAAACCGTGAGAACGTTTAGCATGCATTCCTCTTCCGACAACCGCGAGAAACACGGTAAAGTGTCTTACGATATAATGTATTTTTCCGGGGGTCAAGATATTTGTTAGTACTGAAGGTTTTTGTCGTTTATCGACAGGCAATCCGTAATCACACTCCGTCGTCAGACCCCAGCGCCTTTTTCTCTAAGGCCTTCCCTTTTGCGGCATGCGAATGATAGCACCGGGGATTTTCCCTTGAACTCTCCAAGAAACCATTTGACTTTGGCGGTGCTGTATGATAAAAATTCAAACACTTAGACAACTTCGCGGACTCAATTTTTACGACACTTTTGGACAGAAAGGGCATCACAAGCATGGGCATTGCAAAACGAGCTATGGCAATCAAGCCGTCCCCCACCCTGGCAACAGCAGCCAAAGCCAAGGCCATGAAAGCACAGGGCATCGATGTGGTCGATTTCGGCGTGGGCGAGCCGGATTTCGACACGCCTGAGAACGTGAAACAAGCCGGGATCAAGGCGATCCAGTCGGGCTTTACCAAATATACACCGGCGGGCGGCACCGATGAGCTGAAGGACGCGGTGATCGACAAGTTTAAAAAAGACAACGACCTGGCCTACGAGCGGTCGCAGGTCCTCATTTCCTGCGGCGCCAAGCACAGCCTGTACAATATTGCAGAAGCGCTGTTCGATCCAGGCGACGAGGTCATTATCCCGGCCCCCTACTGGGTTTCCTATCCGGACCAGGTGCTTTTGAACGATGCCACTCCGGTCATCGTGGAGACGACTGCTGAGGAAGGCTTCACGCTTACGGCAAAAAAACTCGAACAGGCTGTCACTAAAAAGACCAAGGCGCTCATACTCAACAGCCCGTCCAACCCCACCGGCCTGGCCTATGACAAAAAAACGCTCGAAGAGATCGCTGCGGTTGCCGTGCGCCATCAGTTCTATGTGATCTCCGATGAAATTTACGAAAAACTCCTTTATGACGGATTCAAACATTTCAGCATCGCATCGCTGGGCAAAGAGATCAAGGACCTCACTATCGTGGTGAACGGCGTTTCCAAGTCCCATGCCATGACCGGCTGGCGCATCGGCTATGCAGCCGGTCCCAAGGATGTCCTGTCCGCCATGGCGAACATTCAGAGCCAGAGCACCTCGAACCCCTGCTCCATATCCCAGAAAGCCGCTGTCGAGGCGCTCCGGGGGCCCCAGGACTTTATTGCGACCATGAATGTCGAGTTCGATAAAAGGCGGCGATATATGGTAGAGCGTTTGAACGCCATGAAAGGCGTCACCTGCCTCATGCCGGTCGGCGCATTTTACGCATTCCCCGATGTATCGAGGCTGTTCGGAAAGAGCGTGAACGGGAAAGCCATCAAGGGTTCAGCTGACCTCGCCACCTATCTGCTTGAAGATGCGCAGGTTGCCCTGGTGTCGGGCGATGCGTTCGGCGCTGAGGCTTATATCAGGCTGTCCTATGCGACCTCCCTGGAGAATATCCAGAAGGGGCTTGACCGGATCGAAAAAGCGTTTGCCCGTTTGCAATGAGTGTTCCATTCGGCAGATCCGGCCGCTGAACATCATTCCGCACAAAGGAGGTTCTCATGAAGCTCGTAACCTACATTCTGGGAGCATTGCTCGCAGCCGTTCTTGGCGCAGCCGGATTTTATTATAGTACCATCGCACGGCCCATGACCGCGGAATACCAGAAGATGAAAACCGGCATGCCGGAATTCGAAAAAGCGAAAACTGACCTCAGGAAGTACAAAGAAGCAGAGAAAAAAACAACAGCCTGGGTTGCGCCCGCCATCGAGGCCGCAAAAAAAGAGCTGGCCGTTGAAATGGACGCGGGCACGGCGGAGGTGCAGGCTGTTGACGCCCGGGTAATCGTGAACCTCTCCGAACAAATGCTCTATCGGGACGGTTCAGTCACTTTTTCCAAGGACAGCGTCCCCATGCTCCAGAAGCTTGCCACGCTGCTCAAGAATCCCATTTTGAATGACCGGGAGATCATCGTCGGCAATATGACCCTGTCGGTCACAGCCCACGGAAAGGGCAGGAAGAATACCCCGGCAAGGGACGCGCGGGCCCTTGCCTCGGAACGGTCAACGGCCCTGGTAAAATATCTGGTGGAAAAAGGCGGCGTCAACCAGGAAGCGCTCGTTGCCGCGGCCTATCCGGCAACGCTGCCTGATCGCGGGTTCAAGATCAAGGACCAGAAGACGATCATCATAATACAAACCCCTGCTATGATCGACATGACCGGCCAAAAACCGGCTGCAGCGGTCCAGCCATCCAAACCAGCCTCGGCCCCAACCGGGACAGCTGTGCCCACGCCCACGCCTCTGACACAGCCGACCAAACCGGCCTCGGCCCCAGCCGGGACAACTGCGGCAACGCCAAAAACAAATTAGTTTGCCGCCGTCTGCGTCGGGCATTCTGAATCCTTCGCAAGAGAATACCGTGATGCAATATGCCCGATGATCAGCAGGAAGAACAATTACCGGAAAAGGTGGCCCGGCTCGAAAAGGAGCTTGCGCATGCGAAAACGCAAGCCGGCACGCTTGGTATCCTGCTCGAAAAGAAATTGAACGAGATGTATGTTCAGTACCATGTCTCCCGTACCATTTCCTCCCAGCTTGACAAACACGAGATGATCCGCCGCATCATTGCCAGTATCAAAGGGGCCGTCCCCTTTGATCGCGTTTCCGTGTATCTGCTCGACGACGCCCGCGAGCACCTGGAGCTGTCCTACTCCAGCGGACTGGGTGTCGCTTCGGCACTCTCCCTGCAACCGGGACAGGGTACTCCGGGAAAGATCGTCGAGGGTGGAGAGCACATACAGATCCACGATCTGGCGCTTTTTCACGAGACCATCAACGATTTCATTCATGTTCCCGGCGAGGAAAAAAGATCCGGGTCCTATATCGGCACGGCGCTGAAGGTCCGCAATACGACCATCGGGGTGATCGGCCTTGATCATCCGGAAAAATACGGCCTCAGCGTGGACGACATGGATTTCATGGCGCTCTTGTCGCACCAGATCGCCGCAGGAATCGAAAAAACCCGTCTCTTCGAAAAGATCGAGCACCTTTCGCAGCATGACGGCCTCACCGGCCTCTACAACCATCGGGTCTTTCAGGAGCGGCTCAGGCAGGAGCTGGCGCGTCGCGACCGTACTCCCGAACCGCTCACCCTCGTCATGCTCGACATCGACCACTTCAAGCAATTCAATGACGACTTCGGACACCAGGCAGGCGACACGGTCCTGAAGGAGCTTTCCCAACTCCTTTCGATGCAATGCCGGTGCGATGCCACTGACATCTGCTGCCGCTATGGCGGAGAAGAATTCGCCATCATCATGCCGGGCCTGACGGCGCTCCATGCTGCGGCGAAGACCGAGCGGCTCCGCAGCGCCATTGAGCATCATACGTTCAGCGTCAGGAGCCGGTCCGCCGAAATCAAAGTAACGGTAAGCCTGGGCGTTGCCTGCATCGGCAATGAGGACGTTATCACACCAGAAGCCCTTATCCAAAAAGCGGACGAAGCCCTCTATGTATCGAAGAAAAACGGCAGGAATTGCGTTACCTTCAGTTGATAGAACCAGGCATTATCTGGTAGGAGGGAGCGGGTTGCATCAGGTAAGGGCTGGTTTAAAACCCGCCCCTCCGGCGGCCGCTGAACAGGGCAAACCGTGCGAGACCGAGTTTCTGCAGCACAAATTTTCCCGACGTCGCCAGAACACCGAACCCGTACTGAACACTGCGCACGAACGTGATCGAGGAGGCATCGTCGAAATATTTCGTGGGGCAGCTTATCTCGCCGATCCTGAACCCCTGGTAAACCGCCTGGGCAAGCATCTCGTTGTCAAAAACAAAATCATCGGAATTTTCCTCCAGGGGCAGCGCAAGGAGCACCTCCCGGTTGAAGGCGCGGTAGCCGGTATGGAACTCGGATACTTTGACGCCGAGCATCAGGTTCTCGACCAGCGTGAGAAAACGGTTGGCAAGGTATTTATAGAGAGGCATTCCTCCCTGCCGGGTCCCGCCGCAAAGGATCCT
>Ga0334722_10008167_pt1 | contig 10031 bp, 4 predicted proteins | sample C3_bottom_MG_FD_207210 | JGI IMG/M metagenome (GOLD analysis project Ga0334722, IMG submission 207210) | Sediment microbial communities from Yellowstone Lake, YNP, Wyoming, USA - C3_bottom | ecosystem: Environmental > Aquatic > Freshwater > Lake > Sediment | place: USA: Wyoming | collected... | reverse complement strand
ACCATTTTTAATTTTTTGGTGGTTTGGTTTTTTTTTAACAACATGTTTATGTTGATTATGTAATACTCGACTCTATATCAATGCTGATGGATATGTGGTACATGAAACACCTAGCAACTGTACCAGCTAATAAAACAATGCAGATGTGGGGTGAGTACAAGAACTTTGGTATGGAAGTAATCACGAAGATGAAAGCTTCTAAAAAGTTCTATGTAATGACTGCTCTTATGGCTGAGTCAAGCGATAAGTTTGGTATTGTAGATTGTCAATATGCAAAAATACAAGGCTCATTAGCTAAGGCTATTGAATCACACTTTACAGTAGTAGCATTCACTGATGTATCAGAGGAAAAAGGAAAAGAACCAACGTATGGTTTAATCCTAAAGAAGACTGCATCAAGACCACTTGTTACAGCGAAGTCACCATTTGACTTCATGGATGGTAAAAAAGTATTCGATGATAATGACCTAATGGTTCTAGTCAAAGAAGTAGAAGATTATGTCGTTTCATAATTTTCAAGATATTCCAGATGAAGAAGTTGCTCTTGAAATAGAGTTAAAAAATATAACAAATAAAAAAGGAAATAGTATGGCAAGTTTTAATGAAATGTTCGCAGCAAAGAAAGCAGCACAAGCAAATGTAGAAGTAGAAAGCTTCGAGGAAAAAGGTTCTATTGGTTCAGGTGGCTCAAGCTTTAAAATTGAAAATGATGGTGTATATGTAACACTTATTGATATGGTTACATTCCATCAATCAGCATCAAGTGAAGCTTGTTGGTATGAGATTACTCTAAAGACTGAAGTAGGTCAGAAAGTTAAAACAAAACTATTCGTTACAAACAAAGATGGAGATACATTCTCAATCGACAAAAATGGCAACAAGAAAGTATTAGCTGGTAATGCTCGTATGGGTGGACTTAACTTCTTAATCAATGGTGAATGGGATGGAATGCCAGTACCAGAAGAAAAAGAAATCATGGTATATAACCACTCACAAGGAGGAGAAGTAGCTAAAGTAATGCCTATCGTTACATCATTGATTGGTAAGCCAGTAGCTATTACAGTTAAGATGATTATTGAAGACGGTTATCCTGATGCTATGGTATCTCGTACTACTTCAGATATTCGTAACTTCCTAGACCCAGTGACAATGAAATCAGCTACAGAAAAACGTAATGGCTCAGAAGCTACTGTAGTAAAAGAATTCAAGGAAGCTATTACTAAGTCGTCTGAACCAATTGATAAGCGTGATAAGTCTAAAGGCGGCAAGACTGCAACAACAGATGCTACTAAGCCTAAGACTGGATTCGGATTTACATCGTAATGAAATGGATATATCAGAATGAAGAGATTGATTCTCTTCCTGATGAAGTATCTTATTTTGTCTACAAAATAGACTACATAAATGGTACATCTTACATTGGTTCTAAAGTAGTTCGTTCTGAATTAAGAATGAAACCACTCATAGGTATGCGTAAGAATGCCAAGAGGGTAGCTAGAAAGGAAAGCAACTGGAAAACCTATGTAGGTTCCAGTAAACTAAATGAAGGGCTTGCAATAGCCTCAAAAGAGATATTACACCTATGTTCCAATAAAAGAACCAGTACATATCTAGAACAGAAAGAATTATTCTGTAGAGGAACTATAGAAAGTAATTCATATAACAATGCAAATATCGGAGGAAAGTTCTTCGATAACTGCTTAGATGGATTATTAACATATGAAAAAATTACATTACATTGATGAGTTTCCTAAGCTGTCTAAAGCAAATTCGTTTGCAATAGAAGGGCATGTATTCTATACAAAGAAAGTAGATGGAATATATAAAGCTTGGCTATATCCATCTGGCTTACTTATTACACTAGCGGTAACAAAAGAAAAACTACTATCTCTAATTGAATCTCGTATTCATTTAGTTCACGCTCTTACCTAACGGTAAGAGCTATTTTTTTTATAAAGCTGGTATAAACGTATTGACTGCATCACTAGCAGCTGTAATTGTATGTGCATGAGTTGCACTCAATACAGTATCAACTGGGCTAGGAAAGAATCTTCCTGCTCTAACGAATGGTAACGCTGAATCAATAGGGTCAGCTATATCACCAAGCAGCTTTTGAGTCAATACTTCAGCAGAGGCTCTACTTGTCTTTTTGGACACCATCTTACCAATAACACGTTGTACTCTCAATAGATATTTCATGAATCTCAATGGACTCATATCGCTACCATACTTCATAGATTTATGCTGAATAAGAGAATAGTTAATAAACATTTCCTCTACTTCATTAATAGCATCTTCAGACTTCATACCCTTCTTCTCAGTAGCATGTTTATAATATGCATACTTGCCTACAAAGTCAGAATACTGTACAAACTTCATAAAGAACTGGAATGTCTTAGTGTTCTTGTCCATATACAAGAACTCTATAGTATGCCTAATTGGAGCAGGAAGCTTACTTGCTATGTTTGAACCAAAGTTCTCAACCAAGTTGGTAGTAGAATCATACTCAATCTCTGTCTCATCAATGATAGATTGGAACTGCCCAGTCTCCACAAGAACCTTAACCTTATTATGCTTGATAGCATTGGCTAATCTAGCTAACTCAACAGCATCATAAGATAGTCCACGTTTACGTCTAAGGTCAATCATATTATATGCTTTAGTATCTGTACGAAACTTATTCATCAATACTCTACCTTCATTCATCCCTTTAACTATAGCTATTGGGTTCATACCATATACTGACAACATAATCACGTTAGAGATTAAATTATCCAATACAACATCAAGAGTCTTAAATACAATTGATTCACGTACATGTGAAGAAATATCCATCCATATCTTTTCTGATAATCCAACTACCCACTTCAATGTCTCATGCTTCTTAAAGAACGCTAACTGTGTAACAGAAAAGTTCTTATACCCGAATACTTGGTCAACAATATCCTTACGAACCTTCAGCATATTATTGGTTCCACGCAATGCATTCTTTAAATATTTACGAGTCAATGGAGGCATAATAGAATACATAGCTTGTACTTTCTCATCATTGAAGTCAATATCAATAAATGCATCTGGTTCAGTAGCTACATTAGCCATGTCTTTAATCAATGCATTAATCGTACTTCTGTTGATAGCAAGACCCTCTACTTTACGCATAGTCATTGAGTGATATTCTGATAACCCAGTAGATATTTTTCTATCTTGGTTCAAGATATTAGACTTCATAGACTTAGAAGCCATGTATCTATATCCAACAACACCATCCGATTGCTTAGGGCTTAGCAATGGAGCCATGAATTGACCAGTATGACCACCTATCTGAATCTTCTTTTCCATCTGATATGACATGTCAGCATCAATCATCTTCTCGTCTTTTATCATTTCAGAAGACTTATGTTTCATCTGCGTAACGTCCATAAGACCTTCAGTATAACGAGTCTCTATATTAGGACGACTCATTATGTATCTAGCTTTCGAACCTTCCACCATAGTCGTAGGCATTGTCTTACCAACTACTTTATATCCACGCTTGGTCATATCATGAACTTTCTCTTCATCAACAACTGTCATATCAATACTAGCATCAAATGACTCATAACTATATCCCTTGATAGCCAAATGAGATTGCCCTACATCACTAAACAATGTCTTCTCTGAATATTTCTTAATATGAGAATACTCAGCAATTACTTCTGATACGCCTTCTGTATTATTTAATATAAAATTAGAAGCCACTGCTTTAGTATCTTTGTTTTCATACTTCAATGCATACAATGTAGCCAATTTATCAATCATTGGCTCAACACCATTCACTACTTTGAATGAACCATTAGCATATTTGCCAGATGCAATATTCTTAGCATTAAACATCTGTCCATGAGGTAAGCCAATAATGTTTGTAGCTAAATAATATCCAAGACCTTCAGCTTGATTTCTAGCATAGTTAATAAATCTTTTATTACCTTCACCTTTAGCCATAATATACAATTGTTTTTCAATATCATTGATATAACTATCCAAGAATGCATCATCAGTTAGCAACTTAGCTATATCATCTGGCTTGACTCCAAGGACAGATATATCAGCATCTATTAATACTGACTGTAATGCAGTTTCTTCTTCAGCTGTGGCTCCATTCAGTGAAGCCAAGATAGAGTCTTTAATATACTTTCTCATCTCAGAATATTTACGTTGGTTATTCTCTTTAACTCTCATTAAATCAATAATAGGCTTGACCTTACTTCCATGACCAGCCAGTTCAGTCTTCATAGAACGCAGAAGTTTGTTATCAACAAGCTTCTTAACAAGATTATTTTCCTTCAATGCTCCAAGCTTAGCACGTAAATCAACTGTACCATCCATAGCTACCTTCAACAATGCATTAGAGCGCTCAACAATCTTCAAGTCAAACTTATCCATATACTCATCAATGATATTATCTTTACCATACGCTTGACGTATTGATTCACTATTCTGATACTGTTGGTTCATCTTATATAGGTCTGAAGTTAATCTATCTATATCAGCCTTGAAATTACCAGTAGTCTTCTGACTCTTAAATCCATTAAGGACGAATACAATTACATCTTCAAACATCTGTCCAATACGAGCCAAGAAAGATAGCTCTTCAACTGGAGCTTGTAGCTTATCTAAGTATGAAGAGAATCCTTCATTAGTCTTAGCAAATGCAATCATCTCTGATGGGCTAGACATAATGTAGTCATATCTCTTCTTGGCTTCCTTCTCATCAATCATAGAGTCAACACGACCAGCCATTACATTCTTCTTATAGTCTTCATACGTCATTACTTTAGATAAATCACGTAGTAGTTTATCAGCACGCATTTTAAGCTGCATAGAGCCTCTTAAAGCATATTCGGTAGCTTTGTGTACCAATTCATGAACAAACGATTCCTGAGCTGTCATAGATGTTGTAGAGAGCATACTTTTAGTAGGAGCAATAGTTATGTTACCGTTTACTAAGTTTACCTTACCATGTGATTGCTTTCCTGCTTGAACCAAGAATACCTTCTCAGCACTATCTTTGATAGGTTGTCCAAGTACATTAGATACTTCTTGTATGATAGCTTTCAGCTCAGCATTGTTAGATGCTTTACCATAGAACTTACCTAGATGATTGAATATATTAGTCAATGCACTAGCATCATGAGCCAAGTCAAATGTATTCTTGATTTTAGAAGATAATGCTTCATGGTCTGTCCCAAGTTCTTCATCCGTATAATCATCCGTATAATCCATATCTTTTTCAATAGATTTAAACTCTACTGCATTAGCATTCTCTACATAAGATGCTCTATCTTCTGGAGTAGTCATATACGAACCAGTATCTAATCCTGACATCTGACCTACTGATTTAATATGGTTAGCAAATTGAGCTACATTTCCTTTACCTTCAGCAATGGTATTATCAAGGTATTTAATAAACTCAACAGCTGGAACTTTTAATACCTTATTTTCTTCATCATGAAACGACTTATTGAACTTAGCTTGTAGTTCTGCAATAGCTTCTTTATCAAGACTAGCTACATTATATCCTACTGTCAATCCCTCAACATGTTGTTCATTAGCAGATATATAGTCAGCTAATCCATTGCGAATAGAAGCTATTAAACTATACCCAGTATTAATATTCATATATGATTTATTGTATATCTCAGAACCTTCCACTGCTCCATCTACGCCAGTAAGCAAAGCATCAAACACTTGAAGTAGTTTAGTATTATTCAATACATCAAACATTATAGTTCCATCTATATTATGGATACCTACTACAGCCCACTTCTTATCACCCATCTTTGTAGATGAATATCCTTTAGTATTAGAACCACCAACTGGTAATTCATACGTCTTGGTATGATATTGCATTTCATTAAGACTATTTGAATTCTCATGAGTCTTCTTATTAATCTTACGCTTAGAACCATCTTCTCTAACGAATGCTGGGTTAATATCAACTACTGGTTGGTCATGCGTATGCGTGTCATTAACATGCCCAGAAGCGTTCTGATACTTAGGAGCTATCCCTAACATCTTTTTCTTAGCTTCTTTAACTTTAGCTACCGTAGAAGACTTATCATTGATTACTTCAACAGCATCTTTATAATCTTGGTTTTCAGCTAATAGTCTACGTCCAATCTCAACAGACTTCATAGCAGCATCCTGATAAACACCAATCTCATTAAACTTATCAGACATTACTTCACCAAACTTTTGTCCAACAGCTTTAGAGAATAATGTAACCAATGACTCCATTTCTTTATCAGTCAATACCAATTCAAGAGCTTCAGCTTTATTCTTAGTCTTTTTCATCTTCTTAATAACAGATTCAATACCAGCAATAGCATCTGCTCTCAATGCTTCTTTGCCACCTTTGTTAAACTCAACAGTAGCTTCGAGGTGAGATACAAAACTTTTATTATCTACGAACTGTTCAAACATAGTTCGTGTATATTCTTCACCAACTTTCTTTGCAATATTATTAGCAGATGAGCCATATTGAAATACCATTACTGGACTCTTCGCTATCTTACGTTTAATCTCAGCTATTACAGAACGAGCAAGCTTATCTCTTACAGCTTTAACTCCAATAGTTTCATTAACAGCCTTTGCTATCCATTCATACGTATCATCATTGCCTTCAGCTTTCCATTGTTGATATGTCTTATCCTTTACAGTGTAGAGGCCGACTCTAGCAGCCATCTGCTTCATTCTAGGAACAAGACCTTTCTTGTCAGCAAACACCATTGACTGCCACATTAGGTGAGATAGCCCATTGGTAACACCATCTGTCTCTAAGATAATATTAGTCTTAAATGATTCCTTAACATTACCATTGTTATCAATCTTGTCAATAACTTCAAGTAGTGAAGTAATGCCACGCAAACCATGTATATTACCAATATCATTAATAGCTTTAGCTACTTGAGCTTCACTGTATTTAGACTGATTAATAAGAATCTCAATGTGAGAACCTTTCACATTAATCTCTGTTCTAAGATGAGCTATCAAAGCCTTAAAATTCTTAGCATTAACTTCTGCTGTAGCTTTATCTGGAGCCTTGAAGTCTTTACCTATAACGCCTTCAGCATAATGCTCAAGTGATTGCAATACACCAAACTTGAATATAGCTTGGTTCTCTTTAGTAACAGTACCTTTGTATGCATCAGTATCAACCATAAAACGAGAGAATGCTTTATCGTTCTGATAGTCTGCTCCACCAGAACTATTAGTCATAGAACGTCCACTGATAGTAAAGAAGTGTTCATAGCTCCACACAGCATCTTCTGAATCTAATTCACTGGCAGTACGGAAGAATTCATTAGAGTTTCTAAAGCTCAAGATACCAGCATTACGAGTAGATACTAAGTTATCCCTCCAATTAACATTGGTTCCATCAATCTCAGCTTGACTTGGTAATCCAAGGATAGAAGCAACTTCATCATCAGAATATTCTCTACCATCAAAAAAACTATGCATAGAACTATTCAGTGTAAACTCTCTGCTATTCTGAGACGCTAGAGCTTGCTCCTGAGCTTCATTAATAGTTAGGTCATGTCCTTGTATGTCTTGACGCAGTTTGACCTTCTCACCTAGTTTAATAAACTTAGGGACTGGTCTATCATATACATTCAATGAATCAGCAATAGGTGATACAAATGCATGAACATCTTTTAGTATAGTATTTGTTTTAGAACGAGGAAGTCTAATTAATGTCAATGATAATGCTGGATTCTCTTCGCTATGAATAGTCTCTGTCTCAACTAAACCAAGCTCAATTAACGTATGTAATGACGAATGTCCAATCTCTTCTTCTGCATGTGTTAATTCTCTGAATTCAATATCATTAGATATTTTATATCCAGAAGCTTTAATAACATCTCTACCAATACCGTGAGTATTGGATACAATTGGAATACCACCATATCGTAATGCTTTACGTATAGCTGACTTATCACTTTCAAAGTGGTCTTGCAACCATTCTTTACTACTATCAGTTGAGCCAATTGGAGTACCATTAGCTACTTTCTCCATAGCTATCATCATAGCATACTGAGCAAGCTCTTCTGAATATCCAAATGTCTTACCATCAATAACTCTATCTGCAAATAACTTAGCCATAGCAGGAGCATTAATTTCACCTTTCTTGTTTACAAATGGATTTTCTGTACCCATTGTAGTAAAGAACATTGTATTGAATCTCTCATGAAACTTCTTAAATGTATCTACTGCTTCTCCATGACGTTGAGCCAATTGGTCAGCTGTGATGCCAGCTTTACGTAGAAAGATATTCTTATCTACTGCATAGGTCTTAACAAAATCAATAACATCAGATATTCCTTCAGCACTGAAGATGCTATTAAATCCATTATGTTCTGGTTTAGTATATACAGCATGTTTACGAACATCATCAATAGGCTTAGATATATCAGAAGTAATCTCAGATGATTCTTGTTTAACTTCTTTAGACATATCTTCAATGGCTATCTTTGATTTAGCTATAGCATCTAACTGTGCAACAGTAGCAGCTTTACCACTCTTAGATATAGTAGCTTCGATGTCAGATATTCTCTTTTCATGATAAGCTTTATCTTTCTTAACTTCTTTTGGCTCAGTCTTCTTGGTAGGCTTAGGCTCTTTCTTAACAGTATGCAATTCATTAATCTTAGATTGAAGATACGCAAATGTTTTTGGAGCTTTAACATCAAGCTTAGCTAGTCCAGTTCCTAATCCATCAGCAGGAATAACAACTACTTTAGACTTATCTATTTTAGCAAATGCTTTATCAATAGCAATAACATTTTCATGATACTCATCATCAGTAAAAAATGCATCATCTTTCATTGAAGGATATTTTTTTGTAGGAATACCGATAGCATTAGGCTCGTCACGTATAATAGCTTGACCTTTCTTTCCACGACCAAGCATATTATCACCAAACAGAAATTGCTTATGTTTATTCTTGCTTACAATAGCAGGATTCATAAACTTGATAGTCTCAACCATTTTCTTAGGCTTATTTGCTTTTGGTTCCTTCTGCTTAATGGCTTTACCAACAAATGCAATACGTTTAGCCATAGCATTATACTCAGCCTTAAGATATACTCCTAATTGCTTCTGAGCTTCTTTAGAGATATTAACAGTATCAAACTTAGCCAATACATCTTCGACAGTTCTAGCACCATTGGATGAATACAGACGAGCATTCATACCAAATAAATCTTCACCAGACTTCTTACCAATCTCATTCAATAACTTAGCATTGATTTCTCTCATGCTATCAGGAAGCTTAGACAATTCAGCTTTAGCTGTATCCATAGCAGTAATAGCTTCTTCAGCACTACCAAGAACGTCTTGTACGACATCATCTTCCATATCCCATATAGATTTATGTTTAGCTAGTTCTTCGCTTGTAGAGACGTTCTTGGTGTCACTGACAACAGCTTCTACTTTCTCTACTTCATTAAGTTCTGCAAATGGAGTAGTCTTACCATTCTCATGAACCATAGATACTGAACCATCTTCAGATTTAACTGGCTTAGATTTAGACATTTCAACTTCAACACCTTTACGATATTCAGCATACTGCTTAGTATCCATAGTGGATAAGTCTGCTTTACCAGTAGATATATCTTCTTTGATTCTATTCATAACCTCTTCACTAGCAGGAACTACTTGTTCAGATTCTATTGGCTTAGCTTCAGCAATCTGCTTATCAGCATTATCTTTAGAGCCAAATAGATGCATTGTGCTTGGGACTACTGTACCAGCAAGTGATGTACCTCCACCAGCAACAGCACCTAGTAATCCAGCATTAGCTACATCTACTAGATTATCCTTGGTGTATGAACGACTATCTAATAAGCCAGAACTCCACACATTACCAGTTAATGCATATCCATTCTCTAGCATCTGTTGTCCAGCTTCAGTAGCACCTTCAGCTACAGTTGATTTAGCTACATCTCTCAATAATGATTTAGCACCAACCTTAGTAAACATAGCTCTTGATG
>Ga0334722_10008166_pt1 | contig 10032 bp, 9 predicted proteins | sample C3_bottom_MG_FD_207210 | JGI IMG/M metagenome (GOLD analysis project Ga0334722, IMG submission 207210) | Sediment microbial communities from Yellowstone Lake, YNP, Wyoming, USA - C3_bottom | ecosystem: Environmental > Aquatic > Freshwater > Lake > Sediment | place: USA: Wyoming | collected... | reverse complement strand
CCAATTCTTTGTGGGCCTCGTTGTAATGACCGACGGTTTGGCCCAATGACTTACCTAATTTGCCCATATATTCATCAAACTTGCCGATGTGTTGGCCCAATTGACCGACACGAATCTGGATATCCTTGGCTTGTTCTTCAATCTGCAAACTGCGAAGTCCCTGTAAAACGGTTTGTAAATACGCCATAAAACTAGTCGGACTAACAATAATGACCTTTTTGTCACGGAAAGCATATTCAATCAAATCCCGCGCACTCGATCCGGTGCCAACATCGCCGATTAACAGATCATAATACAGTGATTCGCTAGGAATAAACATAAACGCAAAGTCCATAGTTTTTTCACTTGGACGAATATATTTGCTGGTTTCATCGATACGATTTTTTAAATCAGCGCGAACTTTTGCCAACAGTTTTTCGCGTTCAGGTTTTTTATCTTCGCCAACCATACGATTGTAGTTTTCAAGGCTAAATTTACTATCGATTGGCAATATTTGACCCTTGTCCAAAAAGACAACCGCATCAACAATCTCACCGTCTTTGAATTTATACTGCATTTGGTAATTTTTGGACGGCAATATGTTATCCAACACCGATTCCAAATAATATTCGCCAAAAACACCGCGCTGTTTTGGATTTTGCAATACGTTTTGCAATGTTTTTAGTTCGTCGGCTACATCAACAACTCGTCTGTTAGTTTCGTCTAATTTGGCCAAACGTTGAGTAACGTCAGTCACCAATTTGGCACTTTCGCTGAGCTGTTTTTGCATCGATGTCTGCATCGACATGTTATTTTGATCTAATTTTGTACCGACAGTTTGTTGCAGATTATTAATACCGCGTGTTAGTTCGGTCACGTCGCTTTTAAGAAGTTCAACTGCACTCGAACTTTTTAGTTCTTTTAGGCGTTGATTCAACATATATAAAATCGCGCCAAAACCTAAGATTACCACCCCTAAAACAATAAGCAAAATTGTTTGATCCATATCTTTAGTATAACACTATAAAACAGAAGCTATACGAGCAATAACAACGATAATCAGTATGGTCGCCAGGACTGGCATTGGCTTAGTATAACGTGCCACCCATGAATAAAGCGCATAGGCCAGTACATACAGCAACATGCTCCAAATAACTATTTCACTTGCACTCAAACCATCTGTCCAATCAGCCAAACCCCACAAAGTTGCGGCCGAAACGACGGCTATAATCAATGGCTGAGCCAGGCGCAAACGCACCATTACTATTACTCCTAAGGTCGCAACTAAAATAGTAGCGATATCGCCCGCCGTGCTAAGAGTGTGGACATAGTTACGAATAAGTGAAGTTAAAAGCCAGTACAAAAATCCCGACACCACGCCAATCGCAATTACTCGTAATAATGAATATGATAAACCAATTATTCGCGGTTCTGTATCAGTTTGGATAACCTTCGCCATATCAAACCTCCGTTAATAATTGTAGTATAACATTATTTGACGAATTATGATTTTGGGTTCAAATACCAAAGAGCGCCAATGACGGCAATAATCGCACCCCCAATGACGTCAGTTGGTGTGTGAACTAATGCCAGTACCCTGGCAACACCGACGCTGATGGTCAGCATAATCAAAACAATTGTAATCGCCTTTTGCTTAGTTTCAAACCACACGGCGCAAACAATCGCCGTTGCAAACAAAACGTGATCAGATGGGAAGCCTGGGTTATTCAAAAACGATGCACCAGCGGCAGCGTTTAACAGTTCAAATGGGCGCTCGCCAGTTGGTTGAAAAACCATACTAGCAAGAGTTGCCAACAAATACGCCGTCAATCCTGCCACTAAAATTCGTGAATATGCCTGTAATCGCTTACCTTTTGGAATCTTGACAACAAGCGCATATACGCCCAGCAAAGCAATCGGAATCAAAGCACCATCAGCAAATATACGAATTATTAATTCTTTAGTCATATCTCTAGATTAGCACAAGCTACTTCACCGCGCGACTACGTTTTTAGACTTGAGTAAACTGACTTTCGTACAACTCAGCGTAATATCCCTTCGCATTCAACAACTCGTCATGCGTTCCTTGCTCGACAATATTTCCGTCACGAACAACCAATATTACATCGGCATTGCGGATGGTTGACAGGCGGTGGGCAATCACAAAGCTGGTGCGGCCATGCGACAATTTATCCATAGCTGACTGAATCAAAAGTTCGGTTCTGGTATCGACTGAGCTAGTTGCCTCGTCCAAGATCAACATCGGCGCATCGGCCAAAATCGCCCTAGCAATCGTCAACAACTGCTTCTCGCCGGCCGATATACCATCAGCTGTTTCACTAATAATCGTGTCGTAGCCATCGGTCAAAGTTGCAATAAAGTGGTCAGCATGAGCAGCCTTGGCGGCGTTGATGATTTCTTCACGAGTCGCGCCATGTTTGCCGTAGGCAATGTTCTCAGCAATCGTTCCTTGGAATAACCAGGTGTCTTGCAATACCATACCAAACATCTTGCGAACGTCGTTGCGTTTCATTGTCGAAGTATCGACGCCGTCAATCAAAATCTTGCCGCTGTCGATATCGTAAAATCGCATTAACAAGTTAACAAGCGTGGTCTTACCAGCACCGGTTGGGCCAACAATCGCTACACTTTGTTTTGGATGGATATGAGCCGAAAAGTGTTTAATAATTGGCTTATCAGTATTGTAACCAAAACTTACATCGTCCAACACAACTTCGCCATTAACAGTTTTTGGCGCCGCAATAGTATCTTTTTCGGTTGCTTCTTCGTCCTGCGCCAAGAATTCAAAGATTCGTTCAGCCGCCGCCGCCGTGGCTTGCAAGACGTTGGCTATGTTTGCCGTCTGCGAAATTGGCTGGGTAAATTGGTTCATGTACTGAATGAACGCTTGAATATCGCCGATCGTAATCTTGCTATTAATCGCCAGCCAGCCGCCCATAACAGCTACACCGACATAGCCAATATTACCGATAAACTGCGTTACAGGCATCATCAGGCCGGACATAAACTGCGACAACCAACCGCTATTATACAATTTGGTATTTATAACGTTAAACTTCTGAATTGATCGTTTTTCACCGTTGTACGTTTTGACGATGGCATGATTCGAGAACATTTCGTCAATATGGCCGTCGATTTCGCCCAACGCCGCCTGTTGCCTGTCGTAATATCGCTGCGATCGCTTGACGATAAAGCTGACCAATACCAAACTGGCTGGTAATACCAAAATCGCAATAATCGTCATTTGCCAACTGATACTTATCATCATGGCTAAAATTCCGATAATCATAATCACCGACGTGATTATTTGAGTCATGCCTTGATTCAAGTTTTGGCTAACTGTTTCGACGTCATTTGTGATGTGGCTGACAATGTCGCCGTTTTCGTGCTGGTCAAAATAACGCAAAGGTAGTTTGGCAATCTTGGCAGATATATCGCGCCTAAACGCATAAGTAACTTTTTGCGATATCGTCGTCATCAACCAGCTTTGGATATAGCTAAATACTGCGCTGAGGACATAAAGGCCAATCAGCCAATAACCGATATTAGCAATTGCGCCAAAATCGATATTAATACCCGTGTGGGCCATCATACCCCTGGTAATTCCCTTGATAATCTCGTCGGTCATATTGCCCAAGATTTTTGGACCAGCAATAGCAAATATCGTACTAATTACCGCACAAATCGCCACAAAAAGCAGGTGACCCCAATATGGACGCAGATATCCGAAGATTCTCGCCATAGTCTTTTTAAAGTGTTTGGCTTTTTGGGGTGTTCCACCTGGTCGCATCCCCATAGGGCCACCTCTGAAACCACCCATCGGTGGTCGGGCTACCGGCTTCGGTTGTTCGTTCTTATTATTATCCATGGCTATTTCTCCCCCAATTCGGCGGCCGACAACTGTGATTCGGCAATTTCACGGTAAACTTTAGACTTAGCGATTAATTCTTCGTGAGTTCCCTGGCCAACAATTTTGCCGTTATCTAATACGATAATTTTTTCAGCTTGCATAATCGTGCTGATTCGTTGAGCCACAACAATAAACGTAGCACTGGCTACCTCTTTATTTAATGCTTTGCGCAAAGCGGCATCGGTCTTAAAGTCCAACGCCGAGAAGCTATCATCAAACAGATATACCTCGGGTTTTTTAGCCAGCGCCCGAGCAATCGATAATCGTTGTTTTTGACCACCAGACACGTTGTTGCCGGCTTGCGCGATTGGACTGTCCAACCCGTCTGATAAACTATTAATAAATTCACTGGCCTGAGCAATATTGGCAACGGTTTCTAATTCTTTAACATCTGCTTTTGGTCTGCCGTAACTAATGTTACTTGCTACCGTACCTGAAAACAGCGACGCTTTTTGAGGCACATAGCCAATGTGATTGCGTAATTCCGCCTGTGTAATTTTACGAATATCAACACCGTCAATTGTAATCGCACCGCTCGTTACATCGTATAGACGCGGGACTAAATTTATCAATGTCGATTTACCACTACCTGTACCGCCAATAATCGCGGTGGTTTGTCCAGGTTCAGCCGTAAATGAGATGCCTGACAGCACTTGTTGTTCTGAGCCTCTGTATCCAAAGTCAACGTCCTTAAACTCAATAATACCTTTGATTTTTTCTGTCAAATGTACTGGCGCTTTTGGGTCTTCTATCGTCGGTTCGGTCGCCAAAACTTCACTGACACGTCGCCACGAAACCGCTGCGCGCGGCACCATGATAAAGATAATCGATATCATCAAGAACGCAAATATTGTCTGCATAATATATTGCATCAAAGCCAACAAATCACCGACTTGCAAATTGCCCGAATTAATTTGATATGCGCCAACCCAGATAACCGCCATCGACGTCAAACCCATAATCAGCGTCATAACCGGCTGCATCAGCATCATGACTCGGTTGACAAAAATGTTCAGGCGCGTCGATTCGCGGTTAGTGGCGTCAAACTTCTTCTCTTGACGATCATCATTATTATAAGCTCGGATTACTCGTACGCCAGTTAGCATTTCGCGCGTTTGCAAGCTTAATTTATCAACCAACTTCTGGATTATCGTAAATTTTGGAATAACGACAAAAAACAGCATGACAATCATGGCGACCAAGGCGCCAATTGCAGCAAATATAATCCATGACATCGATGGATCAATATCATGGGCTTTTATGATTGACCCAATACCCATAAAAGGCGCCAAAAATGCCATACGCAAAATCATAGCCGTAGTGTTTTGAATCTGTTGCATATCATTTGTGGCACGTGTAATCAGCGATGATGATGAATAACTGTTAAATTCGTTCAGCGAAAATCGCTCTACTTTGACAAATATCGCTTCACGCAGACGGCGGACATAACCGGTCGCAATTTTTGCAGCCGTAAAACCAATCGCCATCGCGCAAAGACCACCAAAAAGCGTCAACAACAACATCTGCAAGCCATTGCTCCAAACAGCTGCCAAGTCCTTTTTTATGATGCCGGCGTTTACGATTTTTGCCATGTAATCAGGTAGCGTCAGGTTAACATACGCTTGTCCCCAAACAAAAATAATCAACGCCAGCAGCCCGATAATATACGGCTTAAGATATTTCAAAAGATTTTTCACAATAAGTCAGATACCCTTCTAATAAAGTTCATGTAATGTCATACTATTCATACTTATAATACAAGATTTGATTGAATATGTATATATTATTATAACCGTAATTGTCATGAATGATATAATTACATTCATGAAACAATCTACACAGAAAATCTTGTACGGTACCGTCACAATAGCATCTGTAATTGGCTTTATAGCATCATTTTTACAGATGATAGAAAAAGTCGAACTTCTTAAAAACCCACATGCAGTTTTAACCTGCAATATCAACGCGATATTTAGTTGCACTAATATCCTTAACGCTTGGCAGAGTTCGGTATTTGGATTTCCAAATTCACTGATGTGTATCGCCTTTTTCGCCATGACTATGGCACTTGGCCTAGTTGGCTGGACTGGCGGATCAATGAATAAAAAACTACGCTTAACTTTCCAAGGTTTCGCCCTTTTCTTTATCGGATTCGGTTTCTGGTATTTATGGCAAAGTATCTTTATCGTCGGCGCATTATGTATCTTTTGTATTTTCTGTTACGCCGCCGTCCTTACAATCAGTGGCGCATGGTTACGACTTAACTCAAATGAAACATGTCTGAATAAAAAGCATCAGAAATGCCTTAACAATATGATTGCTAAAAACTTTGACATCCTTATCTGGGTAGTCATCGCCATCGTCATCATTGCCGAAATGTTAATCAAGTTCGCAAACTAAGATATAAATTAAAAAAATAATTAGCCCCGCATTACGCGTGGCTAATTTATTTTTTTGTGGGGTAAGATATTACTAGTCTAATATGTTTTCGTTTGCTGACATAAACACCGTGCTAATCTTGGCGTTTGCGTCAAATGAGAACGAGATTACTTTGCTGTTAGCTGATTTGCCGACAACCGCGTTATTTGGGAAATACTGTTTGTAACTACCCTTGCCGTACGAGCTTAGAATAGAAGCCGACAATGAGAAGTCCCATGGCGACGTAGCATCTGCGATAAAGCTAGTAATGTTTGTTACGGCTTTGGTTGGGGTGACCACTCCAACACCGTCAGACGCAGCAATGACGACGTTAACACTGGATGCCATATAGCCCTCAAGCGCAGCCGTATTAGCCGATGTTATAGCAGATTTGATATTTGCAATCGTTGCCGCGTTAGGTGCCACAGAAGTTGGCGTTGTTTGAGCAGCAACTAATGCATTATATTTTGCTGTTTCAGCAGTTAATTGCGTCCTTAGGTCGTCAACCGATGCGTTTGAAGTAGATAGATTTGTGGCTTGCTTGGCCTCAAAATCATTAGCAATTTTGTCGCGGTAATAATATGCAGCCGCAGCAGACGAGGCCATTAATACCAATACCAGCAATACAACCAGCAACTTCTTTAACATAGATTTTTTAGCTGGTTTTGCAGTTTGCATCGAAGCAACTACGACAGGCGCAGCAACTATTTCTTCTGGGCGCACGATATCAACATCAGGTTTTGATTCTTCCGCGGGCTGAGCTTCTGTACTTGTTTCTGATGTAGTATTAGCAGTTGGTTGCACCATGTCAAATGATTGCGGCTTGTCGGTCGTAACTGGAATCGTTACAGATTCTGATTGGCCTTCGGTTTCATTCGAGACTTCAGCCACTTCAGTAGTTTCTGGCTCTGACTCAGCTGGTTGCACCATGTCAAATGATTGCGGTTTATCAGGGGAATCCATGTCCCCGTTTGAATTAATATCCTCGTCCATAGTTATTATTCCCCCATTAATAATAGAATAACTAAAGTATAGCATAAGCGTTTAAAAAATGTGGTATTTATTACTTACTCGGTGCGATGATATGATTAGTGGTATGGATTGGCACGCGCAAAATATCAAAGTATATAACGAATCCGCCCAAGAACTAGCCGAGCGTTTCAGCGGTATTGGTTCGCGTGTCGCCGATATTGAACGAGCTTTGAAATTAGCCGACAAAAGCGATGGCGCCAAAGTTGTCGAAATCGGCTGTGGCGACGGCCGCGATGCTGTCGAAATCGTCAAACATGCTTCAATGTACCAGGGCTTTGACCCATCTATTGGCTTATTAAACTTAGCTAAATTTCGAGTTCCCAGCGCGTCCTTCGTCCTGTCCGACGCTTCAATTTACAACTACCCCGACAATCTGGATGCCGTCTTTGCATTCGCGTCATTATTACATATCAGCAAAGACGATTTGCCAGACATTTTTAAAAAAATCCACAAATCATTACGTAGCGACGGCATACTATATATTTCCCTCAAGGAACGCGACGAATACGCCGAAGATACCAAAGTTGACCAGTTCGGAACGCGCATGTTTTATTTTTACAATCCGTCAATTATCAAACGCTTAGCAGGCGATGGATTTTCAATCATATACGAAGAACATTACCTAAAAGGCAAAACGCCCTGGTTTAATTTGGCTCTAAAAAAAGTTTAGTCGTCAAACTCTTCGGATGGCTCGCCGTCATCCGTTTTTGTCGTGGTTACCGGCGTTTTGGTTGTAGTTTTAGTTGTCGTAGTGGTACCAGTCGACGTATCGGTTGTGCTGTTCGTCTGTGTCGCTGGTGTTTGCGTAACTTCGGGCGCAACTACTTTTGCAACTACTTCAAATTCTTGATACGGTAACGAGTCGTAATGCTCAATCGATGCCACTATCCTATACTTGCCAGGCTTGCTAAACAAATGACGCCACGGTGCAAAGTTGCCGCTGATTGACTTTCCCGCCGCCACGCTGACGTCTCGTTGCTCGCCTGGACAATCTTTTAACGAAGCCTGGTCATGAACACGGACCCATTTGCCGCCTTGTCGAAAATATACGGCCAATGGCTCACCTGGGCAATCATTCACAATATATACCGTGCTGTTATAGCCGTTTTTTATCGTATAACTGACCGTTTCGCCAACCAAATATTTTGAATATGGAACAGTCAATTGAACCTTACCTACTGGCAAAGTGTGAGTATCGATTTGTTCGGCCACCGCACCGACCACGTATGTTATCGCTGCGATAATTAAAATATAAACAACAACCCAAATAAACCTCAACCTAAACGGGTTTTTCATATGTCTTAGTTCACTATTCATGTTGTCTTAGCTCTCCAAAGCCTGATCACTACCGTATAGGCAATTCCGATGCCAAGCGCAATCCACAACCAGCGCAAAAATCCACCCGCTAGGTCAGTTCCCAAATATAATGCGTGGACGAATACAAACAACATGACCGCATAGGATAGCAAATGTATTAACTTCCACATATATGGCTTTTTTTCTATCCACACCAACGAAGTAATCACAATCAAAGCTACGGCGTAAAATGACAATACCCCCAACGCCACCCACAATGACCCCAATTGCATGCCCCAGATTGTTACCGGTTTATAATTTGATAGCCAAGGCACCAATATATCCAAAATATTAAACGGCACAAAATGGTCAAACAACAGACCTATCATATGAATCAAAACTGATATTCCGAATACGGTTCCCAGCGCCTTATGCGACGCCCAGGCGGTTAATGGTTCCATAAATTTGAACATATGCCCCGTTACCGATCCTATGCCTGATAACATCAACAAAAATAATGATACAGCAGCAACGATACCGGCACCACGAACGATATACCAAGGCCACGAATTTGAAGCTCTGGTCAGCAATTGTTGGCCGACGGTCGGCCCAGGAATAGTCTGAACGACAATATTATTTGCTTGAGCCATGACTGGATGATTTAGTAACAACGCAAATGATGAAACGACTGCCAAAATTCCTGTAATCCATATCCATTTACGCATTTACTAAATCCCCTTTTCTATTATACGAGTGCTCTTTGCGAATATACACTCCAAAGGCTTTTTCAAAAGCAACTCCGTCCTTATCTGCACACTGTAAAAGTGCCGATTTGATGCCATGTTTTTTCAAAAAACTAACAGCTTTTTTTGAACCTAATATCACGGCGCACGATGCCAAAACATCAGCCTTAAAAGCCGTGTCAGCACAAACCGTAATTAAACGAATATCGGTAACGGCTGGTTGTGACGTTGCTGGATCAATTATGTGATGCCAGTCTTTGACAGAATTCTGACTTTTACGTTTAAACGTACCTGACGTTGCAATCGCAAAATTTTCCAACGGACAATCAATTATCCAATTATTCGTACCAGCCAAATTATCGGCGTCTTGAACGCCTATCGTCAGACTGTTACCTGATTCATCGCGACCAAAACTGGCGATGTCGCCACCCAGTGACAACCAATATCCCTGAACCTGATAACTTTTTAAAATATCAGCCAATTGGTCCGCCAAATAACCCTTACCACAACCGCCCAAATCCAGTGCGGTACCGTATGGTATCGACGCCCAACCATCGCCAATTATTAATCGATCCACGCCCACGATTCGCCTGTCGGTATAGTCGATTTGCTTGTCGTTTTCGTATCCTAACA
>Ga0334722_10008165_pt1 | contig 10033 bp, 15 predicted proteins | sample C3_bottom_MG_FD_207210 | JGI IMG/M metagenome (GOLD analysis project Ga0334722, IMG submission 207210) | Sediment microbial communities from Yellowstone Lake, YNP, Wyoming, USA - C3_bottom | ecosystem: Environmental > Aquatic > Freshwater > Lake > Sediment | place: USA: Wyoming | collected... | reverse complement strand
GCACACTATCCAACTCTCTTTCTGACCAAAAATAACTCAAAACTCCACACGAAACCAAAACACGCCCATTTAAAAACAAAAACGCAAAACAAGAACACCAAAATCACGGACTCAGTTTAGTGTCTCGGAGGCAGCAGTATATCCGTACAATACACACCACACCTATAAACACCTGCAGAACATACTCTCTTCTATGAGCATCTTCAAATACGTCCTTGCGACATTCGTGCTATTTGGGCTATGAAACACAATTCCCTCGCACGCATCATCCTTGCAAGCCTCCTTTTGCTTGCAAGCTGCGCTCAAATCGCACAACGCACATCCGAACGTTCCGACGCCCCTTCTTCCCCAGAATTGAACCACGCAGGAGATCTCACCTGTTCAACAGTAACCAACACAACTGAACGCACCACGTGCATCGCTGACCTTGCACTCTCAATCAAAAACAGCGCACTGTGCGCTCAAGCCCCTGATTCCGACACGTGCTATCTCAACTACGCAATCATCGCAAAAGACGCGACCGTGTGCGCTTCGATAAAAAATCCTGGCGCGAAAACCATCTGCACATTCTCGAGCGAAAAAAAGAACTCATAATCCTCGAGGTTTTGCCGATGGTGATTGGCAAGACCTCTTGTTTCTTCGATATTTTGCTCCCTGGCCAACCCGCCACACATGGAAAGGTATTTAAACAAATGCAGGGAGCTTTCCTCTTAAGGGCCGTTAGCTCAGCGGTAGAGCACCCGAAGATTCCTTCACGGAATTTGGTGATACTCTTACTGCATGCTTGCTATCCGCAAGTGAAATCGGGTGGTCGAGGGTTCGAACCCCTCACGGCTCGTTTTATTCTCATGCACTTCGTGCGCGTCTTGATTCATTAAAGAGGGCTTCGAAATCCAGGCAACTGCGGTTGCCAGTCCCCTTCGTTCGCTCTTGCGAACTTCAGGGCCCCTCACGGCTCGTTTTTCTTCTCTTAGTACGACTATCCGTACGCAAGCATTAAAATAGTCATAACGGAATATTCCCTTATCAAAATCACCAGGATGGTGGTTTTTGAATCGAGGTGATTCAATGGCAAAAATGATGAAAATGCAGAGCGACATGATGTGCTCTCCTGGAAAATGCGGCCCGAAATGTCTCTTGCTTGGACTTGTACACGCAATCCTTGCAGCAGCAGGCCTTTGGGTACTCGTCGCAGGAATCATGAAACAATGGTCCGGCATGATGCCTTGGAGCAATGTTGTCCTCTGGTACACCGGCGGAATGCTCCTTTGGTGCCTTGCCAAAATGGCAAAAAAAAGCTGCTGCGGAAGATGCAGCCAGTAAATTCCTTTTTTTGATTTTTTATTCTTTTATTTGAAAGTTCTCATGAAAAATCACCCGATAGACTGTGTGGAAAGGTGGGCGTCTTAGTCGTTCTCCACGAACAGGGGCGGAACCCCTTAGGACTTCGCTTTCTTCGAAGGTTTCTTGCCAGAACTGTTGAAGGCGACCGCTTGACGAAGAAGCGCCTTGAAGGCGGACTCGTCAACTTCTTCTCCTTCGCGGATGTCGATCGCGCGGCGTACGTTTCCGTCGAGACTTGAGTTGAAGAGACGGGCCGGATCCTTTAGAGACGCGCCCTTGGAGAAGGTAAACTTCACGACACTCTTATAGGATTCGCCCGTGCAGATGATACCGTCATGCGACCAAACCGGAGTGCCCATCCACTTCCACTCCTCGACGACGTCCGGGTCTGCTTCCTTGATGAGCTTGCGCATTCTACGAAGGGATTCCCCGCGCCAGCCCCCGAGTTCGGCGATTCTTTTCGAGATAAGCTCCGATGCCGACCGGCTCGCGCCCGACTTTTTCATATTGTCATCCTAGAAGTTCCAGATATATTTCATTTGCAAGACAGCAGAGCATAGTCTGCAGCATATAATTCTTACGGAAACCATCCACAAAACCACTCTTCTGTGACGGTGCGGAAACTCAGTCGTTGTCGTTTAGTGTAGTTGACTTAGAATTCATACACTGATTTGTTACTTACTTTTGATATTCTACACGTACATCAGTTAAGCCGTAGTTGAGGAAATAACTTTCTACGCTATTGCGGATATTTTTTTGTGATTTTGGATCTTTTACCGTTTCGAGCTGCTCTTCAAGACCGCCTCGTTGTACTGTCCCCATCACGACAGCCACACACATCTCTCTATATTTATCGGTAGGGTGGGGCTCTTTTTTTACCGCGAACAAAACATCTTGTTCCCCACTTTGTACTCTTACAAGTTTTTGTTTTTCAGTCATTTTGATATCCTGTTGTTAGGTTGTAAAGAGGGTATTATTTAAATCTTTCTACCTTTACTACTAACCAATGACTACCTAAGAAAACGCTCGCGTTTTCCTGCTGTTTGCACTACTCGTGTTTTCAAGCATCGGTACAATAATTGTTCTTAATCTCTTGTTCCACGAAACTGTGACATTAAAATCACAATATTTATATACTTGAAAGTGCGATAAAAAAGTCATGGTTGAAGATCAACTCGAAAAAATCGTCGAAAGCAAAGTCAAACCCCTCCTCGAAGAAGCCATGCACAAAAACCTTGGCATCACGATCACCGAACTTGAAACAGACATCTCAGACCGCCTCAAAAAAAGCATACTCATCGACTTCCCAATCAACACGTCCATCCCCTTCAAAGAAGCAAAAAAGAAATTCAAACACGCCTACATCGCACGCCTCTTACAACTCAACTTCGGAAACGTCGCAAGCGTTGCAAAAGTCGCACACATTGACCGGCGCAGCATCCACCGCATCGTCGCAGAAATGAAACTCTCTGTCCAACACATCCGCGAAACCTTAAGCAAAGGATACGTCAAAGCACTCGCCGTCCAAGACATTATTCAAGAATCCCTCCAACAGTACAAAAGCGCACTCAACCCCCGCAAATACGAAGCATTCTACAAAGAAGCACCCAAACTCTCAATTGACATCATCAAAGAACTTCCCGAAACCCCAAAAAACCTCAAAGAAGCAGAACACGACTTTGAAAAAAACTATTTAACCAAAGCACTATCCGAAAACAACGGCAACATCTCAAAAACCGCACGCAAAATCGGACTACGCTTTGAAACACTCCACAGAAAATTAAAACAACTCACACTCACTCCCAAACAACCGTGAACGCACCAATCACCGCACCAAGAACACCCATCGCTAAATCCTTAAGCGTATCGTTCCACGAATTTGGCGGCCACTTGAACAAATAAATCAACACCCACTCATACCACTCCCAAACCACAGCAACGAATGCTACAAAGAAGATGATGAACAATGCGCGCAGCAGCCTGCTCGCCTTGAATTTTCCTTCTCTTTCGTATTCGGATAAGAGTACGTGAGCGGTAAATGCCACTGCAATTCCGCCGATGAAGTGCAGGGGAATATCGAGCCACCATATCTTCACGTAGAGATTTAGCGGGTCCAAGATGAATTGGCTGATGAGAAAAATAACCACTGGAAAACTCAATGCATAAACGACGGTTTTGATTCGCACGCTTCAATCGTCTGTATGAGAGTTTAAAAGAATTACTTTTTTCTTGACAGATCCCGAACGAGCTTGTCGAGTTCTGGCCTTTCCTTGGCCTTGACGGGAGCTATCTTCTGGACATTGTAACTTGATGTGTTGATATGCCCGCCATACTTTTGAACAGCGCAGGCAACCGCGTCAATGAATCTCCCTTCAAAATAGGGCACTGTTGTGACGCGTTCAATAATAATTGAAGGAGGAGTGTACCTTGCTATAAGCCAAATCCCTCTTTCGTTTGGGCGATATGCCCGATTCTCACTTAGATATGTGCCAATGGCTTCTCGTTCCCATTCTGCTATTTTTTTCGTTGCCATTTCATTCTTGTCATTCAAAAGAAAAAAAAGAATAAAACAAAAAACTAATTGAAGCTTCCCGCTCCAAATATTGGCGGACGGTTCACGTCCTCAACCACGATGACGACTTCTTTCTTCGCTTCATTCCCTGCACTGTCTCGTGCACTAATTGTCACCGTGTGGCTGCCGGAATCATCATAGGTTAGCTTCTTTGTCGCTGCGTTCATCCAGCCTGAGTACGTCACGCGCACCTCGTCACCCTCATTGTCGGTAATCTTCGGGTTCAAAGTCACTGTGTCGCCCTCTTTCGCATTCATCGGACTGTCAATTTCGATCACTGGCGCACGGTTCATAGGCGTTACGGTAATCTTCACCGACTTCTCGGCAGTTTGGTCTCCATCTGATGCAGTTACGGTCGCGTCGTAATCACCTGCATCGCCCACTTTGGTTTGCCACATGCCCTTGTCATCGAATGGCTCGCTAAACGAGTATTTCACCGTATCTCCATCCGGATCCTTTGCACTTGGCTTCACCGTTACCTTCTCGCCTTCCTTGACCGTCACGGCGTCCAGATCGGCAAGAACCGGCGGACGATTCGTGTTCGTCACAGTAATTACGAGTTCCTTGGTTGATTGCTGCTTTCCATCACTTGCGATAATCATCACCTTATGCAATCCACTCTCGTCAAAACCCACATCCTTTGACGTGGAATCCATCCAGCCAGCATAGGTCACATTCACCGATTCTCCTTCCGGATCAGTTATTGTTGGGTTCAAGGTGATCGTGTCGCCTTCTGCAACCTGCAATGGCTCATCAACAGAAATCACTGGCGGCTTGTTCTTTGACTTCACCACGATGAGCACTTGCTGCATCACGGTATTTGCACCATCGGATGCTGAAATGTTAATCAAATACTGGCCAACGTCCCCATCCTTTGTCTTCCACTCGCCCTTGCCGTTCAATGGCGCAGTGAACGTGTAAGTAATTGGGTCTCCGTCCGGGTCAACTGCCTTCAAGTTCGGGAAACTTACAAGTTCTCCCTCAATCACTTCTTTCTTTGGCACATCACTTAAATCGTCATTGGCTTTGGGAACTTCTTTCTCTTGCACCTTGGCAGGCGGTTCTGCCTTCTTTGTTTCGTTCTTTTCCATCGCAGCACTTGATGCATTCCCTGCAACCTTTGGAACCTCCTTTGCAGGAGCAGTCTTATTCATCGACTTATTCCCTGATTGGTTGCGCATCGGCAACGCAGGAGCGCACGCGATAAGTGCTATTAATAGAATCGCTACAATGATGATTTTTTTCATACAGTTCCCCCCAATTTTTGCGGATGATTGGTTTATCTTCTTGTTACTATTCCGCGATACTCAAACCTTATTTAAATTTTTACGTAGTCAAAACTATAGGTCTCATCATGTTCTTACCATGCGCGAGAAGAAAACCAGCACTCCTGCAACCATACACGCATGGATCGCGATCGCGAGCGCAAAATACTCAAAATACGCAAATGGATAGAATTGAATCAACGTACTTGATGCAGAAAACACCCAATTCCCTTGCGGAAAAAACAGCTCGTGAAACCACGTGAAAAGCGCATCAAATGGGACAAGCACGCTCGCACCAAGCATGAGGATGAGCACGACAGAACCATATCTTGCAATCTTTGCCACATCACCCTTCTTCAACGAATAACAAAGCAGGACGGTCACAAGAACAAAAACCAGAAGCGCGCCCACAATCACGTGCTTCACATCCGCTAAGTGCGACTGTTCGCTTGCATCAAACACCTCCGGAATATTCCCGAGCCCAAAAAAATATTGAAATAACTCGTGCGTTGGCTGCACGCTTTCTACCGGACTTGTCGTTTTGAGTAGCGCGAACGGAAAACCCGGATCGCTGATCAAGACAAGTGATGAGAGAAGCACGCAAAAGATTGGAAACAGAATAATGCCAACAACCCTGGACTTTTTCATCGGATCTTCGCGTCATTAGGCAAATCAACGCGAACAGTCCCTGACTTGGTCGTCAACACTTTCCCCTGATACACCACGTTCTTATCCAACGTCGTTAACACCACTTTTTGGAAATCATCAATCGTGATCTGCCCTTGCTCGATCGGTATACCCTCCACAAACACGCTCTCCCCGGGAATACTTCCGTGCGCCTCAAGCACAAGCACCTTGCCGTCCTTTTCACCCGCAAGCATCATCCCTTGGCTTTCCACGCCACGAAGCTGGGCAGGTTTAAGATTACTAATAAACACGATATGCTTTCCAACAAGCTCTTCAGGCTTGTAAAACTGCTTCATCCCTGCAACCAACTGACGCTTCTCGCTTCCCGCGTCCAGCTTCAGCACATACAACTTATCCGCATTCGGATGATTCTCCACAAATTCAACCTTTGCAACTTTGAGATTAAGCTTTGCAAACGGATCAACGGGCCCTGCAGGTTCTTTAGGCTTTGTAACAACTGACTGAACCCCTTCCTTTTCCACCTTCTTGAACAAAATCTGCGGCTGGCTCACTGTTCCCTTCGTCGTCTTCCTGAACTTCACATCCTTGAACTTGCCCAGCGGCTGGCCAATTTGACTTGCAATCTTCTCTGCACTTCCCGGAATAATTGGCCACACCAAAATACTGATGATGCGCAAATGCTCGACCAACGTGTACAAAATCGTTGCAAGACGATCCGGATCGCTTGTTTGCTTCCACGGCTCCGTATCATTCACATACTTATTACACCGATTAATATAATTCCAAATCAATTCAACAACATGATGCCACTCGTACTTATCCATCAATTCATTGAGCTTTGCCATATCCGGAATAGCAGATTCCAACTCCTTTTCCTTATCCGTTATTTTCCCACAAATCGGAATGTTGCCCTGAAAATTCTTATGAATCAGCACAGACGTGCGCTGAAGCAAATTACCTAATGCATCGGCAAGCTCGGCGTTGTTGTGATCGATTAGAACGGATTCAGAAAAATCACCATCTTCGCCCGCAGGAATCTCGCGCGCAAGATAATACCGAATCGGATCAGCACCAAACTTCTTTGCAACCTCAAGTGGGTCAACCACATTCCCAATACTCTTTGAAATCTTCTGCCCATTCACCGTCAAAAAGCCGTGCGAATACACCGTCTTTGGAAGCGCAAGCTCTGCGGCCAACAGTATGATCGGCCAAATAACCGTGTGGAACCAGGTAATATCCTTCCCGATCATTTGACACGATGCGGGCCAATACTTCTGGAACTTTCTTGTTGGATAGCTCACTCCGCTCAAATAATTCGTCAGCGCATCAAACCACACATACATCGTATGCTTCTTATCCTGCTCAAGTGGAATTCCCCACTTCAGCGACACCCGACTCACGCTCAAATCACGCAGCGGCTCTTTTAGTCTGCTTAGAATCTCATTCTTTCTCGATTCCGGCCGGATAAACTCGGGATGCCCCTCAATGTGCTGGATGAGTTGTGCTTGAAACTCGCCGAGCTTGAAAAAATAACTCTCCTCACTCACCTCTTCGGCCTTGCGCTGATGGATCGGACAAACCCCGTCCACTAAATCCTTATCCGTATAAAACGCCTCACAACCCGTACAATACAACCCGCGGTATGTCCCCTTGTAAATGAGCCCCTTTGCGAACACCTTTGCGAAAATCTCGCGCGCAGTCTTCACATGACGTTTCTGCGTCGTCCTAATGAACTCACTGTATTGAATATTGAGCCCAGCCCATGCCTTCTTGAAATCCTCAGATAACTCATCAACAAACACGCGTGGCTCTTTGCCTTTCTCCTTTGCGGTCTTCTCAATTTTTTGGCCGTGCTCATCGGTCCCCGTCAAGAAAAAAACGTCATCGCCTTTGAGCATATGCCATCTTGCGATCATGTCTGCAATAATCTTCTCATACGCATGACCGATATGCGGCTTTGCATTCGGATAATCAATTGCAGTCGTGATGTAAAACGGCGTTTTTGGCATACCCTAAAAAGAATTTGCGTTATTTATAAAGGTTGCCGCAATTACGCAACGCGATATTTACCTGAATCGATTTGACTTCGCTCAATATGCTCAACAAGCGGACAGTGCTCACAGAATGCGCTTATTGCGGCGATAGAACCCGCGAGCTTCAAATGATATCCTTCGCGAATCCGCCCGAGAATCTTGGGATAGTTCTCTTGAGGATATAAATAATCACTTGGATCTTCACTTGAAAGTTCAAGCACCACTTCGCGCGTTGTATCATTAACAGTAGTACATACGCTGTCGATTGAACCATTAACCCCCATACGGATACGATATGCTTTTCTTCCTTAAAAAGATTGTGACTTATTTTGCGCTCTTTTGTTTTCACTTGGGAAAGAGGTCAATCCAGCCAAACGCCGCTTGCAATTGGCCGCATGCATTTTGCAGGTCTCGCTTGAAATCGTGCTTTTCAAAGCCCCGCACGACGATGGGCAAGATACTTGCGTCCCCAATGACGAGCACATCAATGTTATTTTTTATACAAGGTTCCTCGGTATATCTTTGCGGCCCGGGCTCAATAACCCACTGGGGCTGATTATTCTTAACCATCCACCGTTCCAACACCTTTCCTACACTCTTTGCATACACACTGGCCTGGTAGAGCATTGCGAGCTGCAATCCTTCAAAATCACGCCTTGGTAGTATCCTGAACTCAATTTGTGTCACTTCGCTCGCATTCGCCTTCGCAATCACTGCACTTTTTTCGCTTGGTCCTTGATAATAAAATCCATAATTAATTGCGGCCTGCCCAAGCGGTGAAGATCGAATCACATCTGCCTTAACGTGCGCGTTTCCTTTTTCATCCTCTACAATGAAGCGGATGTCTTTTGCGTTTGGAGCGCCCTGCCTTTTGGGCTCGTTGAACACAAGCCCTAAGATCGCATGGTACTTCTTCACCGTTGTGTCAAGTATCTCAAAATTACGCTTATACTTCACCGGATCATATTTTTTCCTGCACGCTGCAACGTCCGCTTCCTTGTCTGCAAGATACACTTCGTGTTCTGCACGGAACGGTTCGTACTGTTTCATTAACGCTGCGAGCTTTTCCGTCAATTCACTCATGAAGAACATCCTCGTTTTCGTCTTTTTAAAACTTTCTATTCTGTCACTATTGGTTGGTGGTTATTCCTTGGGGCGCGGTGCAGAATATATTTTCGCCTCAACCCAACGGTCATGATACAACCACTGCGCCATATCATGGAACGGTTTATCGATAATGCGCTGCCAATTCGCATACTCTTGATTTGTCATCTCGGCGAGCGTTTTGTTTTGACTTCTCAACCATACATCACGCTCGTCCTCGGATAGCGTTGCGAGCAAACGAGAATCCAATTGCGGCTTCACAATCATCCCAATTTGTGACCACTGCCCTTCGCGCAATTCCCCGCGCGGCTTATCCGCAACCTGTCCTTTGAACATGCACTCAAAATATTTGAGTTCCTTCTTCCCGTGCCACACATACGCATCGTTGTACGCATACGCAACGGCAAAACGCAGCGTGCACCCCCGATCACTCTTGCGCTTCAACAAATCCAAAAAACCCTCAAGACCAATCTCGTCAAGACAATATTTCACATGATAACTCGGAAACCCCTTTGGACCGTTTGGACTTAGAGTTCTTTGCGAATCTTTTCCCTTTGAACCTGCTCCCTCTTTGTTCTTATTATGCGCTGCGTGCAACGCGTGAATGTAAAAAGACGAGTCCATCACAATGCACGGCCGCGCTAATTTCTCCGCGGCAAACTTCGCCTTCTTCGTTGCTAAACCTGGCAAGTCAACACTTCGCTCACCCGTTTCGATATTATATTGCTCTAAATCCAGATGATGCGACTTGAAAATAGGAACTGCAACATTAAACTTCTCAACACTCTTTGTTGCAAATGCAATGTTCAAATTAGGACCATACTTTTCCTGCGCGCGCATCACTTTTTGATACGTTCATACGCTTATAAAAATTTAGATTCACGAACCCTGATATTTCCCTTCAAACCCACAGTCAAGACAAATTAAAACAGTGTTCTCATCAACAAGATCAACATCGCCGCTTCTACACTTTGGACATCTGTGCTTTGCTTTATCGTGCGCTTTGTGAACCATCAGAGATCATCATCAGGAACGTCTTCTTCTCCTTTCTTTTTGACGTCCTTCAT
>Ga0334722_10008164_pt1 | contig 10033 bp, 4 predicted proteins | sample C3_bottom_MG_FD_207210 | JGI IMG/M metagenome (GOLD analysis project Ga0334722, IMG submission 207210) | Sediment microbial communities from Yellowstone Lake, YNP, Wyoming, USA - C3_bottom | ecosystem: Environmental > Aquatic > Freshwater > Lake > Sediment | place: USA: Wyoming | collected... | reverse complement strand
ACCAACTGATGTGCCAGTACCATTAAATGATAATGACTTGCCTGATATTCCTGAATTGCTGTTATCGGTATCAGTAAGTGTTGCAGTTGCATCAAATGTCTTGTCCCACTTTACACTTGATGAGCTCAAAGCTGCTGCACTCAATGCGGTATCATGCGGTAGTATTGTTATTGCAGCGTTACTTGAAGATGGGTTGTAATTGGCATCACCAGCAAATTTTGCATTTACGTTTTGTGTTCCAACTGTACCAATTCCAGAAGCTGTTAGTGTTGTTGCCGGTGTTGTACCGGTGACACCAGTGTTACCAGATGATGGAACTGAACCAGATGTACCAACTGATGTGCCAGTACCATTAAATGATAATGACTTGCCTGATATTCCTGAATTGCTGTTATCGGTATCAGTAAGTGTTGCAGTTGCATCAAATGTCTTGTCCCACTTTACACTTGATGGACTCAAAGCTGCTGCACTCAATGCGGTATCATGTTTTATTATTTGAACTGGAGAAGTGGTAGATGTTATCGTGTTAACGCCATCTTTTACCTGTGCTGTAATTGTCTTTGTTCCCACATTTCCAGAAGGATATGCAAAGGTTGCAGTCCATGCTCCACCACCACCAATTGTAATTGAAGATGAACTACTGCTTGCAGCATCACCCCAAAGCACGGTTACAGTTTCTCCAGTTGTAGGATTGGTTACAGTACCGTTTACAGTAACTGTCTTTCCCCACTTTGCAGGATTTGGTGATACCGAACTGATAGTAATTTGGGTATTTACTTGATAAGTAATTTGCAAAGAAATCTTTGTTACATTTATTATCTTTGCAGCAGTATTTTGCGCAACACCAAAGCTTAATGGTTGACCGTTTGAAGTCATTAAATTAAGATCAGAGCCTGTCCAAGCAGCGTTAGTAAACGGATTTGTTGTCATATCCCTTGTATAGTTTGCAAAGCTTGTAGTTGCTTGCATTCCGCCAAGTGGAGAATCGTTTATTGTTGATCCTTGTGTAACAGTAAGACTGAATTTAGTTGGATTTGCAGCCGATTTTTTTGCAGAAACAATTAGTTTCACATCGGTAACAATATTGCTAGGATCTACTTTTCCAGTTTGAAAAATAAAAGTCTGATGATTGTTATTGATATTGCTCCAAATGTAATTCAAAGGATCATTCCAAATGCCTGTTACATCTGTTACCTTGTTTGAGCCTGAAGGGAAAGCATTCCATAGAGTAAAGGTTGAATTCGATGATACCGAAGTAGGATCTAAAGTAATTGTTTTAGTTACAAGAGCTGCATTAGCAGGTTGCAGACTAGAAGAAAGTGCAATTGTTGAAACAATAATTAAGATTAGCGACAATAAAGTTAACTTTAACAATGCATATTCTCCCTTGTGCACATTCACGTAACCAAGCAAATGTATGCTCTGATAATATAAAAATGTGATCTTTTCAAACATGAAAACTCTATAAGAATATGCGATATTTGATAAAACTGTTAAAAATTCTTATTTTAATTAAAAAATATGCAAATATTTAACGACGTAAAAATTGAAGGTCTTAGCAAGCACACCCCCTCGTCTTTTAATTTTGGCAATTGAAAATCAAGTGGTTTAGAAAATGATACTGTCACAAATGTATTTGTATTCAAAATATTTCGGCAGATATTGTAGATAGAAATATGATTTGTAAATTTACATGAAAAAGATGTAAAATTGTTGGTAACTAAAATTTCGAAGCTGCTATTTTACCACAGAAATTGATACGCGTCCTGAGGACTTGTGTTTGATTTTCCCCAGACGATTATAGTTTTCTCATCGGAGCACTCCAACCGCGAGGATTTCTCGTAAATAGCTGAAACGTGCTACAATCCATTGCAACTACGTTATCCACTGCTCTATCTATTGAGCCAGCTATTGAAATGTGTATTCCTATTTCCATATCAAGAGTTCCTTTTGATTTACCTCATTTCCTTTATCAACCAAATTATCTTTCCATCATATGAAAATGAGGCAACACAAATTTGTTGGAAAATGATAAACGCAAATTCAATTCAAGAATGATATTGAGCTTGTTTTGATAATTGGTTGATACCGGTACAGCTTTTTTTGTTTACCCGAAAAATTCAAACCTACCAATCAAATTGGTATGCATCATGGGTTGGTATGTTTCTTTTTTCCCAACTTATTACAGTCTTGTCATCATGACGCTTTATTGTTGTAGGAGGGGTTGCATGCACTCTATATCCTGTACCAATGTCAACTTTGAGAATTCTATTTTTGACATCAATTTCTTTTGGAACTGTACAAATAAAGACAAACTTTTTTGCTCCCGATGGAAATTTGTACAGAAATGTCCTGTCAGGTTCTTCCCAGTCATATTGCAGTTTCAATCTTATTCGTTGTTTTTGTAAAACAGGCGGGTCCAATAAAACATGGAATTCTTTGTGATATGGCTTGTCTACGGTGATATCACCTATCTTAAACCTGTTATTATTTTCATCACTTACAGTAACGTTCAAGTCCGCAAACTCCTTGGGTACCTGTCCATCAAGATAATAGAAAATTTTAGATTTTGGTTCCTTTGAGATATTGACAACATCCCACAGCCAGGTATGATGGGTTTGCATGGTTTTCAAATCTATAACATCAAGAAGTATCTGTATTTCACTAAATGAAAAATTAATCGAAGCTCGTGAGCTACGTTGCAAGTTGGCTGTTGGTACCTTAGCTTTTCGTGGTGCAGCATTGCTTCCAAACCCTTCACCATAAACATTGTAAAGTTGCAGTTCTTCACCGTATTTTGTTTCATATTTTTGTACTGGATGCAACATATCCTTGTATTGTGGCGATATTTTTGCCAAGTATTCAGCAATTCGTGTAGCTGCAAAGATTTGCATGTTTCCACCCAAGTCCATGACACGTCTTGTCAGTAGGATTCCAGGGCCCCACACATTTTCCTTTCCCTCAAGATCGCGTACAAAATAAACAGGGCCTGACTCCAAGCCTACTCTTATCAAGAGCTTCTCTTTGCCTCGTTTTGTTTGATTGTACCCAAAAAGCGCCTTGTGGAGCTCAATTGCAAGTCGCAATGGGTTTTCTGGGCTATCTCTAAAGCCAATTGCCATGCCATCACCTGTTGGTAATATTATGGTGGAATTAGGATCACGGTTTCTAAAAGCATCTGTTTTTGAGATCAACTCATTTAATATTGTAATTTTTCTTACCTGGGCTTTTGTTGGTATGGATGGATTTGATCCTGCAACAATGTCTGTGAAGAACCAGTGGTATGTCTGGGTTTTGATCTGAGTTCCTTCAAGAATTTTTATGTCATCTCCTTTTAAGGAATAAAGAAGTTGACTAACAGAGCTTGGGCTTAGGCAATGCAATATCTCATAGGCATTCATTGTCTGTTTGAATGGTACCTTCAGATCACGTTTTTTTATCTCTTGCAAAATCCAGTTCTTACCTCGACGAGTCTCTTCTAGGATGCCAAGAATCTCTCCGATTTGTTTTATCTTTTCATTATAATCAGGTGACTTTGAGGATTCTTGTTTTGTTTGCAATCTCTTTATGACAAGTGTCTTCTCATCTATTCAAGCTTTACCAATTAAACTGATAGGCGTCATCTATATCCAAGCCATTTTTTGTCCACGTTATCACCGTTTTATCATCAGTGTTACTTACCACTGCTTGTATAGTAACATCGGTTTTTGATCCTGATTCGGTGTCTACTTTGAATATCTTATTATCAATTTGAGCTCCTTTTGGAGCTGTTATAGAATAAGAAAAATGTTTGCAGCCAGAGGCAAACCTGTAAAAATAATTTCGCTCAGGTTCTTCCCAATCATATTGGAGTATAATGGTCTTTTTTTGTTTTGGCATGATTGGTCTATTAAGTTGAACATTGAATTCCTTGTGATATGGCTTGTTTACATTTACACTTAGAATTTGAAGAGTGTTGTTATGATCGTCTTTTATTGAAACATTCATGTCGCCAAATTCCTTTGGTGTATCACCATCAAGGGAATAAAATATTTGCTCCATTGGTTTTTTGGATACGTTAATCACGTTCATGACCCATGTATGACGAGTAAGCGTTGTATTTGGGTCCAAGATTTCAAGGTTTATCTTAAAATCGTTGAATGAAAAATTATTTTCAGATTTCATGTCGCGTTGAATGTTTGTAGCAAGAACTTTGGTTTTTCTAGGAGCTGCCTTATTTCCAAAACCATTTCCGTAAATATTGTAGATTGCAAGTTCCTCTCCGTGTTTGATGGAATAGTCCCCAATTGGATGAAGGATTTTTTCATATTCGGGAGATAGTTTGCGTATGTCTTCTGCTATTCTAGCTGATGCAAAAATATTCATCTCGCCACACAAGTCCATGACACGCCTTGTCAATATTATTCCAGGACCCCAGACATTGTCTTTTCCATTTAGGTCCTTTACAAAATAGACAGGTCCCATATCAATTCCTACTCTGATTGCTAGTTTTTCTTTGCTGCTCTTTGATTCGTTGTATCGGTATAATGCCTTGTGAAGCTCCATTGCAAGGTGAAGAGGTTCTTCTGGGCTATCACCAAAACCAACTGCAACGCCATCACCTACAGGCAAAATGACAGTTGATGCTGGGTCTCTATTTCTAAAAGTCTCAGTTCTTGCCATCAATTCGTTTAAGACTATGATCTTTCTTACCTGGTCATTTGTTGGGATGGTCGGGTTGGAGCCTCCCACGATATCAGTAAAGAGCCAATGAAATGTCTTTGTCAGGGACTGGACATCCTCAAAGCCTGTGATGTCGTCTCCTTTTAGAGCAAGATATAATCTTGTAATAAAATCGTTGGAGCAATAATTGAGTATCTCGTAGCTGTTCAGCGTTGTTTTAAGCGGGATCTTCAAATGATGTTTCTTAATTTCTTTAATTAGCCATTCTCTGCCACGGCGCCTCTCAGAGAGCATTCCAAGAATCTCGGCAATTTTCTCGGGTTTTGGTATGGAATCGCTTTTGTGATTTAGGTCTTGTTTTGTTTGCAATATAGTTTATTCAATGGGTTTCACATATTCAAGTTTAGCGTTTGTTCCTCTATTGAAATATTTATTTTAGCTTGGAAAATATTTTGTAAATCACTATCCCACAAATAATACCAATCACTGTAACTCTATAGGAACTAAACTCTGGAACTGATAAATTATTTGGTGATTAAAGGATAATTACCTGTTCTTCAATGTTACCAGAAACTCTAATTTCATGGATGTGTTTGATTACTTTTATAATTATCCAGTTTCCTCCAAAACCTAAGATGACTACAACTCAGATTGAAATTACTTTACGATTCCTTGAGAAGCAAGATACTTGACAATAGTCTCAAATTCTTGTGGCGTCAGATCACCGTCTACAACATATTTTGCCGGTGTGGTCACCCATTTTGGAATAAACTGTCCGCTTATTCCCATATGAGACAAAAATTCAGAATCAGAGATAGGATTAGACGAATATCCACCCCAGTCCTTAATTGCAGGAATTAGATCAGTGTGATTTTCTAAAACAGATTCCGTATTTTGTGTTGGGGCGGTAATTGGAATAGCTTGACTTGGTGCAGTCAAAGATTGTGGATCTACTTGCCAAGCATCTAAAATCCTAGTATCAGCTGATGCCATACGTTGATCCCAAACTCTTAAATCAATATCTGATCTTTCCATCGGTTTTGCAAATGTAATTGTATAGACTATTGTATTTTTAATTCCTACTGTTGTCAAGTCAAATTTGACATTTGCAATGTATCCGTGCGGATCAACAATCTGCAGAGGGTTTCCTTTTTCATAAACAATGAAAGTGTCACTCTTATCTATATCCCGTGCATCTCCACGCAGATTAGTATACAGGGCAACGTGTCGTAGTGTTGAAGATGGTATGTTCAGTTTTATTTTTGTAGGAATTCCTACCTCTTCGGTCTTTGTTAGTATGGGATTGGAATGACCAGATATAGCATAGCCACCGCCATCAATTGAAAATGGATAATCAAATGTTGTGTCATACGATGGAGACATTGGTTTGTAGGGGTCGTGATTTAGCACTTGGATCCGTATAGAATCTGGCAACTGACCTTGTACAGAAGCAAGCCCACTAAGATCAAGGGATGGTGGAACATAGATGCTACCTCCATTTGATGGCGATGAGAATGCTACCAAGAAGTTAAGTACCAAACCGGGACGAACAAGGCCTCCACCACCTCCACCTGGAACACTCCCAAAACAACAACCTAATGTAAACGGGCTAAGAGTTGATACCTGACCTATTATTGTCTTTGCAACAGGATCTCTGCTAGTAGTTGCCACAACCCAGTTGTTTCCAGGTTCAAGATGAAAGATGTCAAGAAAGGCAGGGTCCTGGCCTTTCAGGTCGGCGTTTGCATAAGATATTGTGACTTGGACTGTACCGCCAGTCATCTGAGCGTCAACTAGCTTGAGGTCTACTGCTCCTCCTATTGGTAGAAATACTGGATTGAATGCAAATGGGGGATCGTTTGCTATGATGTCATAATCAGTCATATCTACAGCACCAGCTTGTGTTATTCCATTAAGAATTGCTTTCATACTTGCATGTGATGGTAAATTTATTGATATCACATCCCCTGGTGCAATTTGCAAAAAGTTTCCTGATGAAGCTCCAGATGTAAACTTGAAGCTGCCTTGAAAGATACCGGTATTAGGTCCTGTCTCCGTAACGTTAAGAGAAATACTATCTGGGTTGTTAACTGTGCTTGTTGTTGAGTTAATTTTTACAGTTTCAATATTTAGTTGAGTTTGGTCTACATTTGCTTCAGGATCATTGACTGTTAGAATAGCTGTATCTGCGAAGGAATATGACGATTTGTCAAGAAAGGCTGTTGCTGATGAATTTGTCACGTTTGTAATATTTCTAAAGTTAACCTCTTGGTTATCACCAACCAAAACCGTTTGTCTTACTGAATCAGCTGGTTTAGTAGGCAAGTGTACTGCCAATCCTAAGACAAAGTCACTAAAGTTTGTGGTTTTACCTTGTATTATCTTGTTAATGGTATCTCGAGACTGCGTAATGTCTTCTATATCAGGCAATATATTGTGAAACATATCTATGTCACTTGCATTATATCCTGTTGGCAGGGGTTCTGCTCCGGTATAAGACATGTTTACCATAGTAGCAGATCCTGGAGCTAGTATCTGGGAAGTTGGGGAGACCTTAAGACATGTTTGAAGAGGTGAAGGTGACACGTACCTGATGCTAGCAGGAGAATCACATTCTGATACCAGTATATTGCCAAGATTGATAACATTTTGGAATTGTATTGATGCAGCAAAACCAAATCCAGGTAGATTAACGTCTACTTGAGATCCTATTGCAACCGGAAAGACAGTTGTTTTTGTTGCATTAAATATGTCAAAAGTGTCTTGATTGCTGTCAGAGTTTGAATAAATAGAATTATTTTGGAGATGTCCAACAACTGTGACCAAGTCTGCATCAATGTTTGGGGCAGAACCAGTAGACGAGAATGTTCCATCCGGATTTGTTACTGTATCAGGGATGGCAGTAGCTCCTGTTCCGTCAAAATGTAATGTCGCTCCACCAATTCCTACCCCCACATCATCATCATTTAGAGTTCCGTTTACTGTTATGTTGTCACCTTCAAAAACTGCAAAGAGTGGATTTATTGTAAGACTTGTTGTGTGTTTTTGTACATCTACAGTGGATGGTATAGTTGATGCAATCTCTACACTTGAAGCATTTACTAATTTAGCTACAACGTTGTTTGTACCGACTGCTGAAGACGTAAAAGTATGACTTGCAAACCATGAACCATCGCCTGCTATTGCGATTCCTGCATCTGTACTACCATCTCCCCAATCAACAGATATTGTATCGGTTCCAGCGGCATTTGTTGTACTGCCAAAGACATTGATGGCGTCAAGATCCCATCTTGGAAAAGTATTATCGATAAATGCAATGCTTACGTCTTCGCTAGCATATACATGAGAAATATTACCAATTGTACACAAAAAGATGGCGCTTAAAGAAAACAAAAAAATAATTTGTTCCCTTGACTTAATTATTTCAGACCACCCCAAAATTCATTTAAATTAAAAATTCGATAACTGGTAGCTCTTTTCGATGATGAATTTTCAAATTCACAACATATCATTCCGATACCCCAAAGTAATCGTATTTGATTTAGTTATTAAATCGATCTTAATTGAATAAGTAATTTATCTAATATTTTCACATATGACGAGAGTTCTTGCATGGTTTTTATTTTATTTAATTTTAAATAAAATTATTCCATCCATCCAAAGTATCATGGAGGCTAGGGTCTTAGAGATACTATGACACTGGCCAAGTCTCCTTGAGGCGGTCCATCAAGCAGTGTTCGTTTGGCAGGATCTGAATAGTTCCTTATTGCCTGGATACCCCAGGTTCCCGTTGAGAGCCCCTTTGTACCCCAGTTAAAGTGATATGTTCCTTTTCCATCAAACTTGAATGTATCACCACTGTCTGGAGCTATACTTGTGGGGTTTTCTTTTACAGAGCCACCTATTGATGTTGTAAGTTGAACCGCTCTGAATGTTATAACGGCATTGTTCACATCCGCTCCGTTGGCATCAACTAGGTGGAACTTGACAGGAATGGTTAGGCCTAGCTTGAATATGCTGGTACCATCTTGGTTGATTGGTTGGTTTACACCTGCAAACTGGCTCTGGCTTGCTTCCTTTTGCATTATTATTACTGTTGCAGCAGCAAGCTCAGGCACCTTTTTGTGATCAAAGTAAACACCGTCAAACGCCGCAGTAGTAGCCTTGTAATCTAGCTGCAAATTGTTCCAGTCACTGTAGCTTACCAAGTTTTGATTTGGACTTGAACCACAGTTTGAGACTCCACTAAAGAAATTAAAGTCTCCAGTTACAGAAGATAATGGTGTAACTGCTGTAGGAGGTGCACTATTCAATGTAACAGCATTTGTCCACGATACGGGCACGGTGATTGTTCCCAATGTTTTAGCAGTCACAGCAGATGTTGTTGAGACTGGAACTGTCACGACAACTAATTTGTTGAGGGCGGAGGCAGGATTTGCATAGACTACTGCGCTCATCTGTGAAAGTGTAAGAGAGGCGTCAGTTCCTGATGCTGTTGGCATTCCTAAAGTTACTGTTCCAGGAACTGCAGAGAACGTTAAGCTACTGTTGATTATCATCAGTCTGTTTAACGATGTACCACTAGTTGTAACTGTTATTCCCGTAATTGTAAATGGTCTGCTGTTGCCAGATGCTGTTCCAGGAGTGTTACTCTGTGCGGTTCCATATCCAGATGCAGCAGTACTAATTGCAATCCCGCTTGAACTTGTCAAAGGAACTTTTAGTGAATTAAATGTAAAATTGGATGATCCTGTTGTAGTGAATGGAAGATACACTGCTACTGTTACTTTGTTCAAACTGGTACCGCTAACACCAGGACCGCTGACAATTATTGCCTTTGGTGTTAAAAATGTAGGTGTCACTCCTGATGAAACTGTTACGTTTGCTGATGTAAATGTTCCAAATGTTCCAAATGATACAGTTCCCGGTGCGCTAGCAAATGTCAAAGTAGTAAGGACTGTTGCGTTGCCACTTGCAGCACCTGTAGTTGAAACTGCAAGCTTTCCAGAATCAATTGAGTATGGTCTTGCAGTACCTGAACCAGCAGGTATTGTATATGTCAGTCCTGCAGGTGGTTGTGAAACCTTAAATGTTGAAGCATCACCGTTCCAGTCTATACTAGAGCCATCCGGATGAGCCAACGAGTTTGATGCTCCGTTGTGGTGTCCAAATATAATGTTCAATGATGCAGATGCTGTGCTGAGCAGCCCCTTTTGTTCACTGGCCTGTGGAACATATCCTTCTCCCAATGCTGGCAGAGCCTCTCTTGAATAATCAAGCGCTTCTCCTTCCCATGTTGCAGTACTCAAAAATCCTGGGAACTGTCTTGTATATGACATTACGCTAAGATAGTTTGGTTTACAGTTCATTG
>Ga0334722_10008163_pt1 | contig 10035 bp, 6 predicted proteins | sample C3_bottom_MG_FD_207210 | JGI IMG/M metagenome (GOLD analysis project Ga0334722, IMG submission 207210) | Sediment microbial communities from Yellowstone Lake, YNP, Wyoming, USA - C3_bottom | ecosystem: Environmental > Aquatic > Freshwater > Lake > Sediment | place: USA: Wyoming | collected... | reverse complement strand
ACCCTTTCCCGCAGGCCAACCTCTTCTTTTCTTTTTTCTCCGCGTCCCGTATGGCAATCGCCACACCCGTATCGGCGATCGAGTACGCGTCGAGCAGCGGTGAAAGCCACGGGAGGCGACGCTCGTCGTCGGGAAAGTGCAGGCGCCGCGAAAGGCCCGCAGCGGGTTGTTTCTTGACCTTACTCATTCCTGCCGTCCACACGGCTCATGCCAGCCGTCTTTTCCTCTTATGGTTCCTTACATAGAACGCGATGATCACCGCGCTCACCATGACCACGCCGATCACCGCCTGGTGGGAGTACTTCATGATCAGTTCCTGGTTCGCCCCGATGAAGTAGCCGATCCAGGTCAGGATCGTGACCCAGATGCCCGCTCCGGCCAGCGTGTAGATCGTGAACTTCACGTGGTTCATGCCGGCAAGACCGGCCGGGAGCGAGATGAGGTGGCGGACGACGGGCAGGAGCCTGCCGATGAAGGTCGATATCTCGCCGTGGTCCTTGAAGAACTGTTCGACCTTGGCGAACTTCTCCTCGGTGATCCAGACGTATTTGCCATATTTGAGCAGCAGCGGACGTCCGAGGTAGTGGGCGGCATAGTAGTTCGCGTAGGCGCCCACGAGGCTTCCCGCGGTACCCATGAAAATGGCGAACCAGATGTTCATCCGGCCCTGCTGGGCGAGGTAGCCGGCGGGCGGCATCACGAGTTCGCTCGGCACGGGGATGATGGAGCTTTCCATGGCCATGAGCAGAAAGATGCCCGGATAACCCAAAACGCCGATCGTGTTCAACAGCCATTGGATCAAAGAATGCAAGAGAACTCCTTGAGAAGAGGCTTACAGGCTAGCCCGCTGACAGGCTAACAAGCTGAGCGCTTCATTAAGACACACGGAATACCGGAGAACAAACCAATCAGCCTGCTCGCTTGTCAGCTTGCTAGCTCGAAGCATCATTTTTCTTCAATAATACCGACGTTTCTGAGCATATGGTCGTCGTCGCGCCAGCCTTTCTTCACTTTCACCCAGAGCTGGAGGAATACCTTTACGCCGAGAAGCTTCTCCGCATCCAGACGCGCCCGGGTGCCTATCTCCTTGAGCAGCGCGCCGTTCTTTCCGATCACGATGCCTTTCTGCGAGTCCCGCTCGACGTAGATCATGGCATGGATGGTCGTGAGGTTCGGCTCTTCCTTCATCTGTTCGATCACCACCGCGGTGGAGTAAGGGATCTCCTCCTTGGTAAGTTCAAAGATCTTTTCGCGGATGATCTCGGTAACAACAAAGCGTTCGGGTTGATCGGTAAGCTGGTCGTCGGGGAAATATTTCGGCCCCTGGGGCAGCCGTTTCAGGATGGCATCGACAAGGCCCCCGAGGTCCTTTTTCAGGGCGGAAACGGGAATGATCTCTGCAAAGGGATAGAGGCCGCTCAACTCCTGCATGAGCGGCAGCAGCCGCTCCTTAGCGATGAGGTCGACCTTATTGATGACCAGGAGTACCGGGGTCTTGATCCTCGCAAGCGTGTCGATGATGAACTTGTCGCCGGCGCCGGGCCGCTCAGTCGCCTCCACGAGCAGCATGATCATATCGACCTCACTGTAGGTCCCGAGGGCGGTCTGCACCATGATCTCGTTCATCTTGTGGAGCGGCTTGTGGATACCCGGCGTGTCGAGGAACACCAGCTGCGCATCAGGCAGCGTGAGGATGCCCCGGATACGGTTCCGGGTGGTCTGCGGCTTGTCGGAGATGATCGATATCTTCTCACCAAGAAGGCAGTTCATGAGCGTCGATTTTCCAACGTTCGGCCTGCCGATGATGGCGATAAAACCTGATTTGAAGTTCTTTGTGTCGTTCATGGCGGTAGAATACCCGAAATATCCTACTCGAGCAAGAGAAGAATTGTCCGGAGGAAGATTACCGGAGTGGGTCAGGCGAGATTCGAGTTCGAACGGATGCTTACGAAGCACGACAAGAGCGGCCGCTTGTTTGCAGGAAATAAAAGATCTAAATACAATCTGGCCGCAATCTTGCGCAAAAAGCACAAAGAATTTAATACGAATGTCGTTCCTATTTGCGTCCTTTGAACGTTTTTGCGGCAACTATTCGTGTCATGTTGATCACGTCGTCAGACTGTTGATCCGATTGCGCCGGGGCTGGATGACCATGCGTTTTATCCTGCCCCGTCACGGGGCGCGACAGGAAAGTACAATGAGAAGGTCGCACCCTTCCCTTCGCTGCTTTCCACCTGGATCTCGCCGTTGTGGCTTTTGACGATGCCGTACACCATGGCAAGCCCGAGACCGGTGCTCTTGCCTGCATCCTTCGTTGTAAAGAACGGTTCGAAGATCCTGTGCATGATGTCACCGGCAATGCCCGTGCCGGTATCGGAAACGGTGAGGAGCACATAGGCGCCGGGCGCCAGGACAGGCAGCTCTGCGGCGCGACGATCCCCGAGGTTCACGGTCACCGTCGTAACGGTGATGTTCCCTCCTCCCGGCATGGCATCGGCCGCATTGAGCACCAGGTTCGTGAGCACCTGCTCGATATGGAGCCGGTCGCCCATGAGAAGGGGGAGGTTGTCGTCCAGCGACGAGCTGATCGTGACATTCCGGTGCGCCACCGACCGGTCGAGGAGTTCCACTGTTTCCCGCACCACCGCGTTCAGGTCCGTGGGGACCAGTTCGAACTGCTCCTTCCGCGAGAAGCTCAAAAGCTTGCCGATCATCTGGCCGGCCCGGCCGGCGGCATTCTCAATGATCGCGATTCGCTGCCGGGCGAACTCGTCCTCAGATACGCGCTTCTTGAGCACTTCTGCCTGACAGATGATGGCGGAGAGGACGTTGTTGAAGTCGTGCGCGACACCTCCGGCAAGCACGCTCATGGACTCCAGTTTCTGGGACTGCACCACCTGTTCCTGGAGCCGCTTTTTCTCAGTGATGTCTCGCAGGAACAGCTGAATATGCGGCGCACCGCCGACCATGATCTCTTTCGCGCTTATCTCCAGCGAAACGGTCCCGCCGCCCATCCGGTACGTGTCGGTCTCAAAGACGATCGATGCTCCGTTGATGATCTCACGGAAGCGGGCCTCGAACATCGACGCCTGCTGGCGAGACACGAGCAGCCTGAAGTCCGTTCCCACAAGTGCCCCGCGCGGAAAACCGTGAATATCGCAGAACCGGTTGTTCACGTTCACGATGATCCCCTGCCGGTCGAGGACCACGATGCCGTCCGTGGCGTTCTCGAACAGGGCCCGGTACTTCTGCTCCGAGACCGCCAGTTCGCCCGTTGCTTCGGCAACCCTGTCCTCAAGCCCCGTGGAGTAGACCTCCAGCTTGGATTTTTCCCGGGACAGTTCGTCCCGGAGCGCGACCTCCGACAGAATGAGCTTCTGGTTATGATACCGCAGGATGAGGGCGATGATGGCCGTCGTGACCAGAAAGGCGTTATTACTGATGAAGATGCCGCTCGTCACCGGTCCGGCGATCAGGATCGGGACAAGGTACACGCCGTAAATGATCGCCACGATCGAGAAGGCGAACCTCATGCTGATCGGCACGAGCCCCAGGGCGCAAATGGTCAGGATCAGCATGGCGGCATAGTAGGGCGAGCTCTGTCCCCCGCTCTGCAGGATCGCCAGTTCGATGGTCGCGGCGGTCACGGTGGTCGCCACGGCGGCGATCACATACTGGTATGCCATGCTCTGCCGAAGTTTGTTGAGGTAATAGAGCGCCAGCAGGATGGCGGACATGCCGAGACGGTATACCGTGAAGCGGACGAAATTCTCGGGCGAAACGAAATAATCCATGAACCCCACGAGCGGGAAGATGATGGCACCGATCAGGAACGCTGTCCCGTTCCAGGACTGGACCAGCTTGGCAAGGTGTTCGTTGGGGGGAAATCTCTGTTCCATAATATATAGAGAGATGATACCATATATTTCTGCCATTTGTACATATTATGGTGAAGCGCCGTCACGATACACGGCAGCGATCCGCTCAAATCGACCGGCGCATCTTGGGAGAACATGGTTTGGAGAACACCTGCCGGAACGCGGCCGAACGAGATTCCAATTGACAATATCACGACGTTATCGGTATTATCATCCTACTTATGACCGACCAGACCATCATCCGCGAGCGCATCGTCAGGCTCAAGAAGGACCTGAACGCCATCGTCCTGGCCCATAATTACCAGCGGCCGGAAGTACAGGACATCGCCGACATCACCGGCGACTCCCTTGAGCTTTCCCGCGCCGCGGCGAAGACGGACTTCAAGGTCATCGTTTTCTGCGGCGTCCACTTCATGGCCGAAAGCGCCTCGATCCTCTCCCCCGACAAGACCGTACTGCTGCCCGAGATCACCGCTGGCTGCCCCATGGCCGACATGGTGACCGTGGAAGGGCCGCGCAAGACCCGCCGCGAGCTGTTCACGGACAAGCTCGGCATCCACTTCGAGTTTTCCGACACCTTCACGCTCAGGGACATGAAGCTGAAATATCCCGGCGCTCCCGTTGTCGCCTATGTGAACACCTCTGCGGCGGTCAAGGCCGAAAGCGACATCTGCTGCACCTCGTCGAACGTCGTCAAGGTAGTGGAATCCCTGAAAGAAGACACCATCATCTGCATCCCCGACCGGAACCTCTCGGCTTACGCTGCAAAGCGAACAAAGAAAAAGATCATCTCCTGGGACGGGTTCTGCAATGTCCACCACGCCCATCTCGACATGGAGGACGTGAAACGGGCCAGGAAGGAGCATCCCGCCGCCCTGCTCGTTATCCATCCCGAGTGCCCGCCGGAGATACAGGACATGGCCGACCACATCACCAGCACCTCGGGCATGCTCAGGTTCTGCAAGGAATCGTCCCACAAGGAATTCATTATCGGCACCGAGGAAGGCATCCTCCACCGCCTGCGCAAGGAAAATTCTGGAAAGCAGTTCTTCATCCTGTCCAAAGAGATGGTCTGTCCGAACATGAAGCGGACGAAGCTCGACAGCGTCCTGACCGCCATGGAGAAGATGCAGTATGTGATCAAGGTACCCGAGGACATCCGCATCAAGGCAAAGCGGGCGCTGGACCGGATGCTCGAGATCGTGTAACAACCTGCAACCTCTTGTTTAAACGGATCATCCTCTGTTTCCCTTCTGCTATACTTAAATCAGCATCAACGAATTGCACCTCCCACATAGCATCACCTCACCTGATCCCTCTTTTTTGTCCACGTTCTCTGGTGGATATCCCTATCACATTTTCTTCCGTTAAGGGAAAAGGAGGACACTGTCATGAAGCGACTCATCTGGCTCACTCTTCTTATCGCCCTCTTCTTCACGATCATTCTTCTCGTCAGCTGCGGTGGAGGCGGAGGGGGCGGCGGCTCCTCACCCTCCCCAAAAATCACATCCGGCATCTGGACCTGGGTGAGCGGAGCAAACACAACAAATCAGGCGGGCGTCTACGGGACCAAGGGGTTTTCCAACGTCCCCGGTGCGCGTGCGTTCTCGGTCTCCTGGATCGACGGAAGCGGAAACCGCTGGCTTTTCGGGGGGTATGGCCGCGATTCTGCAGGTACTGAGGGCGATCTCAATGACCTCTGGAAATTCAACGGCACGAACTGGATCTGGGTGTACGGAGCAAATATTGCCAATCAGCCGGGCAATTACGATAAAAAGAACGAGCCCAGTTCCTCTAATCTCCCCGGAGCGCGAGAGGGCTCGGTCTCCTGGATCGACGGAAGCGGCAATCTCTGGCTCTTCGGGGGGTATGGCCGCGACTCTGCGGGTACGGCGGGCTGGCTCAACGACCTCTGGAAATTCGACGGTGCCAACTGGGTCTGGGTAAGCGGAGCAATTGTTACTAACCAGACGGGGTCCTACGGCACGCAGGGCGTGGCTTCAGCCTCCAATGTCCCCGGTGCGCGTGCGTTCTCGGTCTCCTGGATCGACGGAAGCGGAAACCGCTGGCTTTTCGGGGGGTATGGCCGCGATTCTGCAGGTACTGAGGGCGATCTCAATGACCTCTGGAAATTCGACGGAACAAGCTGGACCTGGGTGAGCGGTGCGAATACCGCCGGTCAAGCGGGTGTCTACGGGACCAAGGGCGTGGCCAACGCCTCCAACGTCCCCGGAGCGCGCTACGGCTCGGTCTCTTGGACTGACACGAGCGGAAATCTATGGCTCTTCGGGGGGGTGGCGTTTAACTTTTTCAACGACCTCTGGAAGTATGACGGCACTAACTGGACCTGGGTGAGCGGAGCAGATACCGTCAATCAGCAGGGCGTCTACGGCACAAAGGGCGTGGCCAATGTATCCAATGTACCCGGAGCGCGCTTCGGATCGGTCTCATGGACCGACACGAACAGCAATCTCTGGCTCATCGGCGGGTATGGCTACGACTCTGCAAGTACGGATGACGAGCTCAACGACCTCTGGAAGTTCAACGGCACTAACTGGACTTGGGTGAGCGGAGCAGATACCGTCAATCAGCAGGGCGTCTACGGCACCAAGGGCGTTGCAAACGCCTCCAATGTCCCCGGTGCCCGTGACTACTCGGTCTCCTGGATCGATGGCAGCGGAAATCTCTGGCTCTTCGGGGGATGGGGTTACGACTCTGCGGGCGCGCTTGACGATCTCAACGACCTCTGGATGTTCGACGGCACGAACTGGACCTGGGTGAGCGGAGCGGAGATCGTCAATCAGAAAGGCGTCTACGGCACGAAAGGAGCCTCCAATATCCCCGGAGTGCGCGACGGCGCGGTCTCCTGGACCGACAAGAGCGGAAATCTCTGGTTCTTTGGCGGAGGTGGTTACGACTCTGCGGGCAACTGGGGCTATCTCAACGACCTCTGGAAGTTCGACGGTACGACCTGGACCTGGGTGAGCGGAGCAAATACCAGAAATCAGCTGGGCGTCTACGGCACGAGGGGCGTTGCCGCCGCCTCCAATGTCCCCGGAGCGCGCACGTATTCAGTCTCCTGGATCGATGGGAGCGGAAATCTCTGGCTCTTCGGGGGGATCAGATACGGGTTTGACAATCACTTCAACGATCTCTGGAAGTTCGATGGCACGAACTGGACCTGGGTGAGCGGAGCGGATATCGTGGATCAGAAAGGCGTCTACGGCGAGAAGGGCGTTGCCGACGCTTCCAATGTCCCCGGAGCGCGCAACCGCTCAGTCTCGTGGACCGACGCGAGCGGAAATCTCTTGCTCTTCGGGGGATGGGGTCACGACTCTACGGGTACGGAGGGCATAGGACTTAACGATCTCTGGAAGTTCGATGGCACGAACTGGACCTGGGTGAGCGGAGCAGATATCGTGGAGCAGAAAGGCTTCTACGGCACCAAGGGTTTGGCTAATGTCTCCAATGTTCCCGGAGCGCGATATAAATCGGTCTCTTGGATCGATGCGAAAGGCAATCTCTGGCTCTTCGGCGGATATGGTTACGCCTCCGCGGACAACTGGAACCTTCTCAACGATCTCTGGAAATTCGACGGGACCAACTGGACCTGGGTGAGCGGAGCGGATATCGTGGATCAGATGGGAGTCTACGGCACCAAGGGCACGGCCTCGGCCTCCAACGTCCCCGGATCACGCGCGTACTCGGTCTCATGGACCGACAAGAGCGGAAATCTCTGGCTCTTCGGCGGATATGGTTACGCCTCCGCGGGCATGTCTGATCGTCTCAACGACCTCTGGAAGTTCGACGGCACCAACTGGACATGGGTGAGCGGAGCGGATATCGCGAATCAGGCGGGCGTCTACGGCACGAAGAGCGCGGCCTCAGCCACCATTGTTCCCGGAGCACGCAGTGGATCGGTCTCCTGGACCGACAAGAGCGGAAATCTCTGGCTCTTCGGCGGATATGGTTACGCCTCCGCGGGCATGTCTGATCGTCTCAACGATCTCTGGCGTTTTTCGCTCCTGTAAATGCTGAAAAGCCGATGAAAGGTCAGTCGAGAGAATCAATAAGAGCTGTCTGAGATCATCGGGCAGCTCTTATTTTACTGCATGTTCGAAGCGCGTGTGCAGGGAACGTATTGTCCTTCCCCCCTTTCTTATGGTATAGTACCGGCAATGCAAACAGCCATCCTCATACTGCTCGCCGCCGTCCTGCTGATCCTTATCTGGTCCATAGTCCAATCGCAGAAGAAAATCGCTGACCCTTCCGTCTCGCTCCTCCAGCAGGAGGTGCAGTCCCTCCGCGGCCAACTGTCGGATGCCATGCTGAAGAACCAGGATACGGTGAACCAGCAGCTGGCCTCCATCACCAGCCAGGTGAACGCCCAGCTCGGCCAGGTCACCCAGCAGCTCCAGAAGTCCACGGGGGACCTGAACACGCGGTTGGACAACGCTGCGAAGGTCGTATCGGACGTAAGCAAAGGGCTTGGCAGTCTCGGTGAGGCAACGAAGAAGGTCTTCGAAGTAGGCAAGGACATCGCGAGCCTGCAGGAGATCCTCAGGTCGCCCAAACTTCGCGGCGGCCTGGGTGAGCTGTTCCTGGGCGACCTGCTGGCCCAGATCCTCCCGCCCGCCCATTTCACGCTTCAGCACCGGTTCAAGAGCGGTGAGGTCGTGGACGCCGTCATCAAGCTCGGCCACAACCTGGTGCCTGTGGACGCGAAGTTCCCTCTCGAGAATTTCAAACGGGTTATCGAGGTATCATCGGAAGAGGAACAGCGGGCGGCAAAAAGGAAGTTCATCGCCGATGTTAAGAAGCACATCGACGCCATTTCGGGGAAGTATATCCTGCCCGACGAAGGGACCTTCGATTTCGCCCTTATGTACATCCCGGCGGAGAACGTGTACTACGAGCTGATCATCAGGGACGAGGCCATGGACACCGACAAAGGGCTCTTGAACTACGCCTTTGCCAAGCGGGTCATCCCGGTCTCGCCGAACAGTTTCTACGCCTATCTCCAAACCATCCTGCTTGGCCTCAAGGGCATGCACATCGAGGAGCGGGCACAGGAGATCCTGATTAACCTCGCGCGGCTGTCGGGGGATTTCCGGAAGTTTCAGGAAGAGTTCGAACTGGTGGGGAAACATCTGACGAACACGAAGTCGAGATACGATGAAGCCGACAAGAAGCTCGCAAAATTCGAGGACAAGCTCCAGTCCCTGAGCGATGCATCACCGGCCCTTGAGGAAACAAAGAAACTGCCGCTGTAGCTGGTAGGAGTTGTTCCTGACCCCTGACCCCTGCCCTTTATCCCTTGTTCCCCTCCCGCACAACAACCCGGTTCTTCCCTGCGTGCTTCGCCTCGTACAGGCCCTTGTCGGCTTCTGAGATCAGATCCTTGATGTTCTCTGCACTTGCCGGCCACGATGCAACACCAATGCTCACCGTCACCTTCAGGACATGCTGGTCTATCTTGAAGGGGTAGTGTTCTATCAGGGAGCGCATGCGTTCCGCGACCACGTTCCCGGCCGGGATGTCCGAAGCCGGCAGGATCACGGCAAATTCCTCGCCGCCATAACGGAATCCCAGGTCCGGCTCCCGGATCGAGCTCAATATGCACTTCGCCACTTCCTTCAGGATCGCATCGCCGGCGGGATGGCCATAGGTATCATTGACCTTCTTGAAATCGTCTATGTCGATCATAAGGAGCGTCATCTTTTCCCCGAACTCATGGTACAGGGAGTATTTTTTGCCGATGGCCTGCCTGAAGTGACGGTTAGAATAGAGGCCGGTCAGTTCGTCCGTAATGGCCATACGGTATAACATGGCGTTCTCAAAGGCCACGGAGATATGGTTTGCCATTCCCCGGACAAGGGTCAGCTGGTACGGTTCGAACACGCCGGACGTCCTTCGTATGATCAGGAGGGCAAGGCGGTTCTCTCCTTTGGAAACAGGCATATGGATCTCCTGTCCCTCGTTGACAATGATGTGTTCCGTGATCCTGCCTTCCCCCCACGCATAGATAATATCATGGAGCGCAGATGCGACCTCAACCTTCTTCCTGAGCAGGTCACCCTTGTACCTTGTCCATACGATAACGCCGAGTTCGCGGTACTCGTTCGGGAGCACCATGTCGATCTCATCGGCTCCCAGG
>Ga0334722_10008162_pt1 | contig 10036 bp, 7 predicted proteins | sample C3_bottom_MG_FD_207210 | JGI IMG/M metagenome (GOLD analysis project Ga0334722, IMG submission 207210) | Sediment microbial communities from Yellowstone Lake, YNP, Wyoming, USA - C3_bottom | ecosystem: Environmental > Aquatic > Freshwater > Lake > Sediment | place: USA: Wyoming | collected... | reverse complement strand
ACAAGGGCAAAAAGCCATTCCGGCGTGACAAGAGGACCCGCACGTAAGACATGGAATTCCGTGGAACCAAATCCAAGACCGTTGACCAGATTTCGGGCGATTGCCCCTTTCCCGTTCTGCATGCAGGGCGTGATCTTTGCGAACAGTACGTCGCCATCTCGAAAAGGAGTAAACCCACGCATAACATCTGAGTACTTACGCACTTGCTTGCCAACAATGCGCCCCCATATCTCGTCAACATCGGCCATCGGTACGAAAGAAACCTCTGTGTCAGCAGAAACGTTATCACCAGAGAACTTGGGATTGATCGTTGCTACTCGAGGGTCGCCAAGCCGTTTGACTGGCCACCCCTTCGGGTTGGTGGCCAGATCGCCGAACATCTTGTAGAAGAGGGCGGGGAGGATGCGGGCAGCTTTGGCGTCGGCCTCGGCGCGCTTCTTGCGCAGCCCGTCCGCCTGGTCCAGTATCTCCACAAGCCGCCGCTGCTCGGAGAGGGGCGGGAGAGGGACTTGATGCTTCCAGAACTTGGGCATGATGATCCGAGGCATTTTCACGCCAGCAACGGCAACATTGGCGAAAGTCAAGAAATGCGTTGAGCGGAGGTAGTAGGTGAGAAACCGACGGTCCAGCACATTCGGAAGAGGTCGAAGGGGGATAAGCTCGGTTGTGGCTATGCCAGGTTCAGAGGGGCAGACTACTTTGTTGAGGTATGGGCGAAGTTTGGAGTAAAGCACGTTGCCGGTATCAAAAACGTAAATGGATGTCCCGGCTTCGCTAACCGGCCTGACCTTCTTGTTGATGATGTTGCCGGTATTGCTCTCGATTTGATCGAGGGTCAGGTGCCAAACGATATCGTCCTGCGAGAAGCGGATGGTTGCCGCTTTCGCTGGGGCTACTTCTCTTATCGGAGCAGTGCGCCACTTCATCGCCCCGCCTCCGTTTTGTTCTCCGGCATATCCCAGACCTTCCGTGCGAGTGTGGTGAGCATCTCCTGGCGGGTCTGGATGGCCGCCGAATCCCACTTGTCGAACTGAATGAGGTCCTGGACCGCCCGGTTGAGTTGAGTGTTCACGCCGACCTGAGGCTTCTCGACCAGGGATTTGGTGAGCAGGAAGGTGGATTGCCTGTAGCCGGGGGCTTTCTCCGCGAAACTCCCGTTTTGGACGGAGCCGTTGATGGTCTTCTCAAGCAGCGTCAAGTTCCCCAGGCGGCCGACGTGTGCGGCATACTCGTTCGGCTTGTCAAAGGCGTCGCGGACATCCGGCCGCGGGGTGGTGGGCAGGATGTGCTCGATTTCGACCTTCTTGGTGATGTAGTGGTCGAGGCGGCCATGGGCCGGGTTGCCCCACGCCTGCTCCTCGACGTGCTGGGTGAGTTTGGCAAGGATGTACCGTATCCGGTACTGCTGGATGCGGTCCTGCGTCAGTTCGCGGAAGGCAAAGTCGAAGCGGTCGGAGTGGTCCTGCATGTCGGGGATAAAGTATTTGGCGATGAAGGCGTCGAGTTCTTCGGCGCTGGTGACCTTGCGCAGGTCGGTGGACCAGCGGGCGAAGTTTCGCTCGAAGGTCTTGGTGGGCTCCCGGGTGATGATGTAGCAGAAGAAAAGATTCTCGATGGCCCGGCACAATCGGTCGAACAGCTCGGGCGGCAGGTGCCTGCCGGCCAGCAGGAGTATGTGCTGCTGGCGGAGCGCGCCGCCCAGGAGGGCGAGGTTGCGCAGGTAGCGGTTCTCCTGCGCTTGGGCGTCCTTGCACGCCAGGAAGTTGGCATGGGCCTCGGCACACTTGATCAAGGCGTCCACAAAGGCCATCGGGTCGTCATCGATGCCGCACTTGGCGGAGTTGGCCACGAACCAGGCGTATATCTCGTCCTCGCGGATGCCGCGGTGGTAGTCGATCTCGTGGTGGGCCATGATGTAGTAGCGAAGAAAACGGAGCGGCTTTTCCTTGCAGCGGCCCAGCGTATCGACCAGTTTCTTCCATAGCCCCTTGAGCTTCGAGTATTCCTTGCTGTCGATCCTCATGAACAACAGGTTCTTCAGGAGGTCCATCGCGTTCAAACCGACCCCGCGGTCGTTGATGGTCTCGAAGACCTTCAGGGCGTTGGCGATGGTGGGGGTCACAATGCGGATCATCTTGACGCGGGTGGTCAGGACGCCGTGGAACTCGCGCAGCCGCTTGGGGTCGGTGTCGAGGTTGGTGGTGAGGAACTCGCGGATGTCCCGGTAGGCGGCGAGGATGTTCTTGACGGAGGTCGTCGTCTCCGGGATTTCAGCCAGGGGCGTCTGGCCGCCGGCAATCTTCTCAAGGACGCCGGCACTGTCCTCGTACTGGAGAGCGACCCTGAAACGTTCGACCTCGACGTAGGTGCGCGGGTCGGTTGCGGCGTCGGCGATTTGCGACTCGAGCACCTTGCTCCGTTCGGCCCCGTTCTCCCGGAAGATGTCGCGGATGACGCAGAGGATGAGGTAGAGCGTGGTCATCCGCTGCTGGCCGTCAATCAGTTGAAACGTGCCGTCATCGGCCTTGCAGGCGACGATGCTTCCGAGGAAGTACTCGGGGCCGGGCACGATGCGGCTTTCCTCGTCGTAAAACTCGTCGTGGATGTCCTGCAGAAGTTTCTCGACCTGTTCACGCTGCCAGACATATTCGCGCTGGAAGTCAGGAACCGAATAAAAGTCCTTGAAAAGCGCGCCTACGCTGAGGTCTTGCGATTCGATCTTTGGTGTGGCGGATTCGGTCATGGGAGGGCCTCCACATCCTTGAGCAACTTCTCCAGGCCGCTCTCGATTTCGCGCTCGATGGAGAGCGTTTCCCGGATGAGCTGCGCAGGGTCGTCATCCGGTGCCTTTTCGGCGATCTGCGGCTTGTAGCGGCCAGCGGCAAGGTTGTAATCGTTTTCGGCAACAGATTTGATGGTTGCCCACCAGCAGCGCGGATCTTCGCTTCCGGGTTGCAAGAGAGTTCCACCTTCGACACCCGGCGGGTTCGAGAACTTTGATTCTTTATAAACCTTCCACTGATTGAGAAGATCAGGGATGTCGTTCCGTTCGGGGGTTTCAGGTCTGCCGCCACCGGAAATCTTGTCCGGGTCGAAACCATCCGCACGCACATCGTAGAACCAGACCTTTTCTTTGTGCTTGGCCTTCTTGTCCTTCTTCGCCGCGCCTGAAGCCGGCCTCCGGAAGACGAGGACACCGGTTTTGACGCCCGCGTAGGGTTTGAATACTCCAGCGGGCAGGGAAACTACGGCCAGCAGATCGAAATCCTCGATCAGCTTGCGGCGTAGCTCCACGTGCGCCGAGGTCGAACCGAAAAGCAGCCCCTCGGGCACCACCACGGCGCACAGGCCGCCCGGAGCCAGGGCCTCCATCATCACGCCCAGGAAAAGCAGTTCGCTCTTCTTTGAGTTCGTGGGGAGGTCCTTGCGGATGGATTCCTTGGGGAGCACACCGGCAAAGGGCGGGTTGGAAAGGATCACCTTGTAGCGGCGGTTCAGATCGTCCTCGGTGAGGCCGCCCATATCGGAAAGCGTATTGGCGCGCTTGACGTTGGCCTGACGGATGCCGTGCAGCACCAGATTCATCATGGCGATGCGCATCATCTGGCGCGATACATCGATACCGTAGATGGACCGCTCCAAAAGCTCCCAGTTAGGGACCTTTTCGCCTGGTCCTTTGCGGTAGGTCTGCAATGTCGGAATGTCCTTCTTGGCCTCCTTGATGGACTGGTCACGCTTTTCCAGCCATTCCTCACCGTAGATAGGGACCTCCTGAGGCTCGGTTGAGTATCTGGCCAGGATGTACTCGACGGCATCGATGAGGAAGCCTCCGGTACCGCAAGCCGGGTCATAGATCGTATCCCCGAGGTTGGGGTCCACCATCTCGACCATCATGGTTCGGATCTGGCGGGGCGTTCGAAATTGGCCGTTCAGAGCGGACTGCCCCAGGTGGGTCAGCATGTACTCGAAGATGTCGCCCTTCACGTCGGTGCCGAGCTTGGCGAAGTCGATGCCGTCGATCTCGTCCACCACTTGCTTGAGCACATTGGGGTCAACGACCTCAAGCACGGCGTCGCGGAAATACTCGGCGATCTGCGGCTCCTCCTTCACCAGCGAAGCCATATAGGGGAAAACATGGTCGCGCACGAAGTCGCGCAGATCCGCACCACTCTTAAAACGCCACTTGGACCAACGGAAACGCTCGGCCTGTTTCGGGTAGAGCAGTTTGCCGTTACCGTTGGTTTGTTTGCCCATGAGCCGTTCTTTGAGTTCGCGGCTGGATTCCTCCTCGTCGAGCAGTTTGAGGTAGATCAGATACGAAATCTGCTCGATATAGGTAACCGGATTGGTCACACCGCCGGCCCAAAGGATGTCGGTGATCCGGTTCAATTTTCTGCGCAAATCTTGGTTCATCGCTGCTCCTTATGCGACCTTCTTCATGAAGACGGAATCGTTCAAATCCTGGATGATTTCCTTGAGCCCCCTCTCGCCGAAGAGCTCAACGCCCAGCTCTGCCGCATTTAAAATGGAAAGTGGCGGCTGGAACAAATCCTCCAGCTCGATGCGGCCGCGGGCGATGCCGCGGTTCTTGAGGAGTGAAAGATACTGCGCCTGCTGGGGTGTGATCGATTTTGCGACCAGCCACGCCTGAAAATTCTCGGTCAATTCCTCTTCGCGGGGTTTGATCTTGAGGCTGCCAAGGGCTGCCTTAATGAAATCGATCAGGTTGCCGCCCGGCTGACGGTAAGCCCGTCGAAGGTTCTCCTCGTTGAAGTACATCTCCGGCCGGTTCAACCGATCGGCAAGCGCCTTCTCCTCGTCTTCGGTGAGCAATTCTCCTCGCCGCACCTTCTGGATGATCGGGTCATCCTTCACGGCGGATTGAACGCTGGTCTCCCAATTGGTGACATAGTCGCGCTTGTCGACTCGCTCACCCTTCGGCCCCACCTCGACATAGGTAACCGCGTGGAGCCACTCGTCCTCGAGGCCAAGCTCGACCAGGTCGCCTGGCGGTTTGGGTGGTTTACGTTCGCCGCCAGGAGCATGTCCGCGACCGATGCCGGTGAAAACGTCGGTATCGCTATCGTTGAAGTAGTCGTGGTTACCAAAGAAGTCGTAGATGACGAACTTCTGTTTCTGAATATGATCTGCCGTTCGCGTTCCGCGACCCCGCATCTGTTGGTAGAGGATGGGGCTGCGCACCCGGCGGCACATTACAAGGTGGAGAACTTCCCGGCAGTCGAAGCCGGTATCCAGCATACCGACGCTGACAGCTACTTGGGGATAGTCCTCGCGCTTGAACTTGCGGATGAGATCGTCGGCGTCCGCAACGTCGCTCGTGATAACCTCGGCGTACTGACCCTTGAGTTCAGGATGTAGTTCGTTCAGGAAATGGGCCAACCTTGCGGCATGGTGCTTGGTGATGGCAAAAACGATGGTCTTGCCAGGTCCGGTCTTTTGACCGGGAGCCAGCTCTTTGAAGTTCTCCCAGGCGAGCCGGTCGAACTCCTGCATCATTTTCTTGTTGGAGTCTTCGTTCGTCCATTTGCGTTCAAATTCGGACGGGTCGTATGTTTGTTCATCGACCTCCGCACCTTCAGCAAGGATTTGGGTGATGCCGGTGGCAAATTTGTAGGGCACAAGAAAACCATCCCGAAACGCCTGCAAGATCGGAAAGGCGAAATCCGGCTGGCCGTCCCGGCACTGATAGAATTGGAAAGTGTTCCGCTCGATATAGGCCGAGGGTGTTGCAGTCAACCCTATGTGAAGCGCATCAAAATGCGTTAGCGCGGTCTGCCAAGAGCCATAGATGGAACGGTGGCATTCGTCGGCTATGACCACGTCGAAATAGCCACTGGTGAATTCCGTGTAACGGCTGATCATCGTCTGGAGCAGACAGACCGTAATCTGTTGTTCCTGCCGTACCATCCCGGGGCGCAGCCAGTAGCTGCTGTACTGGTTCAGGATATCTTGAATGGCCTCGAGCGCCTGTTTGGCGAGCTGCTCCCTGTCTACCAGGAATAGAATACGCTCGGCGCGTCCGGCCTGGATGAGCCGCTTGATATAGAGGCAAATCAGGTCAGTCTTGCCCGTTCCGGTGGGCAGCTCAATAAGGAAACGGCGCTTACCGAGCTCCACACCGTGGTCCAGAGCCTGCATGGTTTCACGCTGGTAGGGCCGCACCTGCCGGGTCTCGCCTTGGCGAAGGAAATACTCGGGGATTTCTATCGTCGCGAGCGGCTTCCGAGTTGCTCGCATTTCGACCAAACGCTCAAGGTCGCGGCGAGAAAAAAAGGAATTTACGATTCGGGCGTCGTCGTTACCATAGTCCCAAAAATAAATGAGCTCGCCATTTGTGAGAAAAATGAAGGGTGAACCGATCTTTTTTGCATAGGGCAGCGCCTGTTGTTTGGCCGTGTAGGGTTCTATCGCAGAGCGTTTCGCTTCAACGATGGCGAGCGGGCGCCCGCGTCGGTCCATCAAGACATAGTCGGCGCGACCGGTTGGGATCTCATCACCGTCTTTCGTTTTACGGCTGGGTTTGTACCCATAGGGGGCAACGGGTTCAGAAATCACCCAGGACGTGTCACGAATGGAAATCTCGGTGAGCACCTGCGACTTGTCGGCGGGATCCCACCCCGCTTGGCGGAGCAGATCGTCGATGACAATCCTCGCATCTGCTTCAGTCGAATAATCCTTCACAGGCGCTCCTCCTGAAATTCCAGCCGATCACTGCCACTCGGGAAAGTAATCCGCAAGATTCGTGTTTCTGAAATAGACCTCGCAGACCAGGCGTCCTCGGTCGATCTTGTGGGCCGTCCGGAGTTCGACTTGCCCCGCATATATGAGCTTTGATAACTTGTCCTTAGCCGCTTGGCCTCCATAGGCGTGAAGCTCCGGGGCATCGTAGCCCGCCGGGCGGACTCGGGTACCCGTCTCACCGTTCCATTTCCATAGAGGGTTGACCTCGAAAGTATCTCCGTCGATGATTGATGTGACCGTAAATGTTGGCATGGCTGCTCCTTTCTGGTTTCGGACCCTTGATCGGTCTGTCTGTGTCCGATAGAAGGCAAAGCCCATGCCACTTCCCGGAGTGAGCGGCAACCCATTGTTATCACAAGTGTTAGTATCCTTGTCGTTATCCCTGGCATCATCTTACCCTTCAACCCAGGTTGAAACATCTTAAACCCTGGTTTAAGTCTTTGGTCTCGATTGCAAGAACTTGTGCACCGCCTGCGGCGTGATCCCAAGCATTCGAGCCGCTTGGCTTTGGTTGCCGTTGGCTGCTTCAAGCGCACGGAGAATCATTTGCTTCCGAGCGCTCCCGAGAAACTCATCCAATGAGAATCCCTCGTAGGGCTCGGGAAGTGCATCCAGTGGGTCCGCGTAGGTGACCGGTTCCGTGATGAGGAGGTCGTCTGCGTCCAAAACATCATGGCGGCAAAGACGAACAGACCTCTCGATGACGTTTTCGAGATCGCGAACGTTCCCCGGCCAGTTGTGAGATTGCAGCCTGAACAAGGCTTCCGCCGACAACCTCTTGGGTCGTCGCAAGGAGCCATTCAATCTATCGAGAATGTGAAGCGCCAATTTGGGAATGTCAGAGCGTCTTTCACGGAGCGGGGGAAGTTTGATTTCGCCGACGTTGAGCCTATAAAAAAGATCTTCACGGAATTTACCTTGCCTCATCAGCTTGCGTAAGTCCCGATTCGTTGCACCCACGATCCGCACGTCCACCTTATGCGCCTTGGCTTGTCCAATCGGCTCTACCAGACCATCTTGCAGAACTCTCAGCAACTTGGCCTGTGCGGGCAGGGGAAGCTCTCCGAGCTCATCAAGGAAAAGGCTCCCCTTATCCGCCGTATCGAACTTGCCAACCTGGTCGTTGATCGCGCCCGTAAAGGCTCCTTTCTTGTGACCGAACAGCAGGCTTTCGACAAGGTCTTCTGGAATCGCTGCACAATTTACAGCGACAAAGGTCTCTCGCGGCCTTCCACTCAATCGGTGAATGTACCGTGCGAATAGCTCCTTGCCGGTCCCTGTCTCGCCAAAGATGAGGACCGGGGCCTGTGATGGAGCCAGCATCGCACCCATCTCGAGTGAACGCTGCATCGCGGAGTGATCTCCCACAATGCCAAGCTGCACTCTGACGGAATCAACATCGGCTTGGCTCTCTTCAACAGGAATCGATACATCCTGGAACCTGACGGTAGGGAACTCACTCGAGGACAAATCCACCTCGGTCACGAGCGGGTGTTGTTTTGTTACAAAATGCGGTGGTCGCACATGGAGGATGCGGGCGGGAATTTCGCCGGAGGCCATCAGGAGAACCCAGCAGGCATGCATATGGGGCGTTCCCGACGCGACTGCGACAAAGAAGCGTGCTGAAGAAAAATCCTCGATGATGCGATGAAGATGAGCTCTGAGCCCCCTGAATATCTCTTGGTAATTCGTCGGATCGGCAAGGTTGATTTCGAGAACGTGGACCTCACTCCCGTGATGGATCTTCTTGATAGCGTCCTTTGTTTCCCCGGTAACCCGCTGCGTGCTTGGGGTATCGAAGAGAAAAATATGATCGAATGAGCGTGTGGATAGGAGGGAAAGGATGGGTCCAGGCTGTTCCTCCTGGTCAACTAATCCCTTGAAATAAGGGTCATGAAATCCTGTAAATGTCAGCAGAACATCCATCATTTCTTCCCCGTATCCGAATTCTGAGAATTGGACTCCGCTGCTCCCCCTGTCTTTACCCACTCGTCCACCTCTTCCTTGCGGAATTTCCAGAGGCGGCCCATCCGGTGCGCCGGCATTTGCTTTTCAGATATCCATTTGTAGACCGTATCCCGCTTGATGCCGAGATAGGCCGCGATCTCATCCACGGAGAGCCATCGATCTTCCATTACTGACTCCAGTCGCACAGGGTCTCGTCCCATCCTGAACGGCCTCAGTCCTTCGGTTATGCCAAAAGCCCGGTGCAGGATAGCCCCATTGGCTTCCATCCGGTCCGAACAGAACAAACTGGCATATATTATACGAAAGTCGGAGTGCGTATCAAAGGGTTTTTCCGAGTTTTTCCGGATTTGACCGAACGGAAGCTACCGGGGCCAGCAAGACTCCCCAAGAGGTGTAAACCTCTTCGAAATCGGGTCCTCCCCCACATAGAGCCAAGCGGGGAGGACGCTTCTGTTTGCCTGGACGGGGACCAGGACGCGGCGGTAGAGGCAGGGACCGCCGGGGTGGAACCCCTCCAGCCGGTCGATGGCTGGAAGGCGGTTTTCGGGATCGTCGAAGGCCAGAAGTTCCCCGTACACGGGGCTCCAGGGCGCGCGTGTGGCGTTCTTTGTGAGCCGGTCGGGGGTTGGCTGGGGATTGGACATGCAGGTCGTCACGTGCGCTTGTGTGGCAACGTCGGCGAGTGGATTGGTGGTCCCGACGGCGAGGATATCCTCCTCCGGAACCTCCAGGACGGGGATTCCGGAGGATGTCTCGAAGAGGCAGCCGCGGACTAAGGCGTCCTCCACCGCCAGTACTCCTCGGCAGAAGCGGTCGTGGTTTCAGAAACCGCGCTTCAGGGTGCCGTAGACGAAGAGTCTCAGCATTCCGCTTGTGTTCGCATTCGATGGTTCTGTTGGGTTCATTACCTGCTTCATCGGGTTCATTGGGGTGTCTGTCACTGTTCCGCCCCCTTTCTCTCCTGGGCAACGAACTCGAACGGCTCCACCGAGTACCCGGACAGGTTCTCGCGCCGGAACACCACCAGGCTCATGGGCGGGACCGCAATCTCACGCCAGCCTTTTTCCTCCGCCAGCACGGCGTCGAGGTATGCGGGGTCCGAAGCGTGTCAGCGGCAATGTAAAAATCCACCCCTGTGGCAATTGAATTTTCCCCCCCTGATCTCTTGAGGGAGGGAAAAGGTATGGAACCTGAGGAAGTTGTGAAGGACACTCTTCGGCAACACGGTATTCCGGAGAGTGAAATGATCAATCGGGACAAGCATGGAGCGGTTGTGGAGCTTGCGAACTGTGGGACGCCCAAGAAG
>Ga0334722_10008161_pt1 | contig 10036 bp, 5 predicted proteins | sample C3_bottom_MG_FD_207210 | JGI IMG/M metagenome (GOLD analysis project Ga0334722, IMG submission 207210) | Sediment microbial communities from Yellowstone Lake, YNP, Wyoming, USA - C3_bottom | ecosystem: Environmental > Aquatic > Freshwater > Lake > Sediment | place: USA: Wyoming | collected... | reverse complement strand
TCGCTGCGGCCTGGCTCCGGGCCAGCGGCCAGCTGGCCATCGACGGGCCGGTGATCACGACGTGGTCGATCCTCGCCGGCGTCGGCGCCGGCATCGGGGTCACCCTGGTCGCCGCCGTCGACCCGGCGCGCCGGGCCGCCGCGATCAGCCCTGTCGCGGTCCTGCGCGTGCGCGCCGACCCCGGGCGCTCCGTCCGGGCCCACATGCGCTGGCTCGTGGCCGTGGTCGTGGTGATCGGCGTCATCGCCGTCCTGCTCATGCCCGGCGGAGCGGCGGACCCGTCGGTGCCGCTGCGCGCGGTCGTGATCTACGTCCTGCTGCTCGCGGCCGTGCTGCTCACGCCCTCGCTGCTCGCGCCGCTGGCTCGGCTCGCAGGGCTGCCATTCGCGTGGCTGCTCCGCCTCGAGGAGCGCCTCGCGCGGGCGTCGATCCGCCGCGATCCCGGCCGCACCGCCCTGACGGTCGGCGCGCTGATCGTGGGCCTCGCGATGGTGGTCGCGCTGTCGATGGTGGCGGGCACGGCTCGCCTGGCCTCGACGGCATGGCTGTCCGGCGTGGTGCCGGGCGACGAGGTCCTCACGGCCATCGCCCCGGCGCCGATCGGCGACGGCGGCATCGACCAGCAGCTCTCGACGATCGATGGCGTGCGGCTCGCCACCCCGATCGCCTCGTTCGACCTCGCGTACGCCGGCACGCGGCTCGAGGCGGTCGCCATCCGGGGCGCGGACTTCCTGGCCGACGGGCGGCTCGACTTCACCTCGGGCGACCGCAGCGCGGCGCTCGGTGCCATCGACGCCGGCGGCGCCGTGATCCTGCCCGCCGCCCGTGCGCAGCGACTCGGCATCGGCGTCGGCGCCACTATGGCGGTGGCCACGTCGCATGGCCTCGTGGACCTCAAGGTGGTCGGGCTGGTGGCGCGCTCGTTCCCGGGGCGTACTGGCGATGCCGTGCTGGTGGGCTGGGGCGATGCCGTGGGCAAGCTGGGCGTGACGGGCGCGGACGCGTTCGCGGTCCGGTATGCGCCGGGTCGCCAGGCCGACGCCGAGCCGCAGGTCGACGCGCTGGCGCGCCAGATGGCGCTGACCGCCTCGCCGATCTCGGCCGTGGCCGGGGCCGTCGGCGACGCCCTCGACCGACTGTTCGGCCTGCTCGATCTGCTGGCCCTCGCTGCGGTCGTCATCGCGGCGCTCGGCATCGTCAACACGCTCTCGATGAACACGCTCGAGCGTGTGCGGGAGATCGGCATGCTGCGCGCCGCCGGGATGAGCCGCAGCCAGGTCTGGCGCAGCGTCCTGGTCGAGGCCGGGATCCTGGGCGCCGTCGGCGGGCTCGTCGGGTCGATCGCGGGCGTGCTCGTCGGGCTGCTCCTGGGCGGCGGCGTCGGGTCGGTCGACCTCGCGGCCGCGATTCCGTGGTCCGCGATCGCCCTGTCCATCGTGCTCGGCGTGGCCCTCGCGATGCTGGCCGCAGCCCAGCCGGCGCGGATCGCGAGCCGGGTGCCGATCGTGGCCGCTGTATGGGGCGAATAGGCCGGCAGCCGGGCCGCGCGGCGCGCGGTGGCGGCGGGCAATTCGGGTAGACTCCGGGCAGCGCCGGCGAGTGAGCCCGCCCAGAGGAGCCGATGTCCTACGCCATCCCGTCCGTGACCCGGGTCTCCGCCGCCGAGCGGGGCCTCACGATCGCCGACTTCCTGGTGCCGGTCCGGGTGGGGGAGCGCGTCTCCCCGCGCCTGCGCGACGCGGGCCTCGTGCTCGCCGGGACCGCGCTGCTGGTCCTGGGCTCTCGAATCTCCGTCCCGCTGCCCGGCAACCCGGTCCCGTTCACGCTCCAGACGCTGGCGGTGCTGCTCGCGGGCGGGGCACTGGGGACCCGGCGGGGAGCGATGTCCACCGTGCTGTTCATCGCGCTCGGCGCGGTGGGCCTGCCGGTCTTCGCCGAATCCCGCCACGGCCTCGACGTGATCCTCGGCGCCACCGGCGGGTACCTGGTCGGGTTCATCGCCGCCACGGCGCTCGTCGGCCGGCTGGCGGAACTTGGCTGGGACCGCCACATCGGCGGGTCGGTGGGCATGAACCTGCTCGGCACGGCGCTCATCTACCTCGTCGGGGTGCCATGGCTGGCCGTGGCCGCGGGCGTGCCGCTCGGCGAGGCGGTGACCCTCGGCCTCGTGCCGTTCCTCGTGGGCGACCTCGTGAAGCTCCTCGTCGCCGCGGGCGCGTTCCCGCTCGCGTGGTGGGTGGTGGGGCGACGCCCGAGCGACCGCTAGCGCCGGGCGCGCGCCCGAGGCGCGACGCTGCCGACATCGCCGGGCTCTACGGCCCCTCGTCCGAGGCCTGGCGCCTCAATCGTGAGGCCGCGCTCCTGCTCGGCGCGGGCCCGATGGCGGTGCTGCTGCAGGTGGCGCACCCGCTGGTCGCCGAGGGCGTCGCGCAGCACTCGACATTCACGGCCGACCCCTGGGCGCGCCTCGAGGGGACACTCCGCTCGTACCTCCGGCTGGTCTACGGATCCGGCACCGTCGCGCGAGCCGAGATCCGGCGGCTCAACGGGCTGCACCGATCGGTCGTCGGGCCCGTGGGCGACGCTGCGGCCGCCGCCCGGTTCGGCGCCTCGTACGCGGCGCGCGATCCCGAGCTCTCCCTGTGGGTCCACGCGACGCTGGTGTGGGCGACGCTGGTGACCGTTGAGCGCTGGCTGGGCTCCGTCTCGCGAGACCGGCGGGCCGGCTTCTACCGCGAGACGCTGGTCGTGGGCCGGCTGTTCGGGGTGCCCGAGGTCCGGCTCCCGGCTGACGTCGACGCGTTCGAGGCGTACGTCATCGGGATGCTCGCGCCGGACGGCCCCGTCCACCCGAGTGGCGTCTCGCGGGAGCTCGCCCGGGCGATCCTGCACCCGCCGCTGGCGCCGGTCGTCGAGCGTGGCGCCGTGGCCCGCGCCCTCGGACCGGCCGGGCCGCCACTGGCCGCGGTGCTGCGCCGGGCGCCGAGGGCGGCGCTGACGCCCCTGCTCACACCCGCCGTCGGGCTGCTCCCCGCCTCGCTCCGGGCGGAGCTGGGACTGCCGTGGGGCCCCCTGGAGCGGGCGATCGACCGGTGGCTGACCGCGTCGTGGCGCGCGTGGCGGCCGGTGTTCCCCCCGTCCCTGCGGTGGTTTCCGCAGGCGCTCGCGGCGTTCGAGCGGGTCGGGGTGCCGATCCCGGCCGATCGCTGAGCGGACTGCGGCGGCGGTCCTCGGGCGGGTCCTACGCCTCGCCGGCGATCGCGCGCGCCAACTCGGCCGTGCCAACCAGCGACGGCAGCGGGCGGACCGGTGCCGGGTCCGCGCCGTCCACCGCCGGGAACAGCGCCAGCTCGTAGAACTCCACGCCCCACCATCGGCCATCCTTCCAGCCCACGCCCTCGAACTGGCCGACGCGCTCGAAGCCGAGCGCCCGATGCAGCCCGGCGGACCCGGGGTTCGGCGGCGTGACCCCGGCGACCACGAGCCGGAAGCCCTGGATCCGCAGCACGCGCAGCAGGGACTCCATCGCGGATCGGCCGAGGCCCGACCGGTGGAGCCTGCGGTCCACGTACACCGTCGACTCGCAGGTCCAGTCGTAGGCGGCGCGCTCGCGGAAGCGGCCCGCGTACGCGTAGGCCCGCACGGCGCCGTCGACCTCGGCAACGATGTACGGCCAGCGCTCGAGCACCTTCGCGATCCGCTCGGCCATGACCGTGGCGGTCGGCGGGACGAGCTCGAACGAGATGGCGGTCTCGGCCACGTAGGGGGCGTAGATGGCGGCCACAGCCTCGCCGTCGGCGGGTGTGGCGAGGCGGAGCACGTGCGGCACGTTCATGCCGCGAAGCTAATACAGCGACGCGAGGCGCGCGGCGCGGCGTGCGAGCGGCTCGCCGCCTGCACGCCCGACGGATTCGGGATCCACGGCGCGCCGCGGCGCCCGCCGCCGTCGACTGCCGCCGCTTTGCCATACTGCGCCCAATGGCGCCCGGTTCGACACCCGCTCCAGCCCGCGTCCGCGGCGACGGCGCCGCGCTGCTGCAGTCCGTCGCTGCCCGCCTGCCCGACCTGCGGCTGCTCACCGACGCCGTCGACCGGGAGTCGTACCGCCGTGACGAGACCGCGTACCTGTCCACGGGCCTGCCCCTCGCGGTCGCGCTTCCCGACACCACCGAGCAGGTGGCCGAGCTGGTCCGCCTGTGCGCCCAGTTCGGCGTGCCGGTGGTGCCGCGGGGCGCGGGCAGCGGGCTGTCGGGCGGCGCGGCCGGGATCGAGGGGGCCCTGACCATTGCGTTCACGCGCATGAACCGCGTGCTCGAGATCGACCGGGAGAACCTCGTCGTGGTCACGCAGCCGGGGGTGGTCAACGCGGACCTCAAGAAGGCCGTGGCGGCGGAGGGGCTCTTCTACGCGCCCGACCCCGCCTCGTACGAGACATGCACGATCGGGGGCAACCTGGGCACGAATGCCGGCGGCCTGTGCTGCGTGAAATACGGCGTCACCCGCGACGCGGTCCTCGGGCTCGAGGTGGTCATGGCCGATGGGACCGTGCTCCGCCTCGGCGGCCGCAACGTCAAGGACGTGGCCGGGTACGGGCTGATCCCCCTCATCGTGGGCAGCCAGGGGACGCTCGCGCTGGTGACCGAGGCGACGCTCCGCCTGCGGGTCGCCCCGCCGCCACGGGCCACGCTCCTCGCGTTCTTCGCCTCGCTCGACGCGGCCGGGGACGCCGTCGCGGGGATCATCCGCGCTGGGATCGTGCCGGTGACGCTGGAGCTGATGGACCGGACGACGATCCGCGCGGTGGACGACGTGCACCGTCTGGGCCTCGACCGCGACGCGGCGGCGATGCTGCTCGTGGAGTCGGACCTGCCGGGGGCCGCCGCCCAGGCGGAGGTCGACGCGGCCGAGGCCGCCTGCGGCGATGCAGGGGCCGGGCTCCTGGTCCGCGCGCGGGACGCCACGGAGGCCGAGTGGCTGCGGGAGGGCCGGCGTCTGGCCTACCGCGCGCTCGAGGCGCAGGGGGTTGCCCGGATGGAGGACGTGGGCGTGCCGCGCAGCCTCGTGCCCGAGCTGCTGCGCGCGATCGAGGGCATCGCCGCCCGCCACCAGATCACGGTTGGGACCTTCGGCCACGCGGGTGACGGCAACCTGCACCCGACCTTCATCCTCGGCCGCGACGAGCCCGAGGACGCCGCCGCCGCCCGGCTCCATGCCGCCCGCGCCGAGCTGTTCGAGGCGGCGCTGCGCCTCGGGGGAACCGTCACGGGCGAGCACGGCATCGGTGTCGTCCGGCGCGACTGGCTCGTCCGCCAGCGCGGCGAGCCGGCCGTCGAGGCCATGCGCGCGATCAAGCGGGCCCTCGACCCCCAAGGCATCCTGAACCCCGGGCGGGTCCTCGCCGAGGCGTGATTCGGGGGCGACGGACGCCCGGCCCCTCAACGGCGGGCCATCCGATCCATGACCGATGGCCCGGTCCCTGCGGCACGGGCCTCTCCGGCGTGCGCGGCCCGCAGGTCGGTCCCGACGGCCCTCCCGAGCGCACCGCCGCGCGCAGACGATCCCCCCGTTGGCAGGAGTCGTCCAGTGGTGAACCCCAAGCTCGTGCTCGTGGCGTTCTCCAGCCGCTCGGGGTCCACGGCCGGTGCGGCAGAGGAGATCGCGGCCGTGCTGCGTTCCGCCGGGATCGCCGTGGACTGCCGGCCCAAGGAAGAGGTCGCCGACCTCGCGCCGTACCGGGCGGTCGTCCTGGGCAGCGGCATGTTCATGGCCAGCCGCGCGTCCGACGGCGGGGGGTTCCTCGAGCGGCACGCCGGCGCGCTCCGCGGCCGTGACGTGTGGCTCTTCAGCGCGGGGCCCATCGGCGGTCACCTGTCCGCGCACGGCGAGGAGAGCGCAGTCGCGGCGGTGGCACGGGCCGTCGGGGCTCGCGGCGTCGCAACCTTCGGCGCCGGCGTCGACGGCGACGGCGCCGTTCCCGTCGCCTCGCTCGTCCCTGCGGACCGGCGCGAGATCCGGGCCTGGGCCACCGGCATCGCCGCCGACCTCGGGCTCCCGGCACCGTCGGCCGCGCGCCGGCGAGGGCGCCGCCACGGGGCGGTGCCCGCCGGCTGGCGCGCCGCTGTCGCACGCGGAGCGTCGCCGGCGCCCACCCGGATCTCAGCGCCAGGCGCCCACCGCCTCGTCGGGCAGGATCGGGCCCCGGAAGAAGCCGAGCAGCGGCTCGCCGGTGGACTGGCGGAGCGTGATGCGCCAGCTGAGCGGCCGCCCGTCATCGGCGCCGACCGCCAGCTCGAGCGCCACGTCGTCGCGGCCCGGGTAGTTGGGGTCGTACGCGCGCACGACGACCCGGGTCGCGCCGTCGGTCACCTCTGCCGCATAGGCGAACGCCAGCACCTGGTGGTTGCGCACGAGCGCGGCCGGGCGCAGGCCGCCGACGCGCACAAGCTCGACGAGGCACGGCCGGCCCGCGTCGATCTCCGCCCTGACGCGCGGCCATTCGCGCACGACCGTCTGCACGCCGACCCGGCCCCGGCCCGGGAGCCCGCCGAACGCCGCGAGGATGGCGTACCGGAGCGGCACCCGCAGCCAGTCGAGCGACTGCACCTGGCGGCGCACCAGCGCACGGAAGCGGCGGCTGCCGGAGGCCGGCGGCTCGGCCTCGGGCGGAGCCGGCACGCCGGCCGCCCACAGGTCGCATGCCGTCAGCGCCATGCCCCCGCACAGGCCCGCGGCGGCGTCGCCGATCCCGACGATCCGCGGGTCGAGCGGGCCCAGACGGAGCGTGGGGCCCGGCGGGAAGGCGTTGGCGAAGCGGAGCCCATGGACGCTGGGCAGGAAACCCGGCACGGCGCGCTCGTCCATGAACCGCAGCGTAGCGCGGGGGCGGGGAGCGGCGGCGCGGCGCGGCGATACCATCTCGCCATGGCCGACGGGGAGCAGCCCAGGGCGCGCGCCAACCGCCTCGCTGGCGAGACCAGCCCGTATCTGCTCGCCCATGCCCACAACCCCGTCGACTGGTACCCGTGGGGCCCCGAGGCGCTGGCGCGCGCGGCGGCGCTGGACCGTCCGATCTTCCTGTCCATCGGCTACGCGGCCTGCCACTGGTGCCATGTGATGGAGCGCGAGTCGTTCGAGGATGAGGCCCTTGCGGGGTACCTCAACGCGCACTTCGTGCCGGTCAAGGTGGACCGCGAGGAGCGGCCGGACCTCGACAGCGTGTACATGTCGGCGGTCCAGGCGATGACGGGGCAGGGCGGCTGGCCCCTCTCGGTGTTCCTGGCGCCCGACGGGCGGCCGTTCTTCGGCGGGACCTACTTCCCGCCAGCGCCGCGCCACGGACTGCCCGGGTTCGGCCAGGTGCTCGCCGGCGTCCACGAGGCGTGGCACGAGCGGCGGGGCGCCCTCGCCGAGACCGGCGCCGCCATCGTGGCCCAGCTGCGCGAGGCCCGCGGCATGGGGCGGGCCTCGGGGGCGCTGCCCGACGCCGAGGTGCTGGCGTCGGCCGCCGCGGCGCTCGCTGCGGGCTTCGACGAGGCGAACGGCGGGTGGGGCCGATCGCCGAAGTTCCCGCAGCCCATGGCGATCGAGTTCCTCCTGCGGCGCCACCTCACGACGGGCGATCCGCGACCGCTGGCGATCGCTCGGCGCTCGCTCGACCGCATGGCGGACGGCGGGGTCCGCGACCAGCTGGGCGGCGGATTCCACCGCTACGCCACCGACGCCCGCTGGCTGGTGCCCCACTTCGAGCAGATGCTCTACGACAACGCGCAGCTGGCCCGCGCCTACGTCCACGCCTGGCAGCTCACCCGGGAGGCACGCTACCGCGACGTCGCGATCGAGGCGCTCGAGTTCCTGCTGCGCGATCTGCAGACCCCCGGCGGCGGCTTCGCCGCCAGCCTCGACGCGGACACGGACGGCGTCGAGGGCGGGACCTTCACGTGGCTGCCGGGCGAGGTGCGCGAGGCGCTCGGCGACGGGTCGCCGCTGTTCGAGGCCGCGTACGGGGTGACCGACGAGGGCAACTGGGAGGGCGTCACGATCCTGTCCCGCGTTCGCTCCGACGGAGAGCTGGCGGACCGGTTCGGCCTCTCGGCCGGGGTGGTGGCGGAGCGGCTCGCCGCCGCCCGTGCTGCGCTCCTCGCGGCCCGCGCGGCGCGGCCACAGCCGGCCAGGGACGAGAAGGTGCTGGCCGCCTGGAACGGCCTGGCGATCGCCGCGCTGGCCGACGCGTCGCGCGCGCTCGACGCAGGCGCCCCGGGGCTGGCGCAACGCGCCACCGCCTATCGCGAGGCCGCGGTGGCCGCCGCCCGGGATGTCCTCGCCGGGCTCCGCGTCGGGCCGGGCCGGCTTCGGCGCTCGTGGAAGGGCGGCCGGGCCACGGCGGATGGCGTGCTCGAGGACTCCGCGGACCTGGCCGAGGGGCTCCTGGCGCTCTACGAGGCGACCTCTGACGAGCGATGGTTCACGGCGGCCGTCGAGCTTGCCGAGGGCATCCTCGACCGCTTCGCGGATCCGGCCGGCGGCTTCCACGACACCGCGGCCGACGCGGAGGACCTGGTTGTCCGCCCGCGCGACGTGCAGGACAACGCGACCCCGTCGGGCTCATCGATGGCCACGTCGGTCCTGCTCCGCCTCGCCGCGCTGACGGGCGAGCCCCGCTACCGGGCGGCCGCCGAGCGCGCGCTCGCCGGCGTCGCGCCCTATCTGGACCGCTACCCGACCGCGTTCGCGAACTGGCTCTGCGCCCTCGAGGCCGCCCACGCCGGGATCGCCGAGGTGGCCATCGTGGGCGAGCCCGATGCGGCCCGCCCCCTGATCCGGGCGGCGTCGCGGACGTTCGGCCCGTTCAGGGTCCTGGCCATGTCGCCGGCGCCCGCGTCGTCGGCTGTCGCCCTGATGCGCGACCGGTTCGCCCTGCACGGCCGTCCCACCGCATTCGTCTGCCGCGACTTCGCCTGCCGCCAGCCGGTCCACGAGCCCGAGGCGCTCGAGGCCCTGCTCGTCGGCACGTGAGCGGCCTCCGGTTCCGCGCCTCCACCCCGATCCCGTGACGGCGCCCCACCCGTCGATCGGCGTGCCGCGGCCGGCGTCCACGGTGGTGCTGCTGCGGCCGTCGCGGCAGGGGGCCGAGGTGCTGCTCACGCACCGGCCGTCCACGATGGCGTTCGGACCCGGACTGCACGTCTTCCCCGGCGGGGCCGTGGACCCCGCTGACCGCGACCCGGCGGCCGCCCGGCGCCTCGGCGTGGACGCGGACCGCTGCGCGGACGCCTGGGCCGGGGACCTCGCGGCGGCCGACGCCCTGGGCCATGCCGTCGCCGCGCTGCGCGAGCTGTTCGAGGAGGCGGGCGTGCTGCTCGCGGAGCGCCCGGACGGGTCGCCCCCCGATGCGCTCGAGGTGGAGGCCGCCCACCGGAACCGCGAGCCGTTCACGGCGCTCGTGGCGCGGCTGGGGCTCCGGCTGCGCGCCGATCGCCTGGTCCCGCTCTCGCACTGGGTCACGCCCCCGGTGGATGTCGCGCGGCGGTACGACGCGAGGTTCTTCGTGGCGGACGCGGCCGACGGCACGGGCTTCCGGCTCGACGAGCGCGAGGTGGCCGGACACGCGTGGATACGGCCGCGCGACGCGATCGAGGCGCTGCGGGCGGGTCGCCTCGAGCTGTGGGCGCCGACGAGCACGACGCTGCGGTCGATCCGGGCGGCGCGCGCAGCCGCCGACGTGCGCGCGGTGCTGGCGCCGGTGGCACGTGCCCGCGATCCGGTCGTGACGCGCGTCTCGGCGGGGATCGTGCGGGTGCAGGCCTCCGGCGCCGGCGGGCTGCCGGGGCGCCGCGTCGACGCGTATCTCGTCGGCCGGGAGCGCGTGGTGGTCGTGGACCCGGGCGATCCCAACGAGCCGGCGGCAGATGCTGTGCTCGATGCGGTGGCGGCCGGCGGGGGCCGGATCGCGGCGATCGCGGTGACCACGCCAGATCCGGGGCACGTGGGCGGGGCGGTCGGCCTCGCGCTCCGGGCGCAGGTGCCGGTCCTCGCCGGG
>Ga0334722_10008160_pt1 | contig 10037 bp, 9 predicted proteins | sample C3_bottom_MG_FD_207210 | JGI IMG/M metagenome (GOLD analysis project Ga0334722, IMG submission 207210) | Sediment microbial communities from Yellowstone Lake, YNP, Wyoming, USA - C3_bottom | ecosystem: Environmental > Aquatic > Freshwater > Lake > Sediment | place: USA: Wyoming | collected... | reverse complement strand
ATGTTTTAATCATAAGGTTATTTTTTCCTTTTTTTGCAAGAAGTTGAGCCATGTGTATTTTTTTATCTGAAGATAATAACAAATCTTCCGCTTTTTTCACTTGATCACGCGTAAAAACCTCAAGAAGTGTATCACGAATCTGTTTGAAAAAATAAAGAGGGTTATCAGGAAGAATTCCGGCATAAGGTAAATCATAAATTACCTTTTTTTCCGACAGTGTTATGGCCTGAGAATATGCGGAAACAACAAAGTTAAAAAATAGGGAAATCACTAAAAAAAAGGCCAAAAACAAAGCAATAGGTTTTTTAAACATATGTGGATCCATTATAGCAGATAAATTCCCTCTTTTAAAGCTTACACTTGTGGATTAAAAAAGAGTATATTATGATAATAATATGTATAAGAAACTAGGGAGTGTTTTTCTCTGTCTGTTAGTTTTATTTGTGGTCATACCCAAACTGGCCTATGCGGCAATAAGCTTTGAGATAGTGCCTCCCGGGGGACAATTAGTTCGCGGACAGGAAGTTACTTTTACTATCAACATTGATACAGGTGGAGAAAGTATTACCACCATCCAATCCGGCATGACGTATGTTACAACTGCTCTGGAATACGTAAGCTCGGCGGCAGGACCAGCTATGGATAGCATACAGGTTGATACTACCCTCGGCGCCGGCAAATTACTGTTTACCGGGACAAAAGCTGCCGGCTTCACCGGGAAAGACGCATTTGCAACGGTAGTGTTTAAGATTATTGCCACAGAATCAGGATCCACGGAACTATGTACTCTTTGGCAACCCACAACCACCACGCCTACACCGGCCCCACAATGTAATGGAACATGTACAACAAGCGCCGACTGCCCCAGCAATTTATACTGTTCAGTTCCTGCCGGTTCAACCACCGGATACTGCCGCATGCAGGCATGCCCTGACCAAATAGGATGTGTATGTCCTGTACCTACTGCTCCCCCTGTGGTTCCCACAGCTCTCCCTACAACCGGATTTGATGTCCCTAAAAATACAGGCACTATTGCCGGCCTAATTTTTCTGGCAACTGCCGCTGGAATACTCTTTTACTCAAAGAGAAACAAATATACTTCCCGCCCCTTAAAACATAAAAAAACTCATCGTTCATAAAATTGAATATTTCGATATAAAAAACCGTTGTTAATCAACTTAATTTCCTTTATCATAAATGTATGAGACGGGTTTTGATTCCACTTATATTTTTTGTGTTATTGTTTGTTCCTGTATATGTCCACAAGGTGGCTGCGGCTGACGCTGTTCCAACAACTGCACCGATTGTAATTGATAACGAACCTCTCCCTTGTCGGATCGCTCCGGATTTAGGTGATTGTCCCGTAGGTCTAAAGGAATTTTATAAAACCGAAAAGTGCGTCTCAACCTACACAGAATTCCTGCAAAACCCCCTTCAGTATCATTATTGGACTCTTGATCCTGATATTATTTCTCAGGGTAAGGCAGATGAACGGGCACGGCAATTTGTATACTGGGCAGTAAGTAAGCCATCTGTCGATAATCATCCTTCACTGCGTATTATTTGGAGCACAACAAGTGCGGTTGCACTTTTTCTCTTTATTCTTGTGGCTGCTATGTTTGGAATAGGTCTTATCATCGGTCAACAATCAAATTTTGAGTTGAAGGTTCAAATCTGGCCCATTATTTCGAAGATTGCAATCGGTTTATTATATATTGTTTTTTCTTACGCAATTGTAATGTTTATCATTCAATTGTCAGAAATTATAATGAAATTCTTTATTGAAACCCTTGGAGGAGATAAGTTATTCAATATTTACTTTACCGGATCTGTATCTCAGGAAAGAAGTTATGTCGAGTTTGTCGGATGCCGAGACCTAAACTATAAAGTCCGCGAAGCAGCGAGTGCAGAAATAACATTGTTGAATATAACTAATATTACGTACTATGTAATGGGTTCCATGATTCTTTTAAGAAAAATAATCTTGTGGTTTCTTCTTTTTGTATCTCCGTTTTTGGCACTTCTTATGCCATTTGTATTTATTCGCAACATCGGTTGGATATGGATAGGAGTATTTTTCCAATGGGTTTTTTACGGACCGCTTTTTGCACTTTTCTTAGGCGCCCTTGCCACTATTTGGAAAAGAGGGATTCCTTTCCCGTTTGATTTTTCTCGCGTTCACAGTTTGGGAGGATATATTTATCCGACGGGAATAGGTATTACGTATGGAGGTCCTGCCCAAGTGTATTCCCAACGGTTAGGGGCTATGAATAATGGGAATTATATTGATACATTTGCGGAGTATGTGATTACTCTTCTTATGTTGTGGGCTGTTACCTTTTTCCCCTGGTGGCTCCTACGGATTTTCCGAGACTACTGTTGTGATGGTATTTATGCAATGAAAAATATTCTTATGTCTATGTATGATCAAACTCATGGTGGTCCCGGTCCAAAACCGTCTCCTGTTCCAACTCCTACTCCGACTTCAACAGGAACAGCTATGAAGCTACCCAAAGAAATTAATATTCCGGTCAAAGTACATCTGGAGACCATGGAAGAAATCAAAAAAACTAAAACTGAAGACATCAGCAAATCTCTTAATCTTTCCATGTGAAAAATTACAGATGTTGCAAGGTTTGAAACAAATAAACAAACCAATGAGGCAATAAGAAAGAATATTGATTTCCTCAAAACACCGACTAAAGCTGAAACGCCGACTGAACGTCAGAAGTTTATGAATATCCGAACTGAACTATTCAACCGTACCGTTAAACAAGATCAGGTTGCACGACAAATATTGTCATCTATTTCCTCCTCACAACTTGAGCAAAATACCCGTAAGCAAGAGTTGATAAAAACGGTCCCGCAGGTTGTTGCAGTCACTCAGGTTGTTTCATATAAAACCAATGTTGCACAAGATAAAGTCACTTCGGTAAGTAATTCGTTTATTGCAAGTGTTTCCGCCAATAACACCATGCTTAACTCTATTTCCAAAACAACATCAGTTACTGCTCCACAGGTACAAACTATTCTTTCATCATATAAAAGCCAATCAACACAAGCTCCTGCACAAGTCGTTTCCAGTATCTCCAAAGAAACCGGTGTTGAAAAAACCAAAGTTGCCAGCGTCATTAAGGAAATCGCTAAAGTTGCAGTGGCAGATAAAGCAACCATTAAACAAATCGCTGCAAAAGAAAACTTAAAGGAAGATCAGGTAAAAGATATTATCACGGCTCAGGCTCCTCTTGTTGCGGAACCGGAGAAAAATGTGGAACAAACCGTCGCTATTCCGCCTTCCGTCTCAATTGAAGATTATGAAGAAGTCAAAAAAATGTGGACAGCTCAATATGAAAAGGGTGAAGTGCCTGTTTCTGAAAACATCACCTCCCGTGAACAATGGGTCGATCAGGATATTGTATTTATCACTAACACCCTTAATAAGCTTATGTCTCCTGATGAAAACTTGAAAGCCCAAGGAGTTGATGATCTTGGGTATATTCTTCCCATCTTCCTTATTAACAACTTGAAAGGAGAAGAATTAATAGTGTATCTTAAAGCAAAAATCGAGGCAGCCAAACATGTAAAAGAAATGAAAGAAATGGAGAAACAAATAACCGAGAAGCTAAAAGCTAAATCTAAAGATGAAGAAGAATTAGTAGAACTGGAAAAACCAAAAGCAAAAGAGGAAGCAAAGCATATGGAAGAAGCTCAGGAGATGGAAATCGATGAAGAAAAAAAGGGGAAAACTCCAGAGACTCCAAAAGAAGTATCTGGCGAAACTAAACCCGATGAAACACCGGTAAGTCAACCTAAAGAAGACACATCTTCTTCGGATAAGACGTCAGTATCTTAACTTCATTATTCTCTGACATTACCACGGTATCTTCTATGCGCATCCCCCATTTTCCGGAATAATATATTCCCGGTTCAACAGTAAAAACATTCCCCGGTTTTAAATCATCATCCGATGTTAGAGAAATTTTCGGATATTCGTGCACTTCAAGCCCAACTCCATGACCGGTTGAGTGAACATACGAAGGAAAACCTTTCTCGATAAGTTGTTTTCGGCAATAAGAATCTATATGAATGGGCCTTTGTAAAGAAGATATTTGTTTTATTGTTTTTTCCTGAGCGATACGGAGCTCCTCATATGCTTTTATAACATCATAGGACTGCTTCCCCATAAAAAACATTCGTGATATATCTGAGTTATATCCTTCATACATAACACCCATGTCTATAAGGATTATAGAATTGTCTTTAATAACACCCGATCCGTGTTTTGTGTCGTAATGAGGAATGGAAGAGTTTATATCAACTGCCACAATGGGGTCAAAGGCGACGTCATATCCTTTTTCCCGTATCCATCTTTCAATATTCCATGCTATTTCTTTTTCATTCATCCCAACCCGGAGTAATTTAGAAATATCCGATAAACAATCATCCCCCGCTTCACATGCTTTTTGTATTTCATGTATTTCCTTATCTTCTTTTATCGCACGCATCTTTAATCCCACTCTATCTTGGGGTATAAGTTCAACTCCAAGTGTATTTTGAAACATGGTATATTCGCTCCATTTCATATCCTCTTTTTCAAATCCGAGTTTTGCAATTTTTTCCCCCAAAATGATTTCCTGTAAGTGCTTTATTAATCCTTTTTCTGTCGATAATAATTTAAAAAGAACATGTTCCTGAGGTTTAAAAATGTCAACATACCTCCCGTCGCTTAAAACATAGAGATCCTCTTTTGTTACCAATAAAAATGCTTCTCGCTCATGGGCAACTAACGTCCTGAAACCCGTGAAATAGCAAATATTATAGAAATTGGTGAACAAAAAAGCATCAATTTGTTTTTGTATTAAAATACTTTTAATCGTTTCTTGCCTTTTACTGTACATTCAGATATTGTAATAGATATCGGATAATAATTTATATAGAATTAATACACAATATTTTATTGTTGACTTTTTTCAACAATATGATATAATGAGCCTATATGATTGTTGAAAAATTACAACAAATAGGATTAAGCAAAAAAGAAGCTGATCTATATGTGGCCTCACTTCCTCTTGGAACTGTTACCGTAACCCAGCTCACAGTAAACACAAACATTAATAGAACTACCGCTTACCAAATACTTGATGGATTGGTTAAAAAAGGCCTTATGACCTGGGTCATTGATAGCAAAGGTAAACGTATTAAGGCTAACCCTCCCGAGGCAATTACCGAGTATTTAAAACTCAAGAAAAAAGAGATCGATGAAGTTGAGGAAAAAATAAAAGAAATGCTTCCGAAGCTTTCTCTCAATTTTTCACCCGAGGAAACAGAGACAAAGATTCTGTATTATCGAGGACACAAAGGGGTCAATGACATGATATGGGAAATGCTTAAAAAAGTTAAGGATAATTCTCAAATCGGAGGGTATGCCGATATTGGTTGGACCGCAAGTCAAGGAGAAGATTTTACCCGGAAGTTGCGCAAAGAAATGATTGAGCACAATATACAGGATCTTGCATTAATTTCAGATAAACATGATGTAAAAAAATGGCTGAAAAACGAGCAAATAAGAATTCATGAAATAGGGGCAAAGAAAAGTCCTGTTATAATCCGAACACTTCCAAAAAAGGACTTTCTGATTAAAACTGATTATTACATAACTGAAAACGAAATCTGCATTTCAACATATGGAAAAGATAATGAAGCAATTGGTATTCGTATACTGAATCCTCTCATCTCACAAACAGAATGGTCGGCATTCCAAATGCTATGGAATATAGCAACGCCCATTAACATTGAACAATGAAAAAAACAAATTGGCGGGTAAATAAAAATGTTTTTATTATTAACTCCATTTTTAATTGGTTTCAAGTTTCCATCGGTGTTTGGGTTCTCATATGGACAAAGTACTTGGATTTTAAACAAATTGCTTTAATATATAGCTTAAGTCTTATGTGGAGCACGGTTTTAGAATTACCTACGGGTGCATTGGCCGATCTACTAGGAAGAAAAAACACAGTAATTATTGGTAGGGTCTTTAATATCGCGGGTAATCTTGTATATTCTATTGCTAACAGTTTTCCTCTTTTTTTAATCGGAAATATCCTTTACCAATCAAATTGGGCGTTTGAATCGGGGGCACAATCAGCACTTCTTTATGATTCTCTTAAGGAAAATAATAAAGATAAAGAATATTACAAAAAGACAGAAGCAGATACTTATTTGTATTGTACATTAGGAATGGTTGGAGCAAGTATTCTTGGTGGTTTTCTTTATCGTTTCAATATTCACTCGCCATATTTTGTTTGCGTGATCGTTTCGATAATCAGTCTGATTATTACTTTTTTCTTTCAAGAACCCACAATCGACTCGGAAAAATTTACTCTTAATTCCTATGTAAAGCAACACGTTGAAGGAGTAAGGCATATTTTTGAAAATGATATGATCCGCAGAGTTTCATTTTTCAGTTTTGCTACCAGCTTTATTACCTATGCAGCTTTATGGTATCTGTATGAACCTCGTTTAACTGCCGGCGGATTTCCCGCATATATGATGGGAATTCTTGTTGCGGGAACTTATTTAATCCGTGCTTTTGGAACAAAATTAATTTTTATATTAGATAATCATTTTAAAAAACACCACATCCCTTTAATTTTGACCTTATTGCAAACAATTGGTTCATTTTTGTCATTTATTCCCGGACCAAGCGGCGCCATTCTTTCAGTTTATGAAAGAAAATTTGTTGACGGTATCCGTATGCCGATTGTGGCCCAATTACAAAATGAGCAAATAGAGTCTAAGTATAGAGCCACTGCCCTTTCCGCAATTTCATTGTTTACTAATCTATTGCTAGGATTAGCGGGCCCACTTATTGGATATGGTTTATTCATTTATGGACCGGGAATAACATTGGGCTTATTTGGATTCATTGGGTTGTTTATTTGCTTCCCTTTTGCTTTTTCTTTATCAAATAAAATAAAAATGTCTTCACCTCATGAATAAAATAAGCGAATCTAAATACCATATAACAATCATACTTGCTGCTGTTTTATGGGGTACTGTTTCTTTGTTTTCCGGCTTACTAACTCGTGAAGGTGTTGATGTTTTTTCTCAAATTACCTATAGAGCTTTTTTTGGAGTAATAATTGCTTTTATCATAGCCCGGTTTATATTTAAACAAAATCTTCGATTAAAACATTCTGAAATAAAATATATTATTTTGAATTCATTATTCACCCTAGGCGGATGGACTTTTTTTATGATTTCCATCTATGTTGGAACTCCTATCGCTAAAGCTACCGTGCTTATGTATACCTACCCTATTTATTCGGTAATTCTTTCCTATTTTTTATTAAAAGAAGCTCCAACTAAAAAAAATATATTAGGAATATTACTTTCATTTTTGTCTATCCTTATTTTATTGGAAATCTGGCATATAAAAAATTTAACTCAAATACAATTGGGTGATTTGTTTGCTCTTGTCGATGCGGTTTTCACTGCCCTAGTAATTGTTTATGGAAGGAAAATGAGAACTGAAATAAAAATAAATTCTTTCAAGCTTTTTATTTTTACCCTGTTGTTTATGATTCCTTTACTCTTTTTATTTGGCTATTTGCTTCACTTTTTTCAGATAGATATTTTAAAACCGGTTATTAACCTTACCCTGTCTCCAAAAGCCTGGGTTTACGCAATAAGTATAGGTACTTTTGGGACTGCTCTTACTTTTCCGCTTTTATATATTGGTTTGTCAAAAATACGATCTTCCGTTGCAAATATTCTTCTCCTGCTTGAGGTTGTCTCTAGTTATTTATTTGGGGTAATTTTCTTTAGTGAGCAATTTAGTGTTTGGGGAATTATTGGCATGCTTGGAATCATCATCTCAACCTTATTAATATAACTGCTGATTAAAAACGTGCTATAAATTCTCGAATATCCTTCATTTTTTTACGCATTATCATATATAATAAATAATTACTCAATAAGTAATTGTTTATGATAGCTACGGCATTAATTTCGTTTCGGGAAAGTTTAGAAGCACTAATCGTAATCGGAATTCTTTTTGGATTTAACCGTAAGTTTAAATTACATAAAGAATCTTTTATTATTAAAGGGGCACTTTTTGGCTTCATAGCGGGAGTTCTTCTTGTTCTCGGACTTCTTTATGTACTATTTAAACAACGACTTGCCATGCCTGCGGATCAATTCGAAATATTGGAACAGGTCCTTCTTATATTCTCAGGAGTATTTCTTATCTTTGTTACTTTAGTTATTCATCCTTTTATAGGAAAACAAAAAAATAAGCACATGAACTCTGCGATGGAAAAAAAAGATTTAAGCGGATTTTCATTGGGAACTCTTTCTTTTTTTCTTGTCCTTCTAGAGGCGGTTGAAACTATTCTTTTTATTTCATCATCATCCTTTACGTCTTCCTTTATTGATAATATATGGGGGCTTCTTATAGGATTTGGTCTATCAATTGGAGTAACAATTCTGATGTATAAGACTTACCTGAAAATGCATATACAAAAATTGTTTAAACTTACGGAGTATGCACTTTTTGCTTTCGGTATTTTTTTAATAATAAAGGGTGGATCAGAACTTTATCACATTGCCTTTAAATAACCTCGTAAAATCGAACCCTTCAATGGGCTCTGAAGAAATAATACTGCATTCATCTGTTTTGGAATAATGAAGAGAATAATAATCTGGATGATTTGAATAATAACAAAGAGCATAGATATTTTTTCTATCAGAAACTCCGATATTGAACGCTTGGACTGTTTGACTATTTTTAGTGATTATTCTCAAGGTGTCTTTTAATACTGCCTCCGGAGACAAAGTAAGTATTTTTTTTTGCACTAACGACCAAATTTTCTGTGAACCGATTGCACCGGGCAATTGGAGAGAAACACCTTTTATTAATCCGTTGAATACAAAAGCGTTGTTTGAGTTATAAAATGGTTGATTATATTCTTCGTTATTTTTGTGTTGTGGGAATGAGGCGCTTCGTGCATGAATCAAAAATATTGTGGATGAAAATAATAATGTACCCCTCATATCATCTTCCCAGACGGGTTTAACCGATTTATAGGATTTCCATGTGTTATTCTCCAACCAACTCATCCCCCATCCGTCTCCTTGCCAATCTCCGTCAAATGCTTTACTTTTTTTGGCCATCTGACTAAAGGCTTTTAATATTTGTTGAGGATTTGTTAGAGTTTGAGATTTAAATAAAAGAAACCTGCACATAATTTTATTTTAGTTCGGTTATAACTTTTTTAAATGTTCCGACAGCTGTATCGGTTTGTTTTTTGGTAATTATGTAGGGGGGAAGAAAACGAACCACTTGTTCCCCTGCCGGTATAACAAGAACTCTGTTGTCCTGCATTTTTTTTAATATTTCATTTCTTCTATCTTTAACTTCAACCCCGATCATCAGCCCTCTTCCACGAACCTCCACAATAAGAGATGATTTTATTTTCCGTAACTGGTTAATAAAATATGCTCCGTTTTTTTTAATGACATTAAGCATTGGCTGATTAAGTTTTTCAAGAGTCGCAATAACACCCGCACAAGCAAGCGGATTTCCCCCAAAGGTTGAAGTGTGAATGTTTTTAGGAATTTTGTCTGCAACTTTTTGAGTAATGACTGTTGCTCCGACCGGAATACCTCCCGCCAGACCTTTCCCCAAACATATAATATCTCCATCTGTATGCTCCTGTTGGCTTGCCAAAAAATAACCGGTCCTTCCAACGCCACTTTGAATTTCATCAAGAATAAAAAGAATGTTGTGTCTTTCACACATCTGTTTGACTTTCTTAAGATATCCTTTTGACGGAGGAATGAGTCCTCCTTCACCCTGAATAGGTTCCATAATAAATCCTGCCGTATTGTTATCAATTGTCTTTTCCAGGGCCTGTACATCATCGTACTTTATATGGGTAAAATCCCACAATAAAGGAAAAAATGGTTTTTTATATTTTTCTCCGTCTGTTGCCGACAACGCACCGAGTGTTTTACCGTGATATGCATGAGTACAT
>Ga0334722_10008159_pt1 | contig 10038 bp, 8 predicted proteins | sample C3_bottom_MG_FD_207210 | JGI IMG/M metagenome (GOLD analysis project Ga0334722, IMG submission 207210) | Sediment microbial communities from Yellowstone Lake, YNP, Wyoming, USA - C3_bottom | ecosystem: Environmental > Aquatic > Freshwater > Lake > Sediment | place: USA: Wyoming | collected... | reverse complement strand
ATGCCGAGACCGCCGGGATACCCGGAGAGATCCCCGTGGACCTCTATATCCCCGGCTGCCCGCCGCACCCTCTTACAATTCTGGATGGACTCCTGCGGCTCCTGGGAAGAATAGATTAGTTTACCCGGGAGTATATTTTGAGCGGGTTAAAAAAAGACCCCCGGAGCGGGGCCGGGTTGTGCGCGCGAGTATCAGCGGACCTTGGCAAAAACCAGTTCGTCTATGGGTTTGCCGTTCTTTAGAACGGCCTTTTGCAGTTTCCCCTCGAATTTATAGCCGGCTTTTTCCAAAACCCGGGCCGAAGCCTTATTAAAAGAGAACACATAGGCGTAAACCCTGCGCAGCCCCAGGCCGGTAAAGGCGTATTTGGTCAGCAGCTTAACCGCTCCGGTAGCGATGCCGCGGCCCCAGTAGTTCTCTCCCAGCCAGTAACCTATCTCGGCGCTGTGGCCGTTCACATGACTGAGCCCCATGCCGCCCGCCACCTCCCCGCCTATGTCTATGGCAAAATGGAACTGGGGTCTTTTCCTTTTTTTAGCGAGCGCCCGGTTATACCGCACCCAAAAACCGGCCGCTTTCAGCGTGTACGGGTAGGGTATGGCCAGAGTGTTCCGCGCGATCTTCCGGTTGCTGATGTTTCCGGTAAGGGAAGTCTCGTCGCCTTTCCTGAAAGGTCTTAAGATAAATTCCTTTGACCGGATGACGGGCATTCAGTTCAGCGCCCGGCCGCGGCCTTCAGCTTCGGCGGCTGCCAGATCGGCGGAAGCCAGGAGCTTCTTGTACCGGGCGAGCGGTTCTTCGAGACCTTTTATCGCCGTGGCCCAGAAAGCCGGGCTGCCGATGTCCGCGCCCAGGCTTCTTTTGGCCACGTTCTCCGCCGTGTCCGAACCGGTCAGGCGGAGAAAAGCCTCGTACTTGGGCAGGAACGAGGCGCCTTCGGCTTTGAACAGTCTGAACAGCGTGGCCGCCATCAGGAATCCGAAGGTATAAGGGAAGTTGTAGAAAGAGACGCCTGCCATGTAGAAATGCAGTTTGGAGGCCCAGAACAGCGGGTCTTCCCCTCCCGGTTCCAGCGCGTCGCCGAAGATCCGTTTCTGTGACTGCGTCATCAGCTCTTTTAAACGCTGTACCGGGACTTCCCCTTTCTGGCGCTCCTCGTAGAACGCCTTCTCGAATTCAAAGCGCACGGTGATGTCCAAGATCGTGACCGCGGCCCCGGTAAGGTATTCGTCCAGCATGATAAGCTTCTGGGCTTCGCCGATCCCGGGGTCGGCCTGTATTCCGTCGGCAAGGAGGTGTTCGCCGAAAATGGAGGCGGTCTCCGCCAGGGGCATCGGGTATTCCTGCGCCCAGGGGCGCATATCCTTAAGGAGATATCCGTGCCAGGCGTGGCCGATCTCGTGGGCTATGGTGTTGACGTCTCCCAGCGAACCGTTGAAGGTCATGTAGACGCGCCCCTCTTTGATCAGGCTTGACCCGGTGCAGAATGCGCCGGGGCGTTTGCCGCCGCGCGACTCCGACTCGAGCCAGCGCCTTTTCAGGAAATCCTTGTAGTACTGTCCGAGCGCGGGATAAACCCGGTCAAAAGCCGAGGTCACCTTGCCGGAGCCTTCTTCCCAGGTGAAAAGCCTGGAATCCTTCACGGGCAGCGGAGCTTCCCGCTCGAAGAAAGCTATCCCTTTGCGGCCCATGGCCGCGGCTTTTACGCGGAGTATATCGCGTACCGGCTCGATGTTCTTGTATACGGCGGCGTACATGGCGTCCAGAGTGCGGCGTTTTATACCGGCTCCGAACAGCGCCTGGTCCAGGAAATGTTTTACACCCCGGCGTTTGTAAAGGGTTAGGCGCGTGCCGGAAATGGCGTTGAGTGCGGCGGCGCAGGGCACCTCTATCGAGGCCCAGGCCTTGTTGCCCCCCTCGAAAGCGGCTCGGCCGACCTTCCGGTCGGCGTCCGACATCAGGGCGCGCCAGCGCGATATCGGCAGGCGCTCCTTCCTGCCGTCCGGCCAGGCCATGTCGAACTCGAGTTTCGAGGAGATCTTGTTGTACAGCCTCTCCCAGGATTGAAAACCATCTACCGCAAGGTCGGCGGCCAGTTTTTCCTCGTCCGGGTTCATCGTGCGCCTGGCGCGTTCCCGCGCAAGTTTCAGGGAATGGGCCACCTCTTTCAATTTCTCGCGCTTGATGAACGCGGTGAAAACTTTTTCGGGCACGTCCTTGAACGCCCGCAGCATGTCCACGGAAAATTTCGAATACTCCGCGTATACCGAATACAATTTGGCGGTCTCCGCGGCATACTCGTCTTTGTCGGCGTGGGCGGCTTCGAGGCAGCCGACATACGAAAATATGTGCCCGAGCCGCATCTCTATATCCTCCGCGGTCAAAAGCAGTTTCTCCCAGTCGCCGGCGGTCTTTGCGGAGAGTACGGGCATTTTCACGGCTTTTTTCTGCAGGGAAGCGATGTCCGTGCTCAGCCTGCTCTTGAATTTCAGCATTTCGGGTCCGTTGAACGCCGGGAAATAGCTGGTAAGGTCCCATTGAACGCCCTGTTTGTTTCCGCTTGTGGTCATATCGCCTCCGTTGTGGTATCGCCGCCCGATCAATTATACAAAAGCCGTTGCTGTGCCCGGATCATTGAGCCGCGGGCGCGCTCCGGCGCGACTTACCGCGCCTCCTCCAATATCCTGCCCGCGATCTCCTTGTAAGCCCCGCCGAAATGATGCCCGCCGCCGAGCGGGACGAGCGTGAACCTTTCCGGCGCCAGGGTCCGGCAGAGATCCCCCTTGTCCGATCTGCCGTAAAAGCACAATATTCTGGAGTTTTTCCAGTTCTCAACTTCGGGCTTTATCGGCAGGCCGGATCCCCCGCCCCCCAGCCAGTCGGTCATATGCATTTCGAATTCGGTCTTCTGCCCCGGCGCCAGCAGGGCCAGCAGGGCCACCTTGTCCTTTAGTTCGGCCGGAAGCCGGTTCGCCATGAAAGGGAGGACATCCGCCCCCCGTGAATAGCCCACCAGGACGGCTTTTTTCTTCCCCCATGCCGCCAGGTAATATTTCATGATGCGCCCCAGGTCGGCCGCGGAACTTTCGGGGCTGCGTTTTGTCCAGAAGTATTTAAGGGAATTCAGCCCGACTACGGGGACTCCGTCCCGGACCAGGACCGAAGCCAGCTCCCGGTCTATGCTGGCCCAGCCGCCGTCGCCCGAAACGATCACGGCGAGATAATCTTTAGTGCTGTCTTTGACCGGCAGTTCCACGAGCGGCAGATCGTTTACCTGCTCCGGTATTGCCGGCTCGAGCTTCTCCTCGGAGAGCCGGCTGAACGCCGCCTGGAACTGCGGGAGCCAGTTCCTGGTCACTCCGAAGCCGTGCCCGACTTTGGGCAGGTGCACGATATCCCCGCCTTTCACGTTCTTGACGAAATTCTCCACCGCGGTCGCGTCGCAGACCTTGTCCGCAAGGCCCTGGAACGCTATCCAGGGTTCCTCTAACGCGCTCGTCGGCCGGAACGTGAATCCTTTGCCCTTCAGGAGCGGGTCCTGCTCCAGACCTCTGCCTTTGCATAGCGGCTTATTGATGGCCAGGTCAGGGCAGAACCCCATGCTCAGAGCTCCCTTGAAAGTATTCGGCGGCGCCTGCGCCAGGGCGGCATAGACCAGCGTGGCGCCCGAAGAATATCCCACCAGCACCGGCCGTATGTACGCCGCAAGGCCCAGGTCTTTCTGCACGAACTGGCTGAGTTCCTCCAGGTCGGCCGCGGGATAGGAACAATCACCCTTGGCCGCCCGCAGGACTTTGAGATAGGCGGTTATGTTCACGCCTATGACCAGCGTGTTCATTTTTTCCAGTTCAACGGCCATATCCACCACGCCGAGGTTCCAGCCGCCGTCGCCGGATATGAATATCGCGGTATGCTCGATCTTTTGAGGCCGGTAGACCGTCACCTCCCCGAACCGTCCGAAAGCTATTTGGCGCCCGGCGGAAAAACCGGCGGCGGGAAATAACAGGAGCAGGCACAGGAGTATCGCCGTCATTTCAGTACCGCTCCCTTGATCCCCCTGGATATGAGGGCCGTAACGTCGAGTAATATGCCGGGCAGCGCCAGGCCGCCCCTGGACGCCAGATATTTGGGTTCCCACACCGGCCCGAATTTTTCCTTATAGTTCCTGAGCCCCTTGAAATTATAAAAGTGCTCGCCGTGCCTGTAGAGGAAAGCGCCCAGCTTGTCGCGCAAGGGCGCCAAGGCGTGGCTCTGCAGCCCTGATAGCGGGGCCATGCCGAGGTCGAAATGGCGGTACCCCTGTTCTTTTCCCCATAGCATCATTTTTATGAAAAGGTAATCCATCACGCCGCCCGGGGCGCCGGGGGCGTAGCGCATAAGGTCCAGCGAGATCTCTTCTTTGCCCCCGCCCGGCCAGACGTTGGCGAAAGCGAAGATCCTGCCCTCTTTTTTAACCGCGGCGCAAGGGAACCGTCCGAGGTAGTTCTCGTCGAAAAAACCGAGCGAGAAGCCTTTCTCCCTGGTGTTCTTCTCTCTAAGCCAGGCGTCCGATACCGATCTAAGTTCGGGCATGAGTCCGGGTACCAGCTCCCGCGCGATAACTTCAAAGGCAAAGCCTTCCTTCTCGACTTTATTTACCGCCTGCCGGAATTTGGCGCCGTCTTTGCCCTCAAGCGTGAAATCCGGCAGAGCGACCTTCCCGTTCTCGCCCAGCTTTAGGAACGAAAAACCCAGGTCCACATAATCCGCCAGTTTATCCGCGGAAACCTGATAAAATACCGGCCGATCGCCATGACTTTGGCAGAGCTCTATGAATTTCCACAGCAGACCCGGTACTTCGGCCTGCGGACCCACCGGGTCTCCCAGCGCTATCCTGCTGCGCCCGCGGGTGCCGTACATTATGAAGGCGTTCTTTGTCTCGTTAAAAAGCAGTTCTTTGTCTCCGAGCACGGACAGGTAAGCGCCGGTATCCGGGGAATTTCCCGCTATTTCAAAAGCCGCAGAAAGGGCTTCCGTGCCGGGAAGGTCCGGCTTCGGCTTGACCGGCCTGAGGAGTTTCAGCATGGAAAAAAAGACGGCCCCTATGGATATGCCCACGGTCGCTCTTAAAAAGCGCGGAGCGTCGTGCGAAAACTCGAAACGCCACCAGATGTCGCCTGTGTACTCCACGTGTTTATATGAAAAGAGCCCCAGCCAGGCCGAGGCCGCAAGCACAAGGGCTATGGCCGCGATCCAGCCCGCGTTAAAAGGTTCGTTGAGCAGGGACGTCTTCCGCTTAAACTCATTTTTGCACGGCAGCAGGATCCCGAGCATCGCGGCCAGGACGAGGGCCTCTTCTATGTCCAGACCTTTCAGAAGGGAAAGGACGACCCCGCCGCCCAGGAGGAGCACCGCCATGTGGTACGAGGCGTCGAGCCTGCGCTGCAGCCCCCTGGCCAGTATCAGCAGGCCGAGCCCGCCCAGGCTCGCCAGAAAATGAGAGAGTTCAAGTACGGGGAGCGGGAGGAGGCCGGTCAGCAAAGCCAGGCGTTCTCCCTGTGCCGGGGTCGCTCCGGAGAACAGCAGGACCATGCCCCCCAGAAAGGTCAGCAGGGCCATTATCGGCGGGACAAGTCCCGGCACCCAGCCGCTGAACAGGCCGGTCCCTCTCGCCAGCCATTCCCTTTTTCCCGATATCTCGTGCCAGGCGAGCAGCGCCGACGCGGTTATCAGCGGCAGCAGATAATAGATCACACGATAAGCGAAAAGCGAACCCAGCACGGCGGGAGCGGGGATGAACCGGCCCGCGGACAGCATTATGACCGTCTCAAATACCCCTAAGCCTCCCGGCACCTGGCTTATGAGTCCGGCGACCTGGGCCAGCAGATAAAAAGACAGCAGGTCGAAGTAGGTGAGGGAGGACGGCGGAAGGAGAAGGAAGAGAACTCCCGCGGCAAATCCCCAGTCCAGCGCGGAAAGAAGCATCTGTACGCCGGTAAGCTTAAGTGTCGGGAGTTTAAGCGCCCAGTTGTTCACAATGACGGGCTTCTTTCTCAACCCCACCAGTAAGGAATATGCGGACAGAACAAGAAGGAATAAAAACCCAAGAGGACGCGGAGAAGTGAAAGGCAGGCCTAGTCCCGCCGGTATGGCCGGCGGCATTATAGTGAAAGCCAGGCACGATGCCGTCAGAAGGCCCAGCCAGAAAGTAAGTATCCCGAAACTGATCACCTGAGCTATTTCCACGGAAGAAAGGCCCCAGCCCGAATAAAGCCGGAAGCGTATGGACCCGCCGGAAAGAGCGGCCAAGCCGATGTTGTTGCTGTAAGAGTAGGCGGCGAAGGACGCCATGGCGATCTTGCGGTACTCAAGTCTTTTACCGATATACGCGAACCCCAGCGCGTCGTACCCGGTAAGGATGAGATAATTCAGCGCGGTGCAGAGGACCGCCAGAAAAAGAGGTCCCGGCGGCAGGGCGCGTATGTGCGCCGCGATATCGCGGTAGGAATAATGTCTCAGTTCGTTATGCAGTACGAAAAGCGCGGCGCCGAAAAGCGCCAGGCCGGCCGCAGGTCCGATATATCGCAGTGCTTTGCGCATGAGCAATCCGGCAGGAGCGGCCTTCCCCGCGGGCCGCGCGTTCCTAATCGCAGTAAAAGTCCTGTTCGGCAAAACCGTTCAGGGTGATCCTGTAATCGCCGCGTATCTTCAGGACGGTCCTGGGAAGTTCCGTCGTGTCGTTTTTCCGGTGATAAGCGGAGAACGAGAGTACGGGTTTATGCTTCCTGATCATTCCGGCCGCGCCCAGAAGCACGTTCTTCTCGTAGCCTTCGACGTCCATTTTCAGGAAGCTTATCCTGCCTTCGACAAGTTCATCCAGCGGGGCGAGCCTGACCTTGCGCCGGCCGGGGTAGGCCACTCCCCGGTTCACCCCTCCGCCGCAGGCTATCATCGCCGAGCCCTCGCCGCGGGTGCTGTAGAGAAGTTCGGCCGAACCCCTTTCTTTACCGAGAGCCACGTTGGCGGCTTTTATCTTTCCCGCGGCCCGGTTGAGCGCCAGATTCCGTTCCAATAGCGTGAAGGTTTCCCGGACGGCTTCGAAGGCGTATATCTTTTTTGCTCCCAGGGCGCGGGCGTACAGCGAAAAAATGCCGATATTCGCCCCGGCGTCTATCACGGTCTTTCCCTTCAGTAGGCCTGCGTTATACTGGTCGCGCAAGATGATGGCGTCAATGTCGGTGATGAAGTTGCCTATGTCGGCCGGGATATTGAAGGATATTTTTTTGGCGTTCCAGAGGCGCAGGCTCATTTTAACGGGGGTCAGGCCTAAAAGCTTTACAAAAGAGCGGGCGAAGAAGTCCGGCGCGCCCCGTTCCGCCTGTTTGAGCCGCAGGGCCCGCTTAAGCCTCATGGCGGTTTCGAGGCCGGCCGGGGTCAGTCTGACCGGACGGCCGCCGTTCCCGTGAAGGGTTATGTCCACTTCGCGCCCGTGCCTGTCCTTTATGGCGTCCATAAAATTAATTATAGCCCATTTTAGGCGTAAAAAAGCCCCCGGTCGGTCGACCGGGGGCTTGTTGTAAGACTTTTACTTTTTGAACTTGATGGCCTTTCCGCGGACCACGGTCGTGTTGTTCGCCCAGAGTATCCACCAGCTGTTGTAAGCTTCGGCGGTAACTTCTATGAGAGCGTCGGCGTCCATCTTTTTCTTCGCCTTATCGACGGCTCCCTGTATCGTGTTGGGGCCGCTCAGGGGAAGTATTCCAAACAGGAGCGTTCTGCTGTCCGTTTCCTTAACATCTCCGATCACGTCATACGCCCGGCCGTCTATGGGCGTGGTCGAAGGAGCTATTCCTCCGGGAATGTGCGCGCATCCCGCGGCGAACACCGAAGCAAGTACGACCATCAGGACCCTTGAAGTGTTTTTCATGTTTATACCCTCAGATTAATATAGCTGCCCGAAAATTATACCATAAAGAAATAATTCTTCCGGGATAGATCTTTCCGGGTCACCCGCCGGTTCCGCGCGCGCGCCGGTAAATTTGTAGAATATCGGTTATGGAATGGTATATCGATATCGTCACCGCTCACCCCATCCTGACCGCGATGGCGCAGTTCGCCGTGCTGGGGACTCTCGGGGATATGGTCTCGAAATGGCTCGTGGCGCGCAGACTGTTCCTGCCTTTCGGCCCGCGCACTACCGCGCTGAAAATGCTGGAATGGGCGCTCCTGGCCATATGTATAAAGTACGCTTTCGTGGGTTTTAACGGTTTTGTGGATGCTTTGGCGGCGCATGGCATGGTGCCGGAATTAGGAAGGGCCGGCAGGGCTTTCGCGCTGTCCGTACTTATGAACCTGCAGTTCGGGCCCTTTCTTGTCATCGCCCATCGCCTGCTGGATAACGCCATAGACCGGAGGATCAACTGGGCCAACCTCGATAAAGGCATGCTCTCCCTGCTCTGGTTCTGGATACCGGCCCACACCGTGACCTTTATCCTGCCTAAACCTTTCCAGATAGGGCTGGCGGCCCTGTGGTCCGTCGCCCTCGGCCTCATCCTCGGGTTCTACAACCGCCGGGAATCATGAAGGACCTCACCACCGGCCCCGAAGGGCGGCTCATCTGGAATTTCGCCGTGCCGATGCTCATCGGCAACGTCTTTCAGCAATCCTATAATGTCATCGACAGCGTGATCGTGGGCCGGGCCATCGGCAAATCGGCCCTGGCCGCCGTCGGGGCGAGCTTCCCCGTTCTGTTCCTTCTGGCCGCGCTGATCATGGGGGCCACCATGGGCTTCTCGATACTGATCGCGCAGTATTACGGCGCCAAAGATATGGCCAGGGTCCGCAGGGCCATAGATACCTCTTACATTTTTCTTTTCTTCGCCTCGCTTGCGATCACGGCCGCCGGTCTGTATTGCTCCGAGCCGATACTGCGGTTCCTGAAGACGCCGGAGGAGCTCCTGCCGCAGGCCGTGACCTTCCTGCGGATAATGTTCGCCGGTATAATTTTTCTGTTCGGTTATGGTTCCATAAGCGCCGTGCTGCGCGGGCTCGGTGATTCCAAGACCCCCCTCTATTTCCTGATCATCTCCACTATGCTCAACGTGGTCCTGGTCATGCTGTTCGTGCTGGTCTTCAAATGGGGTATAGCCGGGTCGGCTTGGGCGACGGTCCTGGCGCAGTCGGCTTCGTTCATTATGGGCGTGCTCTACCTGAACAAGACTCATCCGGTCTTCACGTTCAGGCTTAAGGGGATGCAATTCGACCGGGAGATCTTCGGGAAAAGCATGGCCATAGGTCTGCCCACGGGCGTGCAGCAGGTGATGGTGGCGGCCGGCATGATGGCGCTTTCCCGTATCGTCAACGGCTTCGGCACCGACGCCATAGCCGCCTTTACCGCGGCCGGGCGCATAGACACTTTCGCCGTGATGCCGGCCATGAACCTTTCGGCCGCCATTTCCATTTTTACGGGGCAGAATATCGGCGCCGGCCGCATGGACAGGGTCAGGCACGGGGTCAAAGCCGCGCTCATTATATCCGGAGCCATTTCGCTCGCCACTACGCTGGGCGTCATCGTCTTCGGCTGGCACCTTATCTCCATGTTCAGTTCCGACCCCGCGGTGATCGCGATAGGGGCGCGCTACCTGCTCATCGTCGGCGGTTTCTACGTGGTTTTTTCCAGTATGTTCACGCTTACCGGGGTTTTGCGGGGCGCCGGCGACGCCTTTGTTCCCATGCTGGTGACCATACTCTCGTTATGGGTTATCCGGATACCCGCCTCCGTCTGGCTGTCGGCCAGGTTCGGCACGGACGGGATCTGGTGGGGTGTTCCGATAGCCTGGACCGCCGGCCTGCTGCTTTCAGCCGCTTATTACAGGACCGGCCGCTGGAAACGGAAAGGGCTGGTAAAACCCGCATTCACCGCCGCTGCGGAGCCGGAAGGCGAAGAAGCGGAATGGAACGTTTCCAAGTTCTGAAACGGACGGCGCCGCACGGAAATAAAAGAACCGCGTCTGTTCCGGCGCGGTTCCCGCTCCCGGGGACCGGTCCCAACGTCCGCGT
>Ga0334722_10008158_pt1 | contig 10038 bp, 5 predicted proteins | sample C3_bottom_MG_FD_207210 | JGI IMG/M metagenome (GOLD analysis project Ga0334722, IMG submission 207210) | Sediment microbial communities from Yellowstone Lake, YNP, Wyoming, USA - C3_bottom | ecosystem: Environmental > Aquatic > Freshwater > Lake > Sediment | place: USA: Wyoming | collected... | reverse complement strand
CTGAATTTTCGAAAGACGAGAAGTTTCTGAAATTTTTCAGGAACATTATGGATAGGATTGATTCAGCCAATTTCTGGGAGACAAATAACTGTCGGGCGAAAACATCCGGATCGCGTTTGATAATTCACAATCAATTGCCTGAATACGGGAATATGAAAAGACTCGCCGATCGTTCCATTGGTTTTGCTTTGGGTCCGGTTGCCATACTGTATCTGCATAGCGGAAACATCGAATTGGCGGAAATAAAGAGCATAGTCGCCTTTTTTGAAAATTACATCATAGCTCGGCAATTGAACGATGACGCGCACGATTGGGAAGAAGATATCAAGGGAGGACGATTAAGCCCGGCCGTGACATCGGTTCTGAAGAAGTACACACAACAGGCCGAAAATAAACCGGTGAAGGAAATCGACTTAAAAAAAGAAATCGGAGAATTGCAAAAGATATTTTGGCATGAGGTGATTCAGGAGATTTGCGGCAACACACTTTTTCATATCAAGAAGGCTCGGAAGTATTTGCAAGACATGACCGCGATGGGAAATAAGGCGGCTTTTGAAGGCATGCTCGCAGCAGTCAAAAATTCAGCCAAGGAAGCTCTTGCCGAGCAGAAAGAAATGCTGGAATTTTTGGAAGAATACGAGTAAAAAGGCTGAAGGAAAAATTGAGGGCGTAGCAGAAAGAATCCTGGCTTCGGGGTAGTTGACCCTTTCGGCATAAAAATCGTCCGTTGGACCGAATTTGGACAAATAATGGGCTGATTTTCCTTTACTTCGTGGTCGTTTGGGCGTAAAATAAAAATATTAAAACGAAGTGCGATAAACGCGCTGTTAATTCGTGTTCAGAAAAAAATAAGCTTATGAACAATAAAAGTAAAAATTCAAATACAACCAAAGAGCAGGAACGCACCGAACTACATCGTGCCATTTGGTCGATCGCTAATGACTTGCGCGGAAGCGTGGATGGCTGGGATTTTAAGCAGTATGTGCTTGGCATACTCTTTTATCGTTTCATTAGTGAAAATCTCACCAACTACATCAATGCCGATGAACGCCGTGCCGGTAAAAAAGATTTTGATTATGCTGCTCTTTCAGATAAAGAAGCTGAATTTGGTCGCGCTGATACCGTAAAGGAAAAAGGGTTTTATATCTTGCCAAGCGAGCTTTTTGTGAATGTCCGGAAAAATGCCCGCAACGATGCCAACCTCAACGAAACTCTTACTGATGTCTTCCGTGATATTGAAAATTCTGCCAAAGGTGCAAACAGCGAAGATGATATCAAGGGCTTGTTTGATGATCTTGATGTAAATTCCAATAAACTGGGAGCCACAGTAGAAAAACGCAATCAGAAACTCACCAAACTTTTTGAATCTATCGGCGACCTCCGTCTGGGCAATTATTCCGACAACACTATAGACGCTTTCGGCGACGCGTATGAGTTTTTGATGACCATGTACGCTTCAAACGCCGGCAAATCCGGTGGCGAGTTCTACACTCCGCAGGAAGTCAGTGAACTTCTGGCAGAAATTACAACCGTTGGTAAAAAAGAAGTGAACAAGGTCTATGACCCAGCTTGCGGTTCTGGTTCGCTACTTCTCAAATTTTCCAAGGTTCTCGGCAGGGAAAATGTTCGGCAGGGCTTTTTCGGGCAGGAGATAAATCTCACCACCTACAATCTTTGCCGTATCAATATGTTTCTGCACGACATCAACTACAATAATTTTGATATTGCTCACGGTGATACACTTATAGATCCAAAACATTGGGACGATGAGCCTTTTGACGCTATCGTTTCCAATCCACCATATTCTATCCGATGGGAGGGAGACGCTAATCCGCTTCTGATTAATGATCCGCGTTTTTCACCGGCGGGAGTGCTTGCACCAAAGAGTAAGGCTGATCTAGCTTTTACCATGCACATGCTTTCTTGGCTTTCTACCAGCGGTACCGCCGCGATTGTTGAATTTCCCGGCGTGCTCTATCGCGGTGGCGCTGAGGGCAAAATTCGTAAATATTTAGTAGACAATAATTATGTCGATGCCGTTATTCAGCTTCCACCCGACCTCTTTTTTGGTACAACTATCGCCACCTGTGTCATCGTACTAAAGAAAAGCAAGAAAGATAATAAAACACTTTTTATTGATGCTTCTGCTGAGTTTGTGCGTGGTGGCAACAAAAACAAATTGAGCGAGGTTAATCGTCTCAAGATTTTAGACGCATTTAGTACTCGCAAAGATGCGGAGTACTTTGCCAAACTCGTTGATAACAAAACCATTGCCGAGAATGACTACAATATCGCCGTATCCAGCTATGTGGTGGGAGAAGATACTCGCGAGGTAGTGGACATCACAGAACTCAATATAAAAATCTCCAAGATTGTCGCTAGACAAAATGAACTCCGCACAGCGATTGATAAAATTGTGGCGGATATTGAAGGCACTAACTAAAACACTATGACTAAAACTCTCAGTAAAATTGAAAAACTGATCACTGAACTCTGCCCAAATGGGGTGGAGTTTAATGAACTGGGAGAACTCGGTGAATTTTATGGTGGGCTATCAGGCAAAAGTAAAGATGATTTCAGTAACGGTAACGCAAAATTTGTTACCTACATGAATATTTTTTCTAACATCGCAGTAAACACAGATATTAATACTTTTGTAAAAATAGGCAACGAAGAAAATCAGAATAAAATTGAATACGGTGATGTGTTGTTTACAGGATCATCAGAAACGCCAAATGAGTGTGGAATGTCGTCTGTTTTGACAAAGAAGACTGATGAGTCATTGTATTTGAATAGCTTTTGTTTTGGTTTTCGCATGCATAATAAAACTTTGTTTTTGCCGGAATTTTTAAAATATTTGTTCAGGGATGAACAGATGAGAAAACAAATTGCAAAAACTGCAAGCGGAGTAACAAGATTCAATGTTTCAAAAAAACGATTTGCAAAAATGCTAATTCCTCTTCCACCGCTTGCGGTGCAGGAAGAAATTATTAAGGTACTTAATAATTTTACAGAGCTGGAAGCAGAGCTGGAAGCAGAGCTGGAAGCAAGAAAGAAACAACATGGATGTTATCAAGATGAATTATTTAAATTTAATGATGAGGTAAGTTGGACTACCTTGAATAAAGTTGCAGAAATAGGTACAGGTGGTAGCAACACTAATGAAGGGCTTGAGGAGGGACTGTATCCATTTTTTGTTAGGTCTCAGGTTGTTCGCTACAAGAACTCATATGAATTTGATGAAACTGCCATTATTACTTCGGGCGATGGTGTGGGTGTTGGAAAAATATTTCACTTTGTTGAAGGTAAATACGCACTTCACCAAAGAGCATATAGATTCCATATTATTGATAATCGCTTAAACCCAAAATTTTTATTTTTCTACATTAAGAATACATTTGGGAAATATATATTAGGGAGTGTTGTTCATTCGTCAGTCACATCAATAAGAAGACCCATGTTGGAAAAATATCCTGTTCCGATTCCGTCTCCTGAAGAACAAGAACGCATTGTGAAGGTTTTAGATAAATTTGATGCCCTTGTGAATGACATTTCAATCGGTTTACCGGCGGAGCTTTCTGCTCGTAGACAACAATATGAATATTATCGAGGAAAACTTTTAACATTCAATGAATATGCCAAATAATAATGGATACAATTTAGTTGCAGAAAATCCGCAAAGTACTGTGGTTGCTGAATACTATAAACCTGCAGAAATGGTGCGGGATGGTTCTTCTTACCAGAGCGAGGCAGATCTGGAGCGCGCTTTTATTAAGCAACTTACGACGCAAGCATATGAATATCTTGCCATCACCTCCGAAGCTGATTTGGTGGCAAACCTCCGAGTGCAACTGGAGAAGCTTAATAATTTTACTTTTACCGATACCGAATGGGAGCACTTCTTTGCCAGTGAGCTCGCCAACCCAAATCAAAGCATTGCCGAAAAGACCGCCACCATTCAAGAAGATCACATCAAAAACCTGACGCGTGAGGATGGAACGGTCAAAAATGTCTATCTCATCAAAAAGGATAATATTCACGACAACAGCTTGCAGGTGATCAATCAATATGCCACGGAAGAAGGTCAGCGCGCCAATCGTTATGATGTGACGGTGCTGGTAAACGGCCTGCCGATGGTGCATATCGAGATCAAACGCCGAGGCGTGGCGATTGTCGAAGCGTTCAACCAGATCAATCGCTACGGCCGGGAAAGTTTTTGGGCTTCCGCGGGGCTTTTTGAATATGTGCAACTCTTTATTATTTCCAATGGCACACATACCAAGTATTACAGCAATACCACACGCTTGGAGCACATCAAGGAAGCCAATGCGGGTGCGGCAAAGAAAGGCAAACGATCTAGCAATAGTTTTGAATTTACGAGCTGGTGGGCGGATGCCACTAACCGACCGATTACGGACCTGATGGATTTTGCCAAAACATTTTTTGCCAAGCATGCGCTGCTGAATATTTTGACTCGCTATTGTGTGTTCACGACTGACAAGCAACTTTTGGTGATGCGACCGTATCAGATTGTGGCGACAGAGAGAATACTTAGCCGGATTGAAATCAGCACGAACTACAAAAAACTCGGCACCGTAGAAGCAGGTGGATATATCTGGCACACGACTGGATCGGGAAAAACTCTGACCAGTTTTAAGACAGCACAAATGGCAAGCAAATTGTCTTATGTGGATAAGGTTGTTTTTGTTGTTGATCGTAAGGATTTGGACTATCAGACCATGCGGGAATACGACAAGTTTGAGAAAGGCGCGGCCAATAGCAATACCAGCACGGCGATTTTGAAGCGACAGATGGAGAATCCGAATGTGCGAATTATTATCACCACTATCCAGAAGCTCGATCGTTTTATTGGAAAGAATTCTGGGCACATCATTTTTGATGGCCATGTCGTGCTTATTTTTGATGAGTGTCATCGCTCACAGTTTGGCGATATGCACGCCGCAATTACTAAGACATTCAAGAATTACCACTTATTTGGCTTTACCGGTACGCCAATTTTTGCCATGAATGCTAGCGCTAGCGGACGACCAGACTTGAAAACTACCGAGCAAGCTTTTGGCGAAAAATTGCATACTTATACCATAGTTAATGCGATTGCTGATAAAAATGTTTTGCCGTTTAAGGTTGATTATGTTTCTACTGTTCGCGAAGCCGAAAATATTGAAGATGCACAAGTTAGGGATATTGACCGCGAGGCAGTACTTGCTTCGCCGGAACGCTTGGCAAATATTGTGGGCTATATTCGCGAGCATTTTGACCAAAAGACCAAACGCAATAGTTTTTATAAGCTGAAAGATCGTAGATTAGCAGGGTTCAATTCTATTTTTGCCGTTTCGTCTATTGATGTGGCAAAGAAATATTATGCCGAATTTAAAAAACAGCTAGAGGATGCGCCGAGCGACAAAAGGCTCAAGGTTGCAACGATTTATAGTTTTGGGGTGAATGATGAAGATGCCGATGGAATGATTGACGAAAACTCCGAAGATACGAGCGGGCTTGATGTGAGCTCTCGCGATTTTCTTGATAATGCAATTACTGATTACAATGCGATGTTTGGTACATCCTACGATACTTCGTCGGATAAATTCCAAAACTATTACAAAGATGTCAGTTTAAGAGTAAAAAACCGTGAGATTGATATTCTCATTGTGGTTAATATGTTTTTGACCGGCTTTGATGCAACAACGCTCAATACGCTATGGGTAGATAAAAACTTGCGATTGCACGGACTTTTGCAGGCATTCTCGCGGACAAATCGTATTTTGAATAGTGTAAAAACATTTGGGAACATTGTCTGTTTCCGTAACCTAGAGAAAGCAACCAATGAATCCATTGCGCTCTTTGGAGATAAAGAAGCGGGCGGCATTGTGCTTCTCAAAGCATATGAGGAGTATTACAATGGTTACAAAGACGGCGACAAGGAAGTGCGCGGATACGCCAGCCTAGTGACGGAGCTTTTGGAAAAATTCCCGGTTGGTGAGCAAATTATAGGAGAGCAAAATCAAAAAGATTTTATCAAGCTCTATGGCGGAATTTTGCGCGTGCGTAATATTTTGACAACCTTTGACGAGTTTGCGGGTAATGAGATTCTAACCGAGCGCGATATTCAGGATTATCACAGCGCCTATATTGACCTCTACAACGAATTTCGCAAGGGTGCGGAGGTTGATCAGGAGAATATTAATGATGATTTGGTATTTGAGATGGAGCTCATCAAGCAGGTGGAAATAAATATTGATTTCGTGTTGGGGCTCATCAAGCGATATCACGAAGATCACAACAAGAACCGCGAGATTTTGGTTGATATCAATAAAGCGATAGATTCTAGTGTTGAACTGCGAAACAAAAAAGATCTCATCAATCAGTTCATCACTTCACTCGATATACATTCAGTGGTTGATGATGATTGGCAGAAGTTTGTTGAAAAGAAAAAGATTGAGGAGCTTGAACAAATTATTACCAGCGAAAACCTTGATCATGATGCGACCTATACATTTGTAAAAAATGCTTTCCGTGACGGTAGCGTGGCGACAACCGGGACTGCTATCACCAAGGTTTTACCGCCGGTATCCCGCTTTTCTCCGACTGGTGAGCGTTCCAAAAAACGCGAGAGTGTCTTGGAAAAGCTGACAAGCTTCTTTGAAAAATTCTTTGATATTTCTGGTGGTAAATTGTAGGTTATTCAATAAGTTGAGATTAAAAAATGTTAAGGGAAAATAGATATGAATACATTCAAGCAATCAGCAATCGAAGTACTGAAAAAAGCAGGGAAGCCTTTGCATTATACCGAAATTACTCGGTTGGCTTTGGAATCTGGCATTTTGGAAACCGAAGGAGCTACGCCCGAGTCTTCAATGAATGCCCAAATTACGGTAGATATTAAAAACAAGGGCAAGGGCTCGGATTTTATGAAAACCGCACCCGGAACCTTTACGCTTAATCCTGATAAAATAGAGGTGAAGCAAACACCGAAAATCATAGAAGCAGAAAAGGAAGCAGAGGAGAGGCTGGTTGTTGAAAGTGGATTTACTGGAAAGGGTGGCGAGCACTTGGTTTGCAGTGAGCTGCTTTTTCGTGGCTTCAATGCAAGCATCATGAGCGTAGATGTCGGAATGGATATTGTGGCGGTAAAAGGAACTCAGCTCTTTGGAATACAGGTGAAAACTTCCAACCTAAACCGTTTTGATGCCTATGTTTTCGATATCAGGAAAGTATCATTTGAACGTCACAATAGTGGTAGTGTATTTTACATCTTTGTTTTGCATGGAGAAAAACAGAATCATTTTTTGATTTTGCCTTTTCTTGAGATAGAAAAAAAGGTTCATGAAAAAGCAATCCTAGAGGTAGGACAAGGCAAGCGCTATCGCGTAAATATAAAATTCAGAGACAACCACGTATATCTTGGTAATATGGATCATGAGATGGACTACTTTTTGGATAATTGGAATTCGATAAGATAAAAGCAATTGTAAAAATTGCGTGATAAAACTTATGAAAATAAGACAACTAACCATTGAAAATTTTAGAGGCATAAAAAAATTAGACTGGAAGCCAGAGCCTGATAATATTTTGTGTTTAGTCGGTCATGGAGATTCTTCCAAATCAACATTATTAAGAGCAATTGAATATGTTCTATATCCAAAGTGGAATTTGCAAATCAGAGATACCGATTTTTATTTATGTGACCCAGTTAAAAATAAAATTATTGTAAGGATTATCCTGGGAGAACTGCCTGCCTATCTTGAGGGCAGTATTGATCTGGTCTGGCATTGGAACAAAGAGAAAAAAGAAATCTGTGATTTGCAAGAACATGAAAACAATAGTAGCGGATCCACGGAATCCGTTTTTGTTATCGAATTAACTATAGACGATACATTGGAACCTAAGTGGACACTAAAGGGGGAGTCTGGTCTTGATGAAGAATTATCTACAAAAAGAAGAAATTCATTTAATCTAATTCGGCTAGATAATTCGAGTGAACGAAATTTTCAATGGAAATACAACACATTGCTCACACGGCTTACGGAAAGTGGGTATGATAAGGATGTGCGATCACTTCTTTCGGATGCAGGAAGGAGCGCTAGGGGCAATTTTGATGCAAGCACATTGCCAGATCATTTAAAAAAATCGTCAGAAATGATATCTAATGAGGCGAGGATTTTTGGAGCTGGTCATAATGGATTAATACCAAATATCGATGTATTTTGTCCGGATGCTCTTTGCTTGCATGATAATAATAATGTGCCTATATATATGCTTGGCGAGGGCAGTAAGAAATTGTTGCTGCTGTCTATGGAAAAAATCTTGCTTGAATTGGGGAAGGAAAAAAATGATCAGCATTTGGTTATTATGGATGAGATTGAGCGCGGGTTAGAACCACACAGACTAAGGCATTTAGTTTTAATATTGAGACGAATGATGGAGCAGTATAACTCGCAGGCAATTATTGCGACACACTCACCAACAACAATCGTTGAGATTGGAGAATTTGGAGTATATCGCGTAAAAAATGACAATGGAGAGGTGAAGGTGGAAAAAGTGCCAGATGCCTCAAGGATTCGTAAAGAGCCAGAAGGATTTTTTATAAATGATGTCATTTTATGTGAGGGGAATACGGAGCTTGGAATTATGCGCGCTTTCAAAGAGGAATGGATGAGGAAATATAATCAAGCAGTTGAGCATAAGGGAGTATATTTTATCCGTGCTCATGGAAGCGAAATGAGTCATTACGCAGGTTCTTATAAAGAATCACTTGGATACAGGGTCTGTGTTTATCGTGACAGTGATGCAAAAATTGAGTTGCCAGCAGAAGTAAAGGATGTGTTTGAATACGACGGATCTATTAATATTGAACAAGCAATATGTAAAGATGCTCCACTTGATTTGATAAAGGAAATGATTGATTTTTGCAAAACAAGTGGTTTTGATGGGGTTCCAGGATTTGATGAAAAAAATTTCAGTACTAAAAATAGAGAGACATTAGCAAGTTTTTTGCATGATTGTAATGATGAAAAAGGAGCATTTAGGAACATCGGAGACGCCGAAAAATTAGGGAAAATGATAGTTAAGTATTCAAAGCAATTTCCAACCAGTAGTACCCTGATAGATACAATAAATAAAATTGAGAAATGGATCTATGAAGACATTACAGAAAAATCATAGACAATATGTTATTGCTCCAGCAGGGCACGGCAAGACCGAGAAAATTTCGAAGATTGTCTCTGATTATGGTGGGGACAAGAGAATTCTAATTTTGACACACACAAATGCTGGCGTTCTATCTTTGCTAAAAAGGATAAAGAAAAAAACAAATAGTAATCTTTTTGAGGTTTCAACGATTGACTCATTTTCCATTAAGCACGCAATACGCTTCCCCTCAATTACGGGTGTTATTAAAATACCAGAGGCAAATGATGATTATAAAAAATGTAGAGAAGGGATTATTAAATTAACAAAAACAAAATATTTCAAGAAAGTTTTGACTCAAAACTATGACCAAATAATTGTTGATGAATATCAGGATTGTAACCTAGAACAACATGAATTAATTTTAAATATCACAAATTCAATTCCATGTTTAATATTTGGCGATCCAATGCAGGGCATATTTTTGTTAAGTGGCAATAAACTGGTCGATTGGGATAGGGATGTTTTTCCTGTCTTCGCGGCTTGTCCAAATATACAGTTAGACATTCCGCATCGTTGGATAACTCATGGGGTAGCAGAATTGGGAGAACAAATTAAAACAATCAGGGAGGAATTAAAAAATGGAACGCGAAGACCACCACAGGGTGGGGCAATCAAACTTTTTCCGTTTATCAAGGGTGATTACATTAAAGAATATCCGAAAAAGATCTGGGACAAAATTGGAGGGGATGCATCTTTGTTGATTTTATTGAATGATCCTAGCAAGGAAGGTCATGCGAAGCGTAAGGTTGCTGAAAAGTTTAAAGGGCTAATCCAGGTAATTGATAGTATAGACTTTTCTCCATTTTTTGATTTTTTGTCTAAGGCTGA
>Ga0334722_10008157_pt1 | contig 10038 bp, 12 predicted proteins | sample C3_bottom_MG_FD_207210 | JGI IMG/M metagenome (GOLD analysis project Ga0334722, IMG submission 207210) | Sediment microbial communities from Yellowstone Lake, YNP, Wyoming, USA - C3_bottom | ecosystem: Environmental > Aquatic > Freshwater > Lake > Sediment | place: USA: Wyoming | collected... | reverse complement strand
GTCCGCGTACGTCTTAGTGGTCACTTAGGACTCCCCCTCAAGTTCCACGGGCGCGATGCCGATTCTGCAGGCGCAGTCGGAGTGCGGGCGCATGGACGGCGCCCGGGCTGAAGCTCAAGGAGGGGTCGACGTGCCGGTGCATCACCGGATCCTGATCATGGCGCTGCTCCTCGTCGTCGGCGTGACGGGCACGTTCGCGCTCGCCGACAGCGTCCGGCTGGGACCGGACGCGAAGCCGGTCACGCTGACCCCGCAGGAGATCACGGCCCGCTCGGCCGCGGTCCGCGCCTCGGAGCGGTCGATCCGCGCCGCGCTCGGCGCGCCGGTCCCCGCGCTGCCGCAGGCCCCCCGGTTCAGCCCGCTCGGCGAACCGCGGCTGGGCCCGCTCGTCGTGTTCCGCGTGCTGCCGGCGAGCCCGGCGCGGAAGGCGCCCTCGAAGCCCGCAAGGCCGAGGGTCAAGAAGAAGACGACGAAGCCCACCCCGGCGACTCCCCCGCCCGCGCCGACGCCCACGACGACGACCCCGCCGCCGACGCCACCCGTGAAGCGGCCGAAGTGCGAGGTGCACGACGACGGCCTGGTCGAATGCCAGGCCCCCGAAGGGCGGTGACGTGAAGAACGTCACGGGAAGGCTGTACGCCCTCGGGATCACCCTCGCGATCACCTTCCTGGCCTGGGGAGCCATCGCATCGAAGCCCTGGTCCGCGGCGCCGGCGGATCCCGCGGTCGCAACGCTGGAAGCCAAGGAGCGGCAAGCGCAGGAGGCGGCGGCGAAGGCCAAGCGCATCGTGGACGCGCGGTGGGCGAGGTACCGGGCGGACCTCAAGGTTCGCCGGGGTCAGATCGTCCTGGCGCGGCGCCGTCGCGCGGCGGAGCTCGCCGAGTACCGGCGCAAGCTCGCCATCGCGGAGGCTCGACGCCCGCGGGTCGTCCGCTACGTCTCAGGAGGCGGGGGCGGCGGAAGCTGGAGCAGCGGGGGCGGCTCCTCGGGCGGCTCCGGTGGTGGTGGTGGCGGCGGCGGGGGCGGCTCCGTCGTTGGTGGCGGCGGCGGCGCGGCGGCGCCCCCAGCCATCGTCAGCGCCCCTCCCGTGACGTCGACGAAGACCTCCTGAGCCGACGTCCGACCGATGCTGCGTACCACGTTCCGATCGATGGGCACCGACGTCGAGATCCTGCTCGACGCCTCCGACCCGGCGGCCGCGGCCAGCGCGTTCACCGACGCGCGACTGGAGTTCGACCGGATCGAGGCACGCTTCTCGCGCTTCAGCGCGGACTCGGAGCTGTCCCGTCTCAACCGCGCGGGCCGCAGCCCGGTGAGCGTCGAGATGCTCGATCTTCTGGAGGCGGCGCTCGACGCGCGGCGGCGCACCGGCGGGAGGTTCGACCCCACGGTGCACAACGCGCTCGCGAGCAGCGGCTACGACAGGTCCTTCGATCGGGTCGACCCGATCGGCGACGACCCGGACAGGGCGGCCCCGTCCCCGTGCAACGGGGAGGTCGCCGTCGACCGCGCCGCCGGCACCGTCGAGCTGGCGCCCGGCGTTCGGATCGACCTCGGTGGGATCGCGAAGGGCTACGCCGCGGATCGCGTAGCCGCCCGGCTCGCGCGCAGCGGGTCGTGCCTGGTGAACGCAGGCGGCGACATCGCGATCGCCGGGCTGCCGGCGACGGGCGCCTGGAACGTCGGCGTGCCGACCGGCGACGGGCAGATCACCCTCGCCCTGACCGAGGGGGGGCTCGCAACGTCCGGCAGCGACCGGCGGCGATGGATCCGCTCAGGGGAGGAGCGCCACCACCTGATCGACCCGTCAACCGGCATGTCGTCCGCGAGCGACCTCCTGCGCGTCACGGTCGTGGGCCGCTCAGCCGTCGACGCCGAGATCCTCGCCAAGCACCTGTTCCTCATGGGATCGCGCGGCGCAGCGGGGACCGCCGACCGCGAAGGGATCCCGGCAGTGCTCGTCACGCGGGACGGGGCCACGAAGTTCGCCGGGGGGCTCGCGTGAAGCACGACCCCACGTTCTGGATCCTTGCGCGCGCGACCGGCATCGTGGCCTATGGCGTGCTCGCCGCGACGATCGTGGCGGGCCTCGTGCTGAAGGGCCGGCCCATCAGGTCGCTGCGCCCGGCGGCCGTCATGGACCTTCACCGGTTCCTTTCGCTGATGGGTCTCATGGCCGTCGGCCTGCACGGCGCCGCCCTGTTCCTGGACGAGACGATCGACATCCCGCTGACGGGATTCCTCGTGCCGGGACTGGTCCCGTACCGCCCGCTCTGGACGGGGGTCGGCGTGCTGGCGGCCGAGCTGATGCTGATCATCCACCTGTCATTTCGGTGGCGGCAGCGGATCGGCGTGCGCGTGTGGCGGCGCCTCCACTTCGCGACGTACGCCGTGTTCGCCGGTGCGACCCTGCACGGCCTGCTGGCGGGCACCGACAGCTCGCGCGCCTGGATGCTCGGCGCCTACGCCGCGGCGGTCGGCCTGGTGCTCGCGCTGACCGGGTGGCGGGCCACGATGCAGAAGAGCGGGTCCCGCGCACGCTCGGAAGCGGCGGCCGCGCAGCGCACAGCCGGCTGAGCCCGGACGATTCGCCGGGTGCCGGACGTCAGGGCGCGAAGCGCACGGGGAGGGCGAGCGCCTGCTCGAGCAAGTCGCGATACCGGGCCGGCGAAACACCGGCCGCGCCGAACCGCTCGGTGTGGTGGGACGCCATCTGGATGTCCCAGAGGGCGAACCCGCGCTCCACGAGGTGCCGGTGTGTCGCGACCAGCGCGGCGCTTCCCGCGTCCGACACGCGGTGGAACATGCTCTCGCTGGTGAACAGGCCGCCGAGGGCGACGCCGAAGAGCCCCCCGGCGAGGCGCCCGTCGCGCCACGCCTCGACGCTGTGCGCGTAACCGGCCCGGTGCAGGCTCGAATACACCCCGGCGAGTCGGGGTGTCAGCCACGCGCCCCCGTGCCGCGGGCCGCCGCACGACGCGACGACCTCGTCGAATGCCGTGTCGATCCTGATCTCGAACGGCGCCGCGCGAAGAGCCCGCGCCACCGACCGCGGAACCCTGAACCCGTCGATGGGGATGATCGCCCGCGGGTCGGTCTCGTAGAAGCCCACGTCACCGTCGACGTCCATCGGGAACCAGCCCGCCACGTACCCGGCGAGGAGCTGCTGCGGATCGATCGGATCCCTCACCGAACGGACGGTAGCGCCGCGCACCGCATCGGGGCGCGCGGCCCGGCTCAGACTCGTCCAGGCTCAGGCCGGAGCGATGCCGCCCTCGCCGAGGTCCGCGCCGAGGCGCCCGTCCATCCCGATCGTCCCGAAGCGCGCCTGACCCCCGCGGAAGTGCGCCTCACGGAACAGCTCCGTGATGAGCTCCTCGCGCTCGCCGCGCGTCATGTCCTCGAGGCTGCGCACCTGCTCCGGCGACACGGACACGTCGGGGAAGTCGGCGAGGGCGCGCAGCGGGTCCTCGATCAGCGCGACGCGGAAGCGTTCGTCGGCGACCATCCGCGTCCAGATCGTGGGCGTGTCGGGGGCGTCGGACATCTGTCTCCTCCAGCGGTCGTGCTGCCGGGCGGCGGCCGGCGCGCGGTACACTCGGCGGCCGTGAGCGACGATACCCCACGCACCGCCCTCGGGGGCTTCCCGCAAGTCAGGCCGCGGCGGCTGCGGACCACCGCGACGCTGCGACGGATGGTGCGCGAGACCAGGCTCAGCCCGGACCAGCTGATGCTGCCGCTGTTCGCGGTCGGCGGGTCCGGCGTGGAGATCCCGATCGAGGCGCTGCCCGGCCAGTCGCGGCAATCGCCGGACGTGCTGGCGCGCCGCGCCCGTGCGGCGCTCGACGCCGGCGTGCCCGCCGTGCTGCTGTTCGGGATCCCCGAGCACAAGGACGCCGCGGCCACCGGCGCGTACGACGCGAACGGCGTGGTGCAGCACGCGATCGCGGCGATCAAGGACGCCGCCCCTGACCTCGTCGTCGTCACCGACGTGTGCCTGTGCGCGTACACGGACCACGGTCACTGCGGCGTGGTGGTCGACGGACGCGTCCACAACGACATGAGCATCGAGCTCATCGCCCGCACCGCCGTGAGCCACGCCGACGCCGGCGCCGACGTCGTCGCGCCCAGCGACATGATGGACGGCCGGGTCGGCGCGATCCGTGCCGCCCTCGACGCGGAGGGGCGCGAGGAGACCGCGATCCTGTCGTACGCCGTGAAGTACGCATCGGCGTTCTACGGGCCGTTCCGCGAGGCGGCGGGGTCCGCGCCCGGGTTCGGCGACCGCCGCGGCTACCAGATGGACCCGGCGAACGGACGGGAGGCGCTGCGCGAGGTCGCGCAGGACGAGGCGGAGGGCGCCGACATGATGATGGTCAAGCCCGCCGCCGCATACCTCGACGTGATCGCCGCCGTCCGCGGCGCGACGAGCCTGCCGCTCGCGGCGTACCACGTGTCCGGCGAGTACGCGATGCTCGTGGCCGCCGCCCGGCTGGGCTGGCTCGACGAACGCGACGCCGCCCTCGAGACGCTGACGGCGATCCGCCGGGCGGGCGCCGACGTGATCATCACCTACCACGCCGAACGTGCCGCACAGTGGCTGGCGACCGGGTGACGGGGGGAAGCGCAGACCTGTTCGCCCGGGCGCAGCGCGTGCTCGTCGGCGGCGTGAACTCGCCGGTGCGGGCGATGCGGTCGATCGGCCGCGACCCGATCTTCATCGACCGCGCCGAGGGCCCGCACGTGTGGGACGTGGATGGCAACCGCTACGTCGACTACCTGTCCACGTGGGGTCCCGCGATCCTCGGCCACGCCAACCCGGCCGTGCTCGCCGACATCCGCGACGCCCTGCCGCTCGGCACCTCCTACGGCGCCCCCACCGCGCGGGAGGTCCTGTTCGCCGAGGAGGTCACGTCCGCGTTCCCGTCGATCGAGCAGCTCCGAATGACGTCGTCCGGCAGCGAGGCGGTAACCGGCGCGATCCGCCTGGCCCGCGCCGCCACCGGCCGCGACGCGATCGTCAAGACGATCGGCGGCTACCACGGCGCGATCGACCCGCTGCTCGTGGAGGCCGGGAGCGGCGCGACGACGCTCGGCACGCCGAACAGCCCCGGCGTGCCCGAGGGCGCCGTGCGGTGCACGCGGCTGGTGCCGTACAACGACCTGGCCGCCGCGGGGGCTGCGCTGGACGGGGCGGCGGCGATCATCCTCGAGCCGGTCGCGGGCAACATGGGGACCGTCCCGCCCGCGCCCGGCTACCTCGAGGGCCTCCGCGCCGCGTGCGACCGGGCTGGCGCACTGCTGATCCTGGACGAGGTGATCACCGGCTTCCGGATCGCCTACGGCGGCGCCCAGGAGCGCTTCGGCGTGCGCGCGGACATCACCTGCCTGGGGAAGATCATCGGCGGCGGCCTGCCGGTGGGGGCGTTCGGCGCGCGCCGCGAGGTGATGCGGGAGCTCGCGCCGGAGGGCCCCTGCTACCAGGCGGGCACCCTCAGCGGAAACCCGCTGGCGACGAGTTCCGGACTGGCGACGCTGCGCGAGCTGTCCCGGCCGGGTGTCTACGAGCGGCTCGAGGAGTCCGGCGCCGCCCTCGAGGCGGTGATCACCGACAGCGGCGCCCCGGTCGTGGTGAACCGCGTCGGCTCGATGCTGACGCCGTTCTTCACGACCGGGGCGGTGACGGACTACGCGACGGCGACGGCCTCGGACACCGACGCGTACGGACGGTTCGCGCGCGCGCTGCTCGACGCGGGCGTCTACCCGCCGCCGTCGCAGTTCGAGGCCTGGTTCACCGGGCTCACCCACGGCGAGGACGAGCTCGCCCTGACACGGGAGGCGCTCCGACGAGCAGCAGCAAGCGTGTGAGGGAGGCCCTCGCAGCGCAGCCCGGACTCGCCGCAAGCCTGGTGGAGCCGGTGCCGGAGCTCGTCGCCGCGCCGCTGGCGGCGCCCGGCCTTCCGGCCGACCACGCCGCGGGGCTCGACCTGATCCTGGAGGGCTTCCTGCTGCACCACGGCACGCCGCGCCACCTCGACCTGCCGGACGCCGGGCGCCGCGTCCTCGCCGGCGACTACTGCTACGCCCACGGGCTCGTGTGGGTCGCCGAGTCGGGAGACCTCGAGGTGATCGAGCTCCTCGCCGACCTCGTCGCGATGTCCTCCGCGCTTGTCGCGACCGGCGACCGCGACGGCCTGACCCCGCTCTGGCAGGCGACGATCGCGGCGATCGCCCGGCGCGACCCGGAGTTCACCGAGCGCCTCGACGCTGCGAAGGACGCCCTCCGGACCCGGTCCGAGGTGTCGCCGCTGATCGACCTCGCCGTCGAGCTCCCGCCGGCCCCCGACCTCGAGGCGGCGCTCGTTGCGTGACATGCGCGAATGGATCGACGCGCTGCGGCGGGCGGGTGAGCTCGTGGAGGTGCGCGCCGAGGTCGAACCGCACCTCGAGATCACGGAGATCGCCGACCGCGTCATGAAGGCCCCCGGGGGCGGGCCCGCGGTGCTCTTCACGAACGTCCGCGGCAGCCGCCTGCCGGTGCTGATCAATCAGTTCGGAAGCTGGCGACGGATCGCGATGGCCCTCGGCGTCGACCGCCTGGAGGACCTCGCCGAGCGGATCGAGACGCTCATCGAGCTGCAGCCGCCGCAGGGCCTCGTGGAGAAGGTCAGGGCGCTCGGCAAGCTCCGTGAGCTCGCCTCGTTCTCGGCGCGAACCGTGAAGGAGGCGCCCTGCCAGGAGGTGTGGCTCACCGAGCCCGACCTGGACCTGCTGCCGATCCTCACCTGCTGGCCCGACGACGGCGGCCCGTTCATCACGCTGCCGCTGGTGTTCAGCCACGACCCGCGCACCGGCGCCCGCAACTGCGGCATGTACCGCATCCAGAAGCTCGACCGGCGCACCGCGATGATGCACTGGCAGATCCACAAGGACGGGGCCTCGCACCTGCGTGACTCGCAGGGGCGGGTCGAGGTGGCGGTCGCGATCGGGTCGGATCCGGTGGTCACGTACGCCGCCAGCGCGCCGCTGCCGCCCGGGATCGACGAGATGATGCTCGCCGGGTTCATCCGCGGAAAGTCGGTCGACATGGTGCGGTGCCGCACCGTCGACGTGGAGGTGCCGGCCACTGCCGAGATCGTGCTGGAGGGCTACGTCGATGCGCACGACCTGCGACCGGAGGGGCCGTTCGGCGACCACACCGGCTTCTACACCCCGATCGACGACTACCCGACGTTCCACGTCACGGGCATGTCGATGCGTCGTGACGCGATCTACGCCACCACGATCGTCGGCAAGCCCCCGATGGAGGACTTCTACCTCGGGAAGGCCACGGAGCGGATCTTCCTCCCGCTGGTGCGGATGAGCGTCCCGGACCTCGTGGACATGAACATGCCGCTGGAGGGCGTGTTCCACAACTGCATCGTCGTGTCGGTCAGGAAGCGCTACCCGGGGCACGCGAAGAAGCTGATGAACGCGATCTGGGGGCTGGGGCTCCTGTCGCTGTCGCGGTGCGTGATCGTGGTGGACGACGACGTGGACGTGCAGAACCTCTCGGACGTCGCGTTCCGCGCGTTCTCGAACGTGGACGTGGGCCGCGACATGCTGGTGACGGAGGGGCCCGTGGACGCGCTCGACCACGCCGCCCCGTACTTCGCCTACGGCTCGAAGGTCGGGTTCGACGCAACCCGCAAGTGGCCGGGCGAGGGCGTCGTCCGCCCGTGGCCGGGCGAGATCGCGATGAGCGACGACATCCGCGACCTCGTCGACCGCCGCTGGCAGGAGTACGGCCTGGGCTGAGCGCCGGGAGCGTCCCGGGCCGGCTTCCACCCCCGGCAGGGACATCCGACCCGGCGGTCATCGTTGTAACTGCGCCGCCATTCGGGTTGAATCCAGCCGAGTCGGGCGACCGGAGGGTCTGTGGAGTACGAGCACACCAGCGGAGCACCATCGGAGAGCACGGAGCTGGGCCACTACCAGGGCCCGCGTGCCGCCGATCCCGAGATCCCGGCCGACCACTCGGACGACCCCGGGTACCAGACCCGCACGAGGTTCCTCACGATGGTCGCCGTCGCGATGGGCGGCGTCATGACCGCCGCGATCCTCGTCCCGGTCATCGGGTTCGCCGTCGCGGACTCGGTGCAGGAGGAGGACTGGCGCTGGGTCGACGTCGGCCCGTACTCGGACTTCAAGGAGGGCTCCACCACGAGCCTGTCCGTCACCGGCCCGAGCCCCGAGGCGGATCGCCGCGTGTTCCTGCGAAACCGCGACAAGGAACTGCTCGCGATCTGGAACCGCTGCGCCCACCTCGGTTGCCCCACCAAGTACTCGGCCGGGTCCGACGGGTACGTCTGCCCGTGCCACGGCGGCGCGTACGACAGCCGCGGCCTCGTCACCGCAGGCCCGCCGCCACGCCCGCTCGACCGCCTCGACGTGAAGATCGTCGACGCGAAGGGCCGCAGGGTCCCGTACGAGGCCGCCCGGCCCGTGGACCGCGTCCTCGTCGGAAAGGCCTACTCGATCGACGCGCAGGAGCGCCCGTTCAAGCTGCACCCGCCCGGCGACCCGGTCGACGGCACCCTGTCCTACCTCTTCCCGTTCATTCCCTAGGGGATCATGGCAACCACCGAACGCCCAGAGCCTACGCCCAAGAACATCGGCCCGAAGAACCCGGCGGTGCAGGCCGGCATGGGCGTCGTCGACTACGTCGACGACCGCACGGGCGTCACCACCGGCGCGAAGTGGTTCATGTTCCGCAACATCCCGCGGGGCACCAGCTGGTTCCAGACGCTGGGCTTCACCGCGATGGCCGTGTTCGGCATGCAGGCCATCACCGGGATCATGCTGGCGATGTACTACAAGCCGGAGACCACGACGGCGCACGCCAGCATCGCCCACATCACGAACGACGTGACCTGGGGCTGGCTCGTGCGGGGAATGCACAAGTGGGGCGCGAGCGTGATGATCGTGATCGTCTTCCTCCACATGGGGCGCGTCTTCATCTGGGGCGCCTACAAGTACCCGCGTGAGCTGACGTGGCTGACCGGCGCGCTCCTGCTGTTCATGACGATGATGATGGGCCTCACCGGCTACCTGCTGGTGTGGGACCAGAAAGCCTACTGGGCGACCGTCGTCGCGGTGAACATCACCTCGCAGGCGCCGATCGTCGGCCCGTACCTCGGCAACATCCTCCGAGGCGGCCCCGAATTCGGGCCCGATACGCTCTCACGCTTCTACTCCATCCATATGCTCTTGATACCCGGGGGCATCGCCACCTTCATGGCGATCCACCTCTTCCTGGTCTCCAAGCTCGGGATCGCCGAGCCGCCGTGGTCGAAGCGCCGCCTCGCCCTCGAGCGCGACGAGGAGGACGCCAAGCGGCGCGCCGCCAGTGAGCGCATCCCCTTCGGCCGCACGCCGGTGCCGGCAGGCCAGCCAGCCCCCGACCCCGTGCGTGTGGAGGCCGATTCGTGAACCGCGCCCAGAAGGACGCATACAAGCGCGACTACGCCGCGGCGAAGGCGGACGGCAAGCCGTTCTTCCCGTACGCGGTCTACAAGGACCTCGTCGTCGCGACGATCGTCATCGGCATCGTCATCGCGCTCGCCATCTGGGCGAAGGTCGAAGTCGGGCCGATCATCGACCCGACGACCGAGGACTACACGCCGCGCCCCGAGTGGTACTTCTTCTTCCTCTTCGAGCTGCTGCGCATCTTCAAGAACCAGAACGAGTTCACGCCGATGATCATGGCGACGTTCGCGGTCCCGAACGTCCTGCTCGGGCTCCTGATCCTGTGGCCGTTCCTGGACCGGGGCCCCGAGCGGCGCATCCAGAAGCGACCGATGTCGATCATGGTCGGGGTCGCGACGATCGCGTTCCTCGGGTTCATGACCTACAAGGGCGCCACCACCCCGGAGGGCGGCGGCGGCGGCACCACGCCGATCGTGATCATCCCGCCGACCGAGGCCGAGGCGGTCGCGGGTGAGAAGCTGGTGCGCGAAGGCGGCTGCCTGGCCTGCCACAAGATCGGGGCGCAGGGC
>Ga0334722_10008156_pt1 | contig 10039 bp, 10 predicted proteins | sample C3_bottom_MG_FD_207210 | JGI IMG/M metagenome (GOLD analysis project Ga0334722, IMG submission 207210) | Sediment microbial communities from Yellowstone Lake, YNP, Wyoming, USA - C3_bottom | ecosystem: Environmental > Aquatic > Freshwater > Lake > Sediment | place: USA: Wyoming | collected... | reverse complement strand
CTTGCTAAGTCGAAAGAGACAACTGAGACTACTGTCATGCTTCTTCAGCTTCAAGCTGGCGGTGTTGGTCTTAATCTTCAGGAGTACGATCGTATCATCTTTGTAAGCCCTTGGTGGACAAGTGCTCTGATGGATCAGGCTATCGCCCGCGCAGTTCGTATGGGGCAAACTGAAGTTGTTAAGGTCTATCACCTTCGTCTCGCCGCAGAGAATGAAGCTACAATCAACATTGATGAGCTTGTTAATGCCAAGGCAGAAGAGAAACGCAAAATGCTTATAAAACTCTTTGCAATGTGCTCTCAGGGAACTGCGTATGATCCTGATTTGGATTCATCCGATGATGATGAATAAATACTTAAAATAACTTTAAAATAATAAACAAAAAAACATTTTTAAGTACTAGTACATCTTAAGCCTATACTCTAGAGCCTTCAACTGTTTAACAAATCCAATATTTGGATTAATAATGCTGCGTTTACTCTTTACATAGTTATATGCTTCTTCATATGACCATCTATTCTCTATCATTAAGTACGCAATAACTAGTGATGAGCTACGACTTATTCCTGCCGCACAATGTACAATTACATTTTTATTTTCTGCAAGAGCTTTATTAATAATATTATGAACTTCGAAGAAATATTGTGATATTTTTTCATCTTTATCGTCGTCAACTACTAGGCGGTGCCACTCTATATTATGGAAGTCCTGTTCACCAATCATATAGTCTTCATATTCCTCTTCAGTTAAAGCTGAAATTATTACTTTAATATTTATTTCAGATAGAATATCATCATCATTTGTACTATAGTTACCTATTACTGAATAGACATTGCCAATAAAAATACCATTCTTTATTATCGAATAATCAGGCATCTTCTAATAGTAAGAGGATATATATGTTTATACTATGTATGGCAAAGTATTATTAGCTTCTCAGTGACAGTGATATTAATTCTGTAAAGTATTCAGGATTATTAATCATTGTATTAAACGTACTCAGCATTGTTTTCTGATAGGCCATTTGCCGCTGATATGATTCTGTTTCTTGATATGTCTTCTTATTCTGTTCTTCACATTCTAGAATCTGGGTTTGTAGACTATCAAGTGTCTCATTCTGACTCTCAATATATGCATTATTAGATTGATAAGTATATATTTGCTGCTGAATAAGCCTATCATTATAGTTATATCCTTGAAGCTGCTGTTGAATACATACTATGTTATTATTGTTTGTAGTATTCTGCTTAGAGATTATCTGAAATTGTTTTTGAATTGACTCCTCATTTAGGACCATAGCTCGGCGTTGCTCAGATAGTTTTTCAGTATTCTCATTAATCTCTCGCTGTAAATCTTCTAACTTTTTCTCCATGGTTCTTATATCTACTCTGTACATATTTTCACCAGGAATTTTAATAAGATGAAGTACTGGAAGAGGAGAAGGGGGAGGAGGTTTAGTATATAACGGTTGCTCCTTTTGCTCCCTTTGCTCCTTTTGCTCCTTTTGCTCCTCATATAGAGATTCAACAGAAGTAATAGGGGCAAAAGGAGCAAAAGGAGTAACAGATGTATTACATACAGCTACAGAATTATATTGTTGAAGCATTTGTTGCTGTCGCTCAGCAATACTTTCTATTGGAATATTGCGATAATATGGATATTCTTTGACATTTACTTCATTATCCAGATTGTATGAGGCTTGAATGGGAGTTTGAGTATGTCTCTTGTGCATTCTTGGATATTTTTAGGCTGTGTTAAAAATAATACATATTTTATTCTTCAATTTTCTTAGATAGCCCAGAACTCGGTAACATCATAATACTTAATATTTAGTCGTTTTGCCATTTCTTCATCTGTCTTCATATCTCCAACCATAACACATCCTTCAGGGTCCAACTTAAGTTTCATAATACACTCCATAGCCATCCCTGATTGCGGTTTTCGACAAAAGCACGTAATTGGTGCGGCTCGATGAGGACAGTATAAGATTGGAAACTCTGCCTCTGAATAGCCTAGAAGTGATCGCGTTTTATCAAAGATTTCATCCACTTTTTCTACTGTAACAATCTCTTTAGCAATACCTGACTGATTTGATACACCGATAAGTGTGTAACCTTGAGAGCGATATGATTCCAGTTTGGTACGCATTAAGGTAACAGGGTGAATGAGCTGAACTTCATCTGGACTAGTTGGATACTTATTAGGTAAGTGTTCTGTCTCTCGAATTGTTCCATCAATATCCAGAAATAGTGCCTTATTCTTATATACACTCTTATCCCAAGTAATAGTTGGGACTTGGCGCATAATTACTTTAGAGAATCCTTCATCTTTAGTGGGAAGTTCGAGGTCTTTTCTGGCTTTGAAGAGAACAACTGAACCGAAACAGTGTGGGTCTTTTTTGTGTTTTGGGGATGTTCCTGTTTGATAAATCTCTCCAAACTTTTCATACATACGCTTAAGATGGCGAATCTGACAATCTTCAATTGTTGTCTTGAAATACTGAGCATCAACTGGCACATTGTGTTTTTTTGCCAAGTCAATAAATAACTTTCTTCTTTTTTTTGTAAGGTTAGTGTTGTCGAGAACTATAACCTTACCATCTTTTAGCATCTGTTCAGCTTTTGGTACTAGACTTTCAATTGTACCACCTTCAATGTCTCTTGAAAGTAGAACGGCATTTGATACATTTGCTAGAATTTCTCTAGCAATGGTTGATTTCGTGGAGGCTTGGAATCCAACAAGGATAATAATCTTAGAAGGCATTGACATCTTGCCTTATAATATTATTAAATAGTGTATATATTTCAATTTTATTTACGTAGATTCTGTAACGGGTGTGGTTTCTGCAACAGTTTCAGAAACTGTAGTCGCAGTCGCAGTCGCAATCGCAGTTGCATCAGGTGAAGTAGTTACAGATTCTTTAGGGGCATCTTTCACATCATCTGCGAATGTTACACTTCTCTTTTTAAGATCGAAACCAAATAGGCCCATTACAAATGTGATAACTGCCACAAAAATATCATATAACCAACTTAGCATTGTAATTACCGTATATTAATTAATCATTGTTAATTATACGCAATTATTGAATTGTACATTGTCCATTTTTTGTTCCTTCCCATACTCGTATATTCTTAAAATCACTGTGACCACATTTTGAGCAAGTTCTGCTCTGATATCCATTCCCATTAACAAGACCCATTATATTATAATTATGAAAACAGTTTGCTTGCGCCAGTTTTAAAGCTTTTTCTTTCTCCTTTTCATCTTTTATCAGGTTTTCAAAGAAATTGTTTCTGAATTCATCTATTTCATTCGTAATCATTTACTATGTATTTATTATAGTATATTTAAAATCTTTATTATTACTTACGCACTTATGTTATTCTTATCAACTATGTTATTTATTATAACTTAATAATAATTGGTAGATGGTCAGAACCGTATTCGTTAAATTGTTGTAAAACGTCATCGCCAAAATTATTTACAACACAACCACACACATCTCCTCCAAACCCTTTTGTCATTAGGTGGTCAATACATATTTTCTTTTCAATCAGATACGTTGGGTCTTTAATATATATTTTTAAACCCATTTTTTGAATAAGAAGTTTATATAAGTTTGATTTTGGTTTATAATCTTGATTAAAATCTCCACCTAAAATAACTCTTTTAGCTGTTATTATATCTTCTTCTATACTTTTTATCTCTGCTATTCTTTTTGCGTGAGAGATATCATCTAAATGAACATTTATAATATCAATAGACATCAATTTATCTTTTAAATTATTTTTAATTTCTAAAGACTCTTTTACAGCTTGCTTTGATGGTGTAGATGTGACTGAGCATATATTTTCACAGACATTTTTTGATGGAGTTTCTCTAAAATAACACTTTACATAAAGTCCAAACTCTAAATCTTTTATCAGGGCCTTCTGATTATTTGCCGAGAGAGAAAATATATTTTTCCGTAAAAATGTTACATTTCCACTATATGATTTTTTATTATACCAATTAATATTATTTCTTCTAATAATATAATATTCTTTTTCAAAAGTATTAGATAAAGAGTTATATTCTGCTAGCATTACTTCTTGTAATAAAATAACATCAGCATTTACATTTTTTAATATATTAGTAATTTGTGTTAATCGCCCTTTTCGGTTAAATAGTATTTTTGTTTTTATCATTGGATAGTCTACTTTTTTTATAAATTCATTGGCCAATATATTCCACGAGACAATTTTCATTTAGACTTATTATATATAGATCTTTTAATATATACACAATTCTAAATCTGAATATCGAGCCAATATATTTATCCGTAATCTGATAATAAATATTTCATTCTTATTAACATCTACCAACTAAATTTCATATACTTTGGATATATCTAATCATCATTATTGAGAATATAAACGTTAGATGCGATATATAAATAATATGGCCTGTAAACAAATTAATATTCACGTCAAAACAGAATTTGTAGTGCCAGATGTTTATAATAAGGGTACAATGGAAGAAGTAGAGGAAGCTTTATGGATTGGTGCGAACATACAATATTCTATTAGAACACGTCGCTCCAATGATGAAGTTAAGAAAATTACTGAACTCAAGGATAATGAGATTAACCGCATTCAAGGAATGTACAATGAGAAACTAACAAAACTCCTTGATGATATTCGTTCAGTTACTTTAGAAAATGAGCGCATTGAAGCTGAATACTCTGAGGTGGTCAAAGAGGCTCGCGGTAAGGAACGCGATGCGGTTACGCGAGATTGGGAAGAAAAGATGCGCCTCCTTCGCAAAGACCACGAAATTCTTGCTGCTCGTTACGAAAGTTTAGAAGCACGTAAGCGGTCTCTAGAAGAATCTCGTACCAAAGATATTCAAGATGCCACCACACGTACTGAAGAACTTATGGAAAAACTGGTAACATCAAAGGAAGAGCAACTTGTCAAAATGGAAGCGGCATACAAGTTTCTTAATGCAACTATTTCTAAACAATCTGAAGAGATTACAAAGCTTTCTGGTAATCTTTCAAAGCGCGCTGCTAATGTTAAAACGAAAGGTAATGATTATGAAGAAGAGTTTGGTGAAAAACTAAGACGAAGCTATGGACTCTGTCGCGGATTTCAAATCAAAGATACTCGGCTCGGTATGGGGCACGAGATGGACTTTGCAATGGAAATGGAAGGCCACGTTGTAATGTGGGAAGTTAAGAATTATACAGCGGTCGTGCCAAAAGCAGAGGTTGAAAAATTCCTTCGCGACTTGAAAGAGAATCCACAGGCAAAGATTGGTGTTATGATTTCACGCTCTACTGATATATATGGTAAGAATCTGGCTGGTCATTTTCTTACTGAGTTTGATAATGATAAGTTGATGATTTATATTAACAAGTTTGAGGAATTCTGTGGAGAGGATGAGAATCGTGTATTTCAGATGCTAACATCTCTTTTCAGAATTTGGTGGGAATATCATCGTGAAGAGAACAATACGTTTGACCGAGTAGAAATGATTCGTGAGTTAGAAAAGGCTATTGAGGATATTTCTAAGCGTCGAACAGATTGGCGCCGTCATAAGGCGCATTTGGACGAATTATCACGTTGGACAGCGGATCTCCTCGATGAATCAGAGGGGCGTCTTGATAGGATTTTGAAGAAGGCTCGTAATGCTGAGGAGATTGTAAGTGATCGCCCCTTAGTAATTCCTGAGGATGTATTCCGTGATTCTGGTGAGGAAAAAGAGACAACTTGGATTAAATCAGTTATGAAGGTGTGTGAGCCTGGAGGTGAGATTGAGGTTCGTGAGCTAGTTGAGCTGTTGGGTGCATATCATAAGTTATCTAAGGATACGATTCGTTCGAATGTAATGTCAATTGTTAAGGACTCAGCAGTTCTTAAGAAAGGAGTTGTAAAGTATATTAAGGGTATTTCTAAGTTTGTACCTGAGTGCTTAATTAGCACAAAGTTGCTCGCATCTGCGAACTCCTGAATCACTTATACGTGTATAATTGATGGAATTGCATTGCTCCCAGATATGGTATTCTCTAAGAGTATTATTAAACTATAAATTATTTTAACCTAAAGATTCATATTATTATTATATAGTATATAATAATACAAATGGAATATGTATCATCATTTGATACTGTTACTCACTTAATTAATTTAATTAAAAATAAAAATGGAGGTTCATATTTAAGATTTGGAGATGGTGATTTTTATCTTATGGAAGGTCAGTATGATATGCTGGCTACACCATCTAATGAAATGATGAATAGCTATAAATTACTTATGGGATATTTAAAATCTACAGATATGATATCTATTAATTTTTTTTGTAAATCATTAAATACTCTTGAAATAGGTATGAAGCCTGGTGTTCACGAATGTCCGGATCATATTGCATTAGATTTTATTAGTAGGATATGTTCTTTTATCCCTAATCTTAATAGATTATATAGTAGCGTTGCACTTCATCAGACTTTAGTACATAATCCTGAACTGTATGTTAGATTTCTAAAAGCTATTATCGCAAATAACTCTACAATTGTGATTGGCAATAAGGATTTTGATAATGATAAAATTAAGTTTTATTTTGGAAATAATACATATATTGGTGGAAATTCCAATAATTCATTTAATGAGAGAGAACGTTTATGGTCTGAATTTTCAAATACTTTAGACAGCATTGATAGTTTCACAGTATGTATTTTAGCGCTAGGATGTGGAGGTCGTGCAATGTCATATAAATTTATCGAGGAAATTAAAAGTAAAAATAAAAATGTACTAATAATTGATATTGGAAGCTCAATAGATGTTTTAATGGGATTACGAAATACCAGAGCTTGGGTAGAAATGACAAATCCTGATATAACACATATTGATACATTACTTATGGATACTAGTAGTAATAATAATAATAGTCCAAATCTAACGCAACTTGGTTTAAAATATGAAACTGATAAAGCTACATACCATAATTTTACAGGCATATATGATCAACTACTTAGTTCAAAAAGACATACTATTAAAACAATAATTGAGATTGGTGTAGCTGGAGGAGCATCAGTTAAAATGTGGAGAGACTACTTTACAGATGCTAAAATTTACTGTTCTGATTATAATTTAGATTGTGCTTCTCACATTATTAATCTACCAAATGTTTTTTTCTCTTATGCCAATCAAGACTCAAAAGCGTCTCTTAAAAATTCAATTAATACGGATATTTTATTAAACTCTGTAGATATTATACTTGATGATGGTGGTCATTTTAGTACACAACAAAGAAATACTATTGAAGTATTCTGGCCATATTTAAAGTCTGGGGGATTTTATATTCTTGAAGATATACATACAAATATTAAACATTGGTATCCTAATGATATTACTTGGAATAATCATAAGAAATATTGGGATGAATCTCCTACTATGTTTGAAACATTATCAAAAATACAGACTGGGATACAAGTTAGTAATACAGAATTACAGGTTCCATCTGATGAAATTAAACAAGTTATGCTATGGTCCCAGCCTAGTACAACTAGTGCTACATTTATATTAATTAAAAAATAATCTATACTTGATATATTCTATAGCTTTCATCAATTGCTATAATACCTTCTGCTCCTATAGTTTCTACTATATGTTTATTTTTAAATTGCTCTGGTAAAATTATTTCTAAGCCTATATCGGTTCTTACTTTCATTACATCAATAATACTATCAAGTATATTCTTATATATACTTAAATATCTATATGGAACTGAGAAGAAAAATGTACAATATACATTATCGATTACATGCTTAAATGTAGGAAGTTCATTTGAAATATTATTACAGTTATAATTTTCATTTAAACAATATCTACCAGATAATTTGTATATATTTTTTGCTTTAATACCATTATTTTCAATAAATTCTATTCCTTTTCTTGTCATCCAACTATCCCCAAGACCCTTACAATTTGACAAAATACAATTTTTATATGTTTCTTCATCGTCTCCCATATAATATACATAATCACATAGCAATTTAAAATTATTTAGCTTTTGATCATCCAATTTACTTCCTTCAACTAATAAGATCTTAGTATTTGGGGAATATTTTCGTATTGATTCTATAGATTTAACTGTTTGTTGATATCTTTCTTCTGCACTAAATAGACTTCTTTTATGGAAATATGTCCACGCTGTGTCGCCTACATTTATTACACTTGTTATAATACAAATATCAGACGATATATCTAACTTAAAATAATCTAATATTCTTTTCATACATACCTCATCAGATAATGTTCTCACAATATAATCTCGTGGCGTAAAACTCTTATATTCTTCCATCATCCTATCAATCGCCGCTGAAAGTTCTGATTGTTCTATTATCTTAATACCACACTCATCAGACCAATATGGCACAGATGTCGCGACAAGCTTTTTTGACCTTAAATACTCATATGTAGCTGTGACACCATTATCCATCTCATCATACATTGACTTTGCATCCATCACTAATAAGGGAACTCCTGATGACATCGCCTCCTCCAATGCGAAACCTTGCGATTCGTGTGCATCTAATGTTAACATAAACTTACTTTTATGTAAAGCATCTCTATATTCCTCCTCATTATAACTTCCATATCTAAATATTCTATATTTTAATCCCTTTTGATTAAGTAAATTTAGCGTATAATTAACTAGATCATTTGATCGCCTTTTAATATAGACTACACAGTCATACTCCTTATTAATATCATTATTTGGCTTAAAATGATTTGTATCCACTGCAAATGGTAATTCCTTCATAGGTATAATAAAATCATTGGCAAACTCTAAATATAAGTGTCTAATCCAGGGTGATAATATATTATATACACAATTATTTACTAATTCTGATTTTTGATTACCTATAATTGGCCCCTCTGGCAATACGAAAAATTGTGGACCCATTATTATTTTAATATTTGATGGGATTATATTTGGATCTACAAATACATTACATGATAACAATATATCATAAGTTGGTTGTGTAATTCTATCTATACTATTACTTTCTTCATATTCTATATTTAAACTTCTACACATTCTTTGAATAGCCTTATAATTTTTATTATGAGGGTATCCATTTATAATAAATAAAACTAATTTCATTATATCTAATTTAGAGATTTAGACTTTAAATAGAGTGCGTCACCCCACTTCATATCCGTCCATTTAGTTTCAACTCTTATAAATCCATATTCTTCTAACAACTTATCTATATCCTGAATCAAACCACAGCCATTATATACATGTTCTAAATTAACCTCTGTATAAATGGCATCACAGTTTTCTAGTAACTCTTTTGATCCTCTTAACACATGAAGCTCTGATCCTTGAATATCTAGATTCCAAAAGTTATACTCAGCCGAATCTTTTTCTATTCTCTTTAAAAATGAACTTAATTTTTCAGTTCTACATACTACAGATGATGTTATGTTAATATCTCTATAAAATCCCTCATCGTGATTTAATTTTAATATACTCGATGCTTGTGTATTATTAGTAATGTTAAAAATAATATCCTTTTCATCTTCATCAAGTACAGCATTATATACGTTTTGATGTCCTTTACTTTTCATTTCATTAACCTTATTCTCATTTCCATCGACCCATATAATGTTACTATCATTTAGCCCTAAAATATTATTATAAAACCCTTTCTCTTCACATTCGTGAGCCCCAATATGAATTGCCCCCCTTATAATAATACCATAACGATTTAATAGGTTTTTAATTATTTCACCATCCACTAACATAATAATAGAATATTCATATTATCTCTTTAAACTAGGTTGGTATTAATATAAAAATCATCAATGGGTCCATGACCCCAATTATGAACATCATCATTACCCTTTACATATGTATATCCATTCTTCTCTAATATTTCTCTAATTAACATTTGCTGTTTTGGACCCTGATGTGGTTCATTATGCTCTACAGTCATACATCTAAATTTATACTTATCAAATGGAAATGTACTTAAAATACTATA
>Ga0334722_10008154_pt1 | contig 10039 bp, 11 predicted proteins | sample C3_bottom_MG_FD_207210 | JGI IMG/M metagenome (GOLD analysis project Ga0334722, IMG submission 207210) | Sediment microbial communities from Yellowstone Lake, YNP, Wyoming, USA - C3_bottom | ecosystem: Environmental > Aquatic > Freshwater > Lake > Sediment | place: USA: Wyoming | collected... | reverse complement strand
AGATCGTGGGAGCGGGGGCCGGACATGGACAACATCAGGGGCTTTCTGGAGACCTCCTTCGTCGATTGGCCGGGGCGCAGCTGCGCCGTGCTCTTTCTGGGCGGCTGCAATTTTCGCTGCCCCTTCTGCCACAACCACCCGCTGGTCCTGCAGCCCGGGGAACTGGTCGCTCATGACCTCGAGGAGATACTGCTGCGCCTACGGCCCCTGCGGCACTGGTTGGGCGGGATCTGCATCTCCGGCGGCGAGCCGACCCTGAGCCCGGAATTGCCGCAGCTGCTCTCCTGCCTGCGGGCCGAGGGCTTCGCGGTCAAGCTCGACACCAACGGGAGCCGCCCGGAGGTTCTGGCCGCCCTCCTGGCCGAGGGGCAGATTGCGATGGTGGCCATGGATGTCAAGGCCCCTCTGGAGAAAGGGCTGTATGATCGCTGCTGCGGCGTCGAGGTGGACCTGGGGCTTATCCGCGCCAGTATCGAGTTGATCCGGGCGAGTGGGGTTGCCCACCAGTTTCGGATGACTGTGGTGCCGGGACTGCACGGGGCTGGCGAGGTGGGTCGTTGGGCGACGGGTTTGCAAGGTAGCCCCTTTCTTAAGCTCCAGAATTACCACCCGCGGAGTGTGCTTGCCCCCGCACAGGCCGGTTCCCGGGGGTTCACCGAGGAGGAATTTGCCGAGCTTCTGAACATTTTGCCTGAGGCTGGCGAGACGTCTAAACCAGTCAATGTATCTGCCCATAAATTGCCGGATTTATTAAGCTAAAATGTGGCGCGGCTTATTTTTGGGAAGGGGTAAAATTGACTGCTTGACAAAGCAAAACCCATATAGTAATTAGGAAATTCCAAAATTGCTGAATGACACGTCATTTTTCGTAAAACTTAATAAGGAGGATTAATATGCCGACTATCGAGCACAACGGAAAGAGCTTTAGCGTAGATGAGGATGGCTTCCTGACCAAAGGTATGGAAGAGTGGAATCAGGAGTGGGTCAACTACGTTAAGAGCGTAGAGGGCATCTCCGACCTGACCGATGAGCACAAGAAAGTAATCGACACCCTGCAGGAATACTACAAGAAGAACGGTATTGCTCCCATGGTTCGGATCCTTTCCAAGACCACCGGCTTCCCGCTCAAGAGAATTTACGAGTTGTTCCCATCCGGCCCTGGTAAAGGCGCCTGCAAGATGGCTGGTCTGCCCAAGCCGACCGGTTGCGTATAATTCTTATTTAGTTTAGCTGGGTTTCGCAGGGGGAAGATCGCAAGATCTTCCCCTTTTTTTGTGCATTTTTTAAGGCTGAAGGCTGAAGTAAATACTCTCTTAGAACTACAGCTTAAGTCCTTCCTGGTATTGCCGGTGGATAGTCTCAACCCGTTGCCGGTATTCGGCCGGGGAGATGGTGGCGCCGCGGATGCCTCCCCGCAGGTTGATTTCGGCGAGATAGCTCTGCTGGTCAGCGGTGACCATCAGGTCGAGATGGGCGTACGGGAAGGCGCCGCGGGCCATGACCCGCTGACACAGCGCCAACTGTTCCGTACTCAGTTCGGCCGGGGCGCTTTGGCCACCGAAATGGAGATTGTTGCGAAAATTATCGGGATTATCGCGCCAGTAGGCCTCCCGGTAATCGCCCAGCAGCACAACCCGAATGTCCCGGCACTTCTCGTAAAAGGGCTGGACGACAAAAGGAAAGGGCAGCCCCCCCAGGCTGGCCTGATTGAACACCTCCTCCAAGGAACCCCAGAGGTTGATGCCCAGACCGGCATTGGCCCGGTCGCGTTTGGTCACCACCTTGGTGATCCCCAGACGTTGGTAGCGGGGCAGGAGCAGCATCAGCCCGTGCAGATCGTGGACGGCGCTGGTCTCCGGTAACATCTCCGCCCCCAAGACCGTGGCCTGCATAACCTTGGAGCGACAGAGCAACTGGGAAAGCCCCGAAGGGAAAAGAGTCACCCCCCGGCTCAGGAGATCGGCTACCAGGGATTCCTCACTGGGATGCAGGCGCAGGCGCCCGATAAAGACATCACCCGCTCCCAAGCCGCCGTAGAGCGCGCGGAATTGGTCATTATCCCTGAGCAGTCGGTATGATTGGTTGACGGGGGCAGACGCGGGCGGGTTGGTCAAAAGAGCATTTCCAGGAAGCGTTGGTGAAACGAGGAGAGGTCTTCGTGACACTCGCCACAGAGGAACTTGATTTCGCCCAGAACCTGGGAGTCGTCGCCATCCTCGGAGAAACTGCCATCGTCGTTTTGCAGATATCTAGTAGTCAGGACGACATCATCCGCCACCTCCATGAAGTCGCTGTCATTGCCACACACTGGACAGGTGATCTTCAGGGAGTGGGCCGAGCCGGTATTTTCTGAGACGCGTTCCATCAGGATCAGTACCGGATATTGAACTGAATTTCGCCCACCGGCCGTTCTTCCTTGGTCTCCACCTTGAGAACCTGGGCGCCCGGTGAGCCTACTTTCAGCCACTCGACCATCTGCTCCACCTGGGCCTCTTCGCCTTCGACAACGGCCTCAACAGCGCCATCGGCCCGGTTCTTCACCCAGCCCTTGACCCCGATCTTGGTGCCTTCGGCCTGGGCATAGGCCCGAAAATAGATGCCCTGGACCTTGCCGTAAACCACGGCGTGGACTCTTTTTATTGCCATTTTCACACCAGATTCATTGCGGAGAATTCATTTCAGAAACGCAGGATCATTTTAAAATCTTCTTCGGACATAATTGCAAGCTCTAAATCCCGGGCCTTGGCAAGTTTACTGCCTGGTTTGTCGCCGCAAACCAGATGGGTGACCTTCTGGCTCAGGGTCGAGGCGACCTGGCCGCCCAGGGCCTTGACCCGGGCCTTCGCCTCCTCGCGCGACAGGGAGGTGAGCGCGCCGGTGAAGAGAAAGACCTGCTCGGCCAGGGGCTGGTCGCCGCCGGCCGGGGCCGATATGCCCGCCCGGACTCCCAGGGCCAGCAGATCGGCCAGGATCTGGCGATTTTCTTCCCGCTCGAAAAAGGCCCGGATGGTGGCGGCGGTTTCCGCCCCAATACCACCGACCTCTTGCAGTTCCAGCTCCTCGGCAGCCTGCAGTCGGGCCAGGTCGCCCTGGAAATGTCGCTCCAGCAAAGCGGCGGTCTCTTCGCCGACATTCTTGATCCCCAGGGCGCTGATCAGCCGGGCAAAGGCAGTTTCCTTGCTGGTGTCGATGGCCGAGACGGCGTTGCGGGCGGAAACCTCGCCCCAGCCATCAAGCACGGCCAGCTGTTCCTCGGTCAGTCGGTAGATGTCGGGGATATCCCGGACCAGCCCGACGTTGACCAGCTGCTCCATGACCTTGCGACCCAGACCCTGGATATCGAGCCCGGCCTTGCCGGTGAAATGGATCAGCTTGCGGAGCTGCTGGGCGGGGCATTCGGGGTTGGGGCAACGGGTGGCGGCCTCCTCGCTGCCGTCCTTCTTGCGGGGGCGCACCAGGGCGTGTCCGCATTCCGGGCAGGCGCTGGGCATGACCACCGGTTGTTCCGCCCCGCTCCGCCTCTCCACCACTGCCTTGACCACCTCGGGAATCACATCCCCGGCCCGCTGAATCAAGACCAGATCCCCCAGATGCAGATCCTTGCTCCTGATCATTGCCTCATTGTGCAGGGTGGCATGGGTGACCGTGACCCCGCCGACCCTTACCGGCTCCAGCACCGCCACCGGGGTAATGGCCCCGGTCCGCCCTACCTGGAATCTAACCTCCAGCAGCCGGGTGGTGGCCTGGGTGGCCGGGAATTTCCAGGCGATGGCCCAGCGCGGGCTGCGGGCCTTGGCGCCCAGCCGCTGCTGCAGGGCCAGATCATCAACCTTGACCACCATGCCGTCAATCTCGTAATCAAGCTGGTGGCGGAGCGTCGCCAGCTCTTGAAAAGCTGCAACCACCGCCGCCAGGCTGGGGCACTTCTTGACCTGGGGGTTGATCCGGAAGCCGCAACCGGCCAGAAAATCCAGCACTTCCGCCTGGCTGCGACTGGGCAAGAGCGCGGGATCGCCGACCCCGTAGGCATAAAAGTCCAGAGGGCGGCTGGCGGTGATCCGCGAATCGAGCTGACGCAGGGAACCGGCGGCAGCATTGCGGGGATTGGCAAAGAGACTCTCGCCAGCCGCCGCGCGCTGGGCGTTGAGGCGCTGGAAGCCGTCATTGGTGATGATCACCTCACCGCGCACCTCCAGGAGGTCGGGCAGCCCCGGCCCGTTCAGCCCCAGGGGGATGGCGGCGATGGTCCGGAGGTTGGCGGTGATCTCCTCGCCGCTCTGGCCGTCGCCCCGGGTGGAACCCTGAACCAGCAGGCCTTGCCGGTACACCAGCTCCACCGCCAGCCCGTCCAGCTTGGGCTCGGCCATGTAGGCCAGGGCAAAGTCGTCGGAGAGGCTCAGGAAGCGCCGTAACCCTTTCTCAAAATCGGCCAGATCGGCCGCGGCAAAACCGTTATCCAGACTGAGCATCGGCAGCCGGTGCTCGACATTGGCAAAGGCGGAAAGCGGCGCTGCCCCCACCCGCTGGCTGGGCGAATCGACGGTGATCAGTTCCGGGTACTTCTCCTCCAGCGCCAGCAGTTCCCGAAACAGCCGGTCATACTCGCCATCGGCAAGCTGGGGATCGTCGAGGATGTAGTAACGGTGGGCGTGGTAAGCCACCTGTTCCCGCAGCTCCGTGAGTCGCTGCCGCACCTCTGCCAACTCGACCATGGGCACCTACTTGTTGCTCAAAAGCACGCCAGCGCTGGCGATGTTCTCGCGCTCGCACTCGTCGATGAAGATCAGGATCGACTCCTTGGGTTTGCCGGTGACCTTGGCAATCACCTCGGTGACCCCTAGGCACATCTCGGCCTTCTCTTCGGTTTTCAACTTCCCGGCTAATCTGATGCTGACGTAGGGCATGTCCATCTCCTTCTCATCTGGATAATTGATGCAACAGCGGTTCGGGCAATATAGCCGAAAAAATGGGAAAATTGAAGAAAAGTCGCTATAGTCCGGCCTAAGAATATTCCGTTAATGTGAGGAAATTTACCATGCCAAAAACCCCACCGCTGATCCTGGTGACCAACGACGACGGCATCATGGCCCCCGGCCTCATCGCCCTGGCCGAAGCGCTGACCAGGGTGGGTCGGGTGGTGGTCATCGCCCCGGAGCGCGACAACAGCGCCGCCAGCCACTCGTTGACCATGCGCCGCCCCCTGCTGGTCCGGGAAGATGGTCCGGACCGCTTCGCCATCGACGGCACCCCGGCCGACTGCGTGATCGTCGGGGTGGGCAAACTGTTGGCCACCCGCCCGGCCCTGCTGGTTTCCGGGATCAATCCCAGCCCCAATCTCGGCGATGACATCAGCTACTCCGGCACGGTTTCGGCGGCCATCGAGGCCACCATGATGGGTATCCCCGCCCTGGCCTTCTCCCTGGCCAGCAGCGAGGATGGGGGTGGCTTCGGGCCGGCCGCCGCCTTTGCCGCCCGCCTGGCCGGAACGGTTCTGGCCCATGGCCTACCGCCGGACACCCTGCTCAATGTCAATGTCCCGACCTGCCCGGCTACGGAAATCAAGGGGGTGCGCTTCACCCGCCAGGGGCGCCGCAAATATGATGGGGCCATCCAGGAAACCACCGACCCCTGGAGCCGCAAGCACTACTGGATCGGCGGCGGCATCCCGGTCCTGGACGCGGGTGCCGATACCGATGTGCAGGCGGTGGTGGCCGGCTGGATTTCCATCACCCCTCTGCACCTGGACCGGACCAACCATGAGGCCTTGGCCCACCTGGACCGGGATTGGGGAAATTCCTTGTGGCAGAAGGAAAATGGCCAATGATTCCAGATCTTGACTGGCAGGCAATGGCCCGCACCGGGCAGCTGGGGAGGAGACCAGTGCATTTCCTGGTCGCGAGCAGCTCCACCAACGATGTGGCCCTAGAGCTGGCCAAAAACGGCGCGGCGAGCGGGACGCTGGTGGTGGCCGAGTCCCAGGGCCGGGGTCGGGGCCGCTTGGGTCGGGAGTGGCTGTCGCCGCCGGAGGTGGGGCTCTACTGCTCGTTCATTCTCCGGCCCCGTTTGGCCCCGGCTGAGCTGCCGAAACTTACCCTGGGGGCAGGGGTAGCGGCCAGCCGGGCGGTGGCGGCAGTAACCGGTTCCGCCCCTCGACTCAAGTGGCCCAACGATCTCTGGCTGGCGGGAAAAAAAATCGGCGGCATCCTGGCCGAGGCCCGTTTCGAAATGGGCGCGCCGGTGGTGATCCTGGGAATCGGCCTGAATGTCAACACCGCAGCGGCCGCCTTTCCGGCGGAACTCCAGGAGAAAGTAACCTCCCTGGCCAGCCATTACGGGCGGGAGTTTACCCGCAGCGCCTTGCTGGCCGCCTTGGGGGACGAGATCATGGCGATGATGACCCGCTGCGAGCGCGAGGGTTTTACCGGGATTCTGGCGGAGTGGCGGCAGCTGGACGCCACCCGGGGGCGGGAGCTGGAATGGTTGACCCAATCTGGCGCGGTAATTCGGGGGCTTTCCCTGGGGCCGGATGCCGAGGGGCAGCTGCGGATCAGGGATGCGGCCGGGACGACGCATGAGGTGCTCTCCGGGGATATCTCCCTGGCAGTGGGGATCGAACCGACTACATAACAATCCCCACCGCCAGGTGCCCCCCGCCGTCGGCCCAATCAGCCGAAGAGCTTGGCGGTGATCTTCGCCACATGGGCGCCCTGAAAGCGGGCAATGGCCAGTTCGTTCTCGCTGGGCTGGCGGCTGCCGTCACCGTTGGCCATGGTGGTGGCACCGTAGGGGGTACCGCCGCTGATCTCGGTCATATTCATCAGGCGCGGCTCCGAGTAAGGCACCCCGACCACGATCATCCCCAGGTGCAGAAGGGTGGTGTGGAAGCTGGTGATGGTGGTCTCCTGACCGCCGTGCTGGGTGGCGGTGCTGGCGAAGACGCTGCCCACCTTGCCGACCAGGGCGCCGCTCATCCAGAGCTGGGCGGTCTGGTCGAGAAAGTTGCGCATCTGGGCGCACATGTTGCCGTAGCGGGTGGGGGTGCCGAAGATCACCGCATCGGCCTCACCCATGACCATCGGATCGGCAACCGGGATATGGGCAAACCGCTGCCGGGCCTCCTGGGCGTGACTGGCGATCAGCTTCTCGGTGGGCACCAGTTCCGGCACCTGGTAGATCACCACCTCATGGTTGCCGGTGCTGCGGGCGCCCTCGGCAATCGCCTCGGCCATCTGGTAAACGTGACCGTACATGCTGTAGAAAATAACCTGGATTTTGCTCATTTTCGTCTCCTTATCGAGTTAACCAACCTTTCTGTAATGGAACATCGTATCGCCACCGCGAGGTGTCAAGCAAGGGGGAGGAACTAAAAAGATTCCCCATGCCAATTGCTCCGGCGAGTTGGCTTTACAATTGCAAGCGGAGGAAGTAGAGTGGCTCATTGCCCCGGCCGGCGAGGGAAAACCCAGCAGTGATCGGGCTCTCGGGCGCGGGCTTTGGGCGCGACCTCCCGGGCACTAATTATCCGCCCCAGGCAGGTCAAACCACCGAATGACTTTTACCTCTTGAAAATTCGCACTCCGGCGACCGCTGCCCCGGTGGTCGGTGACGAAACGGACAATTGCCGCACCAGGTACCAATCTTTTTTTACGAGAACCGCCATGTTCATCCATAACAGAAAAATTACCCGCTTGAGCCTTACCACCCTGGCCTTGATCCTGGTGCTTTTCCCGCCCAGCGCCAGTCTGGCTAAGGAAGCGGCCAAGGTTGATCTCAGCAAGGAGCCGGTCCACATTGAGGCTGACCGGATGGAATCGGACCAGAAAACCGAATCGGTCCTCTTTGTCGGCAACGTGGAAGCACACCAGGCCGATCTGGCCATCAAGGCTGACCGGATGACCGTGTTCTACCAGCGGGGCACCACCGGGAACTCCGCCACCAACAACAAAGCGGAAGTGGCCACCCGGGCCATCGATCGGCTCACCGCCAACGGCACCATCGAAATTGTCAAACTGCAATGGACCGCCACCGGTGACCAACTGGAATACATCTCCCGGGACCGCAAGATCATTCTCACCGGCAACACCAAGGTTTGGCAGGACAATAACCTGGTGACCGGCGATCGCATCGTCCTCTACCTTGATGAGGGCAAAAGCGTGGTTGAGCGCAAGAGTTCCGGCGAGGGCGAACGGGTCAAGGCCTTCTTCTACCCCGATAGCAAAATCGAAAAAACCCCTTAAGGCGTGCCGTGTCAGTACTGGAAACCATAGAGATCGCCAAGCAATATAAGAAACGGCGCGTGGTAGACGGCATCAGCCTGCAGGTGGAAACCGGCCGGGTGGTGGGGCTCCTCGGTCCCAATGGAGCGGGCAAGACCACCTCGTTCTATATGATTGCCGGTTTTATCCGGCCCGACAGCGGCTCCGTGAAACTGGACGGCGAGGACATCACCGGGCTGCCCATCCACCGCCGCGCCCGGAAGGGCATCTCTTACCTGGCCCAGGATTCCTCGATCTTCAAGAAGCTGACCGTCGAGGAAAATATCCGGATCATCCTCGAACCCCTGGGATTGTCGCGCAAGAAGATCAAGGAGCGCATCGCCCAGCTCATGGAGGATCTGAAGATCGGCTACCTGGCCGGCCACCTGGGCCACTCGCTCTCCGGCGGGGAACGGCGCCGGGTCGAGATCATGCGGGCCCTGGCCACCAAACCCCGCTTTATCCTGCTCGATGAACCCTTTGCCGGGATTGACCCCCTGTCGGTGGCCGACTTGCAGGTGATCATCGGCGACCTTAAAGAACGCGGTCTGGGGGTGCTCATCTCCGATCACAACGTCCGCGAAACCCTGGCGGTCTGCGACACCGCCTATATCGTCAACAAGGGCCAGATCCTCACCCAGGGCCCGGCCACCGAGATTGTCAACAGCGAGGCCGCCCGCAAGATGTACCTGGGAGAAAACTTCAGCATGTAGCAGGCGCTGCCGAGCAAAGCGCCCATCCGGCTTAGAAATTACCCAGCCCGGCAAGGAGAAAAAACTTGCCGTTGCCGGGACTGGAAACGATAATCCACCATGGCTCTAGAATTACGGCAAAACCTAAAACTCTCCCAGCAGCTGGTCATGACCCCCCAGCTGCAGCAGGCCATCAAGCTGCTGCAGCTTTCCCGGCTGGAACTGGCCACCACCATCCAGCAGGAGATGGAGCAGAACCCGCTGCTGGAAGAAGAGCTTGGCCAATCCCAGGAGCAGGAGGAGATCGGCGGGATTGAGGGCGGTGACGAAGGCGGCCTCAACTCCACCGTCGAGGCGGCGACGCCGCTGGAGAGCGAGTTCACCGGCGAGGTCCGGATGGAGGAACCCTCCTCCCTGCATGAGATCAACTGGCAGGACTACGCCAACGAGTACGAATCGCTGCCCACCACCTCCCGGTTGGGCGAAGACCCCGACGCCCCCTCCAGCCTGGACATCCTGACCCGCAAGCCCGACCTCAATTCCCACCTGCAATGGCAGCTGCGCTTGGCCGGCTTGAGTGACGAGGAACAGGAGGTCGGCAACTTCATCATCGGCAACCTGAACCGCGACGGCTTCCTGGAGACCGACCTGGCCGGGATTGTGGCCGAGATGGGCTGTAGCGAAGATATGGCCGAGGATATGCTGGCGGTGGTCCAGGACATGGACCCCTCCGGGATCGGTGCTGCCAATCTCAAAGAATCCCTGCTCATCCAGCTGGCCCGGCTGGGCTTGGGCCATTCCCTGGCGGCGGAGATCGTCCGCCACCACCTGGTCCTGCTGGAGCATCACAACTACAGCGGCATCATGCGGGCCACCCGCGCCACCGCCCAGGAGGTGGAGGCCGCCAACCAGGTGATCATCAACCTCGATCCCTTCCCCGGCCGCCAGTACGCCGACGAAGAGCCGCAGTACATCGTTCCCGACGTCTATGTCTACAAGATGGACGGCGAATACGTGATCATGATCAACGACGAGGGCTTGCCGCGCCTGAAGATCAGCGCCTTTTACCGGGATGTCTTAAAAGGTGACCGC
>Ga0334722_10008153_pt1 | contig 10039 bp, 7 predicted proteins | sample C3_bottom_MG_FD_207210 | JGI IMG/M metagenome (GOLD analysis project Ga0334722, IMG submission 207210) | Sediment microbial communities from Yellowstone Lake, YNP, Wyoming, USA - C3_bottom | ecosystem: Environmental > Aquatic > Freshwater > Lake > Sediment | place: USA: Wyoming | collected... | reverse complement strand
CTGATGAGCACATTTTTATCACAGGCAATAAAAAAGAGGCTACAGCGTGTGCTGTAACCTCTTGATTAGTTTGGTAGCGGGGGCCGGGAACCGACGACCTTCGGGTTATGAGCACTGCATGTTTTTATCATATTTATCTTATTTTTTCCAGTAGTTTGCAATTACAATCAAAATCAGACCACCCCACATATCTACATTTTATAACTGCATTATTTGAATTTTTTACTATGTTTCGTTTATATGATATAATCTTAGCGAAACATGCAAACAAACGGCATTGCCGACATCTTTGGGCATTCATCATCCTGGCCCGGAAGCTGATCTAGTAGGTAATAACCAGCACTTAAATTATGAATGATCATCTCAAAATAGAACTGGTTACTCTTGATTTAAAAGATAAGAATATCTCCGTGGTATTCCATAAAAGACTAGAAAAAAACTTCATCATCAGCCCCAAAATGACCACGCTGCTTGATATCAACCAAGATATAATCTCCAGTCTATTTCCGCCCATTTTTCTTCGAAAAGCACAGACCTATTCCCTGGTTGGCAGATACTGGGTATATTCCACCTATCTCGCCAAAAGAAAAACCTTAATAACCGCGGTCATTATCCAAGATGATAAATTGATTTCGTCTATTCAGCAATACGAACATATGGACAAACATATACTAAAAACCCTCACGCATTCTACCGAAGCCCTTCCCCCTACTCCGAAGCGGGGTAAGGAAAGACCGATTACTGGTAGATACAAATCCAGAAAATCTATATCGATCGCAAAGTCAATTGAGAATGGCCGGGTATGTCCGTACCACAGTAATAACCGATTTCATGCCTTATCAACTCCTCGGACAAAATCGCAACCCGACAAGGACGGACTCATTCATATCAAATGTATAAATAGAAGCAAGGGATGTGATTTTGAAGGAACCGTTACCGCCTATGAGCTCAGTTTATTAAAAAAACGTGACTACCCCACCGAAAATTGGCTTGTAGAAGTTCCCGATAGTCTTTGTCCAAAATGTAATAAACACCCGCTTTTTATGAGAATCCGTCTTCGAGACAGTACTACAATCGAAAAATTCATAACATGTCGCAACTATTACAGCCTTGATAATAATTGTGATTACATTAAATCTTAGCGAGGGTTAATATTGCATGACAAGTTCATTAGAGAATACGATTCAGCTATTCTATCACCAGACAAATACGCCACACAATGCCCGTCCTGACGATCCCAGGATCGACTTAATAATTGAGTCACTGCAACTTATCAAAAATAAGTCTCGCAACTTCCAACAAGCAACGAATAGTGACATTCATTCTACCGTTTACTTTATACTGCGCCTGGTCGATATCCCGGAAAACTTACAAGGTCTTCTTGCCCTAGAACCATGCATTCTATACCTGGTAAAACATACTGCTAATCTATTGACCATCGCACCCGTCGAAGACAAAGATGCTATCCTCGCCATAATCGCTAAATTCTATGCAATAGTGAAGACCTCTTCAAAACCTGAAGATCTAATAATGTATAATGATAAACCATTAAACGAAAATTCGTTATTATCGCGATTTCACTATGATGCATATGATTTTTCTCTTCTTACTGACCAGTCCTGCCCCCTTTATTTCGCTTATGGGTATTTGCTTCATAAACGAATCAGACATAATGGTCAATGCGGGTTAGAAGAAAAGACCGTAGAAGATTACATTAGGAGTGCACGCTATTTTTTCAAGTATATGCCTATTGAAATAAAATCTAAAAAAGTACACCCTACCATCATACCATTTGAATATGTGAGCGCCTTTATTGCTGAATACAATCGGCGAGAAACAAGTAGTCCCACTCCGCTCAACAAGAATGCAACCAAATACAAAAAAACATTCAACCGCTTGTTAGATAGATGGGATGGCAAGCCATCGCCGCGCTTGGGATATATACCATATGATGAACTAGATCCCGTAGATGGAGACATAACGATTCTTGATAAGGATGAAGGTGAATATCAGAATATTGCCATCATTCGTGACGAAAATGACCCTCAAGTACAAGAAGAGCCTTTCAATGAGTCAGAGTTTGGCTACATTAAGAAAAATTCCAATGAAGATATCGTCGATAAGAAACCAAAGTTATCAAGGAAATGGTCCGATCTCGTAAATCTCAGAAGTTTTCATTATCCTTGGGATGCTAAACATCTCAACCTATTTCACTATGCCGTTCTTTACCAAGCATTATGTAGTAACTATGAGAAAGATGAAAAATCCGCATTAATAGTCTTGTATCTGCTTTTGTTAATACATACAGGTATTAATCACAGGCTACTATTGCTCCTTACAGTCAATGATCTTCTTGACCCGGAAGATTATTTGCTTTTAAAAAAAATTAACGGGCGATATTATATTTTGAACACCTCCTTCATTTTTCGCAAAGAAAAGATGCAGAACAATCACTGCTATCAGAGCTCATCTATTATATATATCCCTATACCCGATGAAATCATGGCATTGTTTCGCGACCGCATTAGGAATGGGCTTGTCTTCAATTACATAAATAAAAATGGCATTCTAACACAATTGACGACTGATCATATTAAGGCTTTTCTTGGCAAAGAGGTCTCTAATGAGGCTGATTACAAAAAATATAATTTGAGGATAACGCCATCTAAGATAACATCTTCCTTTCTCACCCTTTATAATATGCGAGGCGGATTGGATGAGCTTGTTAGCACATATATAAGCGGTCATGATTACCACCGTCTTTACGGAGCGCAAGCTCATTACATTCACATCCCTCATGCTAATCTTGAAAAAGAGTATTTATCATCTTTTCATACAGTAAATAAACTAATTATTGATAATTATCGTGAAAGCATTAAATTACGTTTTTTTGGCGACTATAAAAATGGTGACCCTGATTTTATTAAAAAATTGTCAAACATCGAAAAACCTTCAAATATTATAGTCAACAAATCATTAGACGGTTACGGGTCTGCAATTATCGTTAAAGACGACTATATTTACAAGTTGATTAACGCTCTGAAAGATAAAATCCAAAGGAGTCAAAATCCAATCCAGAAACATAATTATTATACCTGCTATGCGTATCTAGCACTTCAATTCGGCACCGGAATGAGACCAAGAAATAACCCCAATTTAACCTGGGAGAATTTCAATAGCGATCTGGAGATATTTACTATCAGAGACAAGGAATCTGTAAAATTTCACGAAGTTCGCACAGTTCCGCTTACCAATAGCCTTGCTTTACTGCTTTGTAAGATGCGAGGCGGTTTTGTCAGGCTTCAGCATTTCATAGCACTCCATCATTACCCTTCCATATTCACTAAGGAGCAAAGCAATATATTCTTTTTTGTCAGTGGTAACGGCCATTTTATTGATTTTGATCTCGATAACATGTCTACATTGCTTCAAAGTGTCATTCCCGATTACAATCTCCCTTCCAACATGCCCAGACACTACCTGCGCAATTTCTTATATCATTCAGGAATAAGCAATGACGTCTCCGACGCTATCTTTGGGCATCAGCACAATGGAAAAGAATTACTGAATGTCATTTCTTCAACCTCAGCTTCCGATGTACGTAAATTTGCATTGCCGACCATTAATAAGATGCTGAGGCAGCTCGGCATTGAAGAGGTCAACTATGTCTGATTCAGCCACGATAATCGATTTATTATCTACAGTCGATTCCATCGCATCAAAGCTGCGCGCCGGGAAAACAAAGTATCCTCATCATACAATTGACACTGTTTCGGAGGTTATAAAAAAGACTTTTCAAGCAAATCAAAAACCGGAAATTGACAAAAAAACATCACGTTCAATTAAGAACGTTTTAATAGAGCACAAGGATGAGCACGCTCGAGAGTCTCTGCGGAATTTTCAATGCTACAATGATTTTGTAGAAAGGCTCATCAAGTCACATAAGGCACATTGTAAATTCATCAATACCGTCCTGAAGACCGAGAGACACCTCATTGTCCGTATAGACAAACAGGTCCTCGGTCACATTGAAGCGATCCTCATTATCAAGAACCATCTTCAGCAACTCAATACCCCGTTTCCGATTACAAAGGATAAATCAGCTACCACTAGTACAAAAGCAAACAACGAAAAAGATCTCCGGTTAAAGGAAAGGGAATATACTTGCAGTTTCCTGGCAGCTACTGTCATCTTTGGCCTTGCAACGATCCCTAATTTTCATCGAACTCTTCTTAAGATAAGGCTTAAAGATATTACCGTAAGTCCACTTTCAATATTGATCCCCCACAAATCATCAGAAGTCTTTTCGAGGTTTTTTTTACCATTTCCGGCTTCCGCATATTTTCAACGTTATCTTCTTTTTCATGAGGATCTGCATAGATTAAATCATGGAAGGGCTGTGATCAAACCAACTAATTTAGTCAACAAAGATTCTTTCATTGATATAAACAACGTCTCAGAGTATTTTACCAAGTGGACTCGTGATATTTTAACTATGCACGGTGTTCCAAATAGTAAGGGCCTCACCCCTCCGCAGTTCTATAAAGCAGCCTTGGCCGCTTCACTGGTGAGTAGCGACCCTCTCAATCCGAAAGCCGTTTCGTATCCGCCCTTTATTCTTTCCGCTCTATCGAGAAAAATAAAAAGCTATTCTTATCACGATAGATACATGCATCATCTTTCGGCGGACTATCATAAACTTGCCCGACAAAATCCCCAAACAAGAAGAACACCTAAGCTAAAATATGACAGTATATCCGTATTACACGAGGCAGTCGACAGTATCTCTAAAATCAGAATGTCTCTGGAAAATAGACAGCACAACCTGGCAGATAGAGAATCGATGGCAAGCAAGATCATGGAAAAGCTGAACCATTATAAAGAGAAGCTCGATGATAATGATTTCGTGAATCTCTCTTTATATGCCAAGTGGATAGTTCATATGCTGAATAAAGCTACGGAGCTCAAAATCGGAGTAATAAATGATTATGCTTCTATGGTTCCCAGTCTTCTCTACAATTTAGCAGGAGTAAAAGCGTTTCATCATCTTTCGCCTGAAGAACGAGAAGAGTTTTTACGGTTAACCATCCGAGAATATAACAATAGATCTGTCCGCGAACATCTCAAGTTATTTTGTATATTTGTCGCTTCGGAAGTCGGGAAACAATTTCAATTGCCGAACTGGTCGTCAAAAGAGTTGCAAAAAGAAGACATCCCGACGCCAAAGTCACTTATCAGCTTTGCTGACCTGGATGAGGCCCTTAATAGATGCAATACACTCTTTATTAGTAATACCAAGCGGTTTAAATCACCGAAAATCCTTGAGGCTGAAATCAGGAAAGCATCCAACAAATCAAAGATCATAAGGCAGGTTATTTCCCTTGCATTTTATACAGGACTACGCATTTCCGAAATCATGAGATTGCGATTGAACAATATAATTTATGACAAAGGAATTGTCCTCGCAATCCGCGTATCAAAAACGCGAAATGGCATAAGAAATATTCCTTTGCGACTGCTTATGCCGGACGCTGCGCTGAATGATTTTATGGTCTATATTGATCAAGTTAGAGATCATGCTATTTATCGTAATCAGCCGTTATTTGGGAAATTAGACGTTAAAAAAAATATCGATCCAACATACAGCAACACGACGATACGGAAAGACGTGCAGCTAATTTTTGAATCGCTCGGCTATACTGAATTTGTTTTCCATCATTTGCGGCACTCTTTTGCCAATTGGTTTTTGCTTAGGTGGTTTACGGCGTTTCACAAGAATTTGATCCTAGCTAATACTCCATTTCTTAAATATGAATTATTCAAACCCAAATATCTGGACCGTATTCGGTCACTAGTCCTTGGTGCTAATAACCGAAATCGAGGTCAAAAAGCATTCTCCTTTGCGATGCCGGCACTTGCCCGCTTGATGGGTCATGGTGGACCCATTGTTACACTAGAGACGTACGTTCATAATCCTGACTGGCTTTTTTACTTATACTCTAAGGTCAATGAGCAGAAAACTGTCCGAGTGACATCTAAGCAAGCAACAGATTTTTTGCAAATAACGTATCCGACTCTTCCTCCTGTTTTTAAAGGGAGCGGTCACAAAACCGTCAAAACTGATGATTTCTTAAATAACCAACGTAATTTTTTAACTTTTGGATATGGATATAAGTCGCATCCCAAATCCAAGACCTCTTCTTCTGGACGACCGTCATAGCATCTAATAAAGTTAATGAATCGCGATTATAGGTATGAGTTTTTATAACAGGAGGGACAACATGAAAGAGATGATGCATTCTGCTGAGCTGCCGGCTTCAGTAATGAAACTTCGTGATGATGCGCGTAAATTCGTTTCAATTATGAAGCACCGCGTCGGGCATTCCTTTTGTGGAATTAATGATGACGATCGCGGTATAATTATGCGTTTCACGCAAGGCGTACTTTTAAGCTCTCCGAATACACCTCTGTGCGTCAAACCAGATCTATGCTTGCAGATATCAGCCGAAGCTTATGACTGCGCTGAAATATCACCTTGTGAGACGTTCAATATTATTGCGGATCTTGATTATGTTTCGGAAATTTGCATTATTAATCGCCGTATCCTATCAAAAGAGAGTGTGATTACAAACAGTTACTACGACGACAGCGTTGACGGAGGTAATTTGAAAAAAGTATCTATTCTCTATCAATACAATGGGCTGTATCAATTAGATCGCTTAATCAAAAATCCAAAACTCATATCTAAGCATATGAATAACCTGAAGAGTGATCTTCGAATTCTATATTCGATGTTAATGAATCAATTTCATGCCAGAGAAGAAGAGGTCATTGGTTGTCCCATAATAATGGCGCCCATTCGAAAAGATGACTCCCAAAAAACCGAGTGCGATACCTGCAAGGGGTGTCGCGACTGGAAATACTAATTGCTTCTTTGTCACAAAACAGAGTTATTGCTAGTGTCTATAGACGGTGAGTTTATGGAGGGCAATTGAAACTATGCCTCTTGGTTATCCTTGTGGCCAGTACATAGAGAATGAATATTAATTGATCTCGTATTTGCCTGTCTTATGGCCTCCCTTTTTTACGATTATTCCATGCTCAAGAAGAGGTTTTATGAGAAAATGCACACCGCCCTTTGTTACTTTTAATTCCTGCATCATTTCGGGGACGCTCATAGGAGCGTTGTGAAGAAGTACCAATAAGCGCTCCTGTTTTTCATTAAGAACGATCTTACGGCCGCTTTTTTCCTGTACCTGGATGGCCTGTATCCGTTTAAATGCCCTTTTCAAAGCGGCAAGAACGGCGTCTGCGGCATATTCGATCCAGGATGTAATGTCACCATTGGCAGTCTCGGCTTTCCTTAATGCCTTATAATACGTATCACGATTTTCCTGAAACTCTTCATCAACGGAAATGATGTGATGAGTGTCAAACTGGGTGTTGAAGAGCACCCATATTGCCAAAAGTCTACCAACCCTGCCGTTGCCATCTCCGAACGGGTGGATGTATTCGAATTGATAATGAGCGATGGCTGAAAGGACCACTCCGTTAAGCGTTTCCTTTTCATGCCCTAACCAGTCAAGCAGCTCTGAAACAAGCCCTGGCACTTCTGGATACTTGGGCGGATTGTGAGGTCCAACGCTTACCGCATAATCTCGGTATTCCCCGACCGGCCCCTGGGTAATGACGTAGCCGTCGCCGATGATACTGTGAAGCTTTAAAATATCCTTTTCGGTGATCTTCTTTTGCGCATGATCGGTTATGTACTTGAGCGCCCTGTGATAATTGGCTACATCTGCCTTATCCCGCGGCTTTCTTTGGGGGACGTCTTTCCCGGCCGAAAGAAGTTCGACTTCTCTCAGCGTAAGCGGGTTTCCCTCGATTGCAGTCGATGAATGGGCCAGCCTATTGAAGTTATCTTTAGAGAGCCGGGGCATCCATTGAACGGATATGGCTGCATCCTCAATTTTGACCCGGATTTCAGTAATCTGTATCAATGTTTGCATTAATCGAGGGGTGATTGAATATTTTGGAATAAAAGTCATGAATAACCTCCAAAATAAGTCTAGTGTAAGTATAGTGATAAGTCAAGCAATAAGTCTAGTAATTGGTAGAGTCATTTTTGATCTGGTCTTCTATTATAGTACCAGCAGAAGAGTTGGACTTTTGGGTTCTTGCCTTCTGATGGCAGCTTGCTTTTGAGCCGATTACTTGCTATAATCGACTCAAAATATGAGGTAATTATAAGATGAAATCGACTCATTACATCTGGCAATCCCGTAAGTGGCCCAAATTCACCTGGGACAATTCTCGACTCCTCAACCAACTGGGAGAATGTCGCCGAAAACAAGGGATGCTCCTAGCCAAAATATCATCCCTCGGCCTGCCCTATGAACAACAGGCACACACAGATATTCTCTTCGAGGAAGCCATGACAACTTCCGCAATTGAGGGAGAGAAACTAAATCCCGCGTCTGTTCGGTCTTCGATCGCACGCAAGCTCGGGTTGCCTTCTGCAGGGCTTCCCGTTGATTGTCATACGGACGGTCTCATTGACATTCTCCTGGACGCCTCCCAGAACCACTCAAAACCGCTTACCAATAAAAGGCTCTTTGGATGGCATGCCGCGCTGTTCCCTACGGGCTATTCAGGACTCCATAAAATCAGGGTCGGTAAGTGGCGCGGACCGGAGCCCATGAGGGTGGTCTCCGGTAAGATTGGGCGTGAGATCGTTCATTACGAAACCGTGCCTTATGACCGGGTGGATGCGGAAATGGAGCTATTTCTTCAATGGTGGCGCGATAGTAAGGAAAATATGGACGGCATCCTTCGGGCGGCGATCTCCCATTTTTGGTTTGTTACGATCCACCCATTCGAGGACGGTAACGGACGCATAGCTAGAGCGTTGACAGATATGGCGCTAGCGCATGATGATCGGCAGGCGCATCGCTATTACAGCCTCTCATCACAAATCAACGCCGAAAGAGAGTCGTATTATTCTATTCTGGAAACTACCCAAAAGGAAGCCGTTGACATAACGGCCTGGCTGCTCTGGTTCCTTGGTTGTTATTCCCGTGGGATCGATAACTCAAAAAAAGTGATGGCAGCTGTCCTTGATAAAGCGGCGTTCTGGTACCGCCATGCCCAGACACAACTTAGCGTTCGGCAGAGAAAGGTGATCAATAAGCTTCTTGATGCTGGTAATGAAGAGTTTAGCGGCGAGTTAACGAATCGAAAGTATGCTTCAATAGCCAAGGTCAGCCGAGCCACTGCCACACGTGAATTACAGTATTTGCTCGATGTCGGCATCATCAAACGCAATCCCGGAAAAGGAAGAAGTGTCAGTTATGATGTTGTGTGGGAGTAGAACTGAGGCTGTCAGACACGTGAACCGATCAGGCTACTTGAGAATACTCTTAGACTTCTTTCGTGAGACGGTCCCCGAGAGCGTCGGCGGCAATATCCAGGTCGTACTGTGACTGAATCCCACGCCAGAACTCTGAGGACATCCCGAAGAACCGACCAAGTCTCAGCGCAGTATCGGCCGATACTTTCCTTTTCTCAAGAACGATCTCGTTAATTCTCCGTGCAGGAACGCCGATATTTACTGCAAGCTTATTCTGGCTCAACCCCATAGGATTAAAAAATTCCTCAAGAAGTACTTCACCAGGATGAACCGGATGTAATGTTTTTTCTTCATTTTCATATCCTCAATGATAATCTGTGATTTCTACGTCTATCGCAGTGCCGTCTTTCCAAATAAAGCAAATGCGCCATTGGTCATTTATACGAATGCTATACTGCCCTGCCCTATTGCCGGTCAATTTTTCAAGCCTATTCGCAGGGGGAATACGAAGATCAGTGATGTTCTTCGCATTGTTTATCATGCGCAACTTTCTTAAAGCAACCTGCTGAATATCAGGCGGCAGTTTTCGAGACGCTCTAGATCATAATCCTGGTAACACTGTTTAAAACCAGTTAAACTAATTTAAGCGTGGAAGCTATCTCAGCTGCGGTCAACCGGGAAAAGGGACAA
>Ga0334722_10008152_pt1 | contig 10040 bp, 10 predicted proteins | sample C3_bottom_MG_FD_207210 | JGI IMG/M metagenome (GOLD analysis project Ga0334722, IMG submission 207210) | Sediment microbial communities from Yellowstone Lake, YNP, Wyoming, USA - C3_bottom | ecosystem: Environmental > Aquatic > Freshwater > Lake > Sediment | place: USA: Wyoming | collected... | reverse complement strand
TTCAATGCCTGTGCATCATCATACAAAAATGAGAACGTGTTGTACGGGACCGTCCCGCCGACTTTGATAGTGAGCCCGTGCTTCTTCGCCGCTTCCTCCCAGCTCGCACGCATCTGCGCCGCGGCGGCAGCAATGCTCTTCGGCACATTCACTTTCTTCATCTTCTTCAGTGTCGCCAGCGCGGCCGCGGGCCCCGTGCGATCGGTCCAGTAGGTGCTCGATATAAATGTATCCTGCGCCGCTTGCATCACGTCGCGTTTGCCGATGATGGCCGCCATCGGGAAGCCGTTGCTCATCGCCTTAGAGAACACCGCCATATCCGGATTCACCTTATAGAGAAGATGCGCGCCTCCGTAAATAAGTTTCCAACCGATGGAGACTTCATCAAAAATCAGCACGGCGCCCGCCTTATCAGCGATAGCGCGTATCTTTTTCAGGAAATCATCTTTCGGTTCCTCGCTGTGGAGCGGCTCCATAACGATGGCCGCGAGACGATTGCCCGCATGCTTCACTATGGCTTCGAGCTCCTCGAGATGGTTGTACCGGAAAGGAAGAATACTTCCCTTCAATCCTTGCGGAACGCCTTTTGCATCGAGACCGGCGAGCAGGTGCTCCTTCAGGCCGTCGGTCGTGCCGAGATTCGTCGCCAGATACCAGTCGGCCCAGCCGTGGTAACCGCAGAATGCGACGATGTCGCGGTCGGTGTGAGCACGCGCGATGCGCACCGCGATGGCCATCGCTTCCCCGCCACCACGCGCAAAGCGCGCCATATGCGCCCACGGATGTATCTTGCATAAAAGTTCCGCGAGCTCCACTTCTTCGGGCGCGTTGAGGGTCGACATAGAGCCGCGGTCCACGGCATCCTTCACCGCCTTATTCACGTCCTTGTCGGCGTAACCGAGGAGACAGCTCCCCACCGCCATCCGGCCCATATCGTAATAATGATTGCCGTCGAGGTCCCACACCTCGCAGCCCTTCGCTTTCGAATAATACGCCGGCCATTGGTCCGGCAAGAACATTTCCGCGCGCTTAGAGAGCAGTTGATTCCCGCCGGGGATAAGCTTCTTGGCCTTCTGCCACAATTTTTGCCCCGTCCCATTTTTAAAATTCTTTTTCATAGCGAGGCGAGAATATGCTTCAGTGTATCAGCAATAAATTTCTGTTGTTTCAGTGTGATCCTGGGGAAAAGCGGAATGGAGATTTCCGAGTCAACGAACTCCTCTGCGTTCGGGCAGAGGCCTTTCTTGCAACCGAGCGACTCGTAATACACATGGCGATGGACCGGCACGTGGTGCACCTGCACGCCGATGCCCGCTTCGCGCATCCGGGCAAACACCGCATCGCGCTTCTCCGCAATTTCCGGCGCGAGCCGCACCGGATAGAGATGCCACGCTGATCTTTCGTGCGGGCGTTCGGCGGGTGGAAGAATCAAATTCGGAACCTTCGCAAGAAGCTTGTGATATCGCTTCGCGGCCGCGCGGCGTTTTGCGATGAAAGAATCGAGGCGCTTGAGCTGGCTCTCACCGAGCGCCGCCGCCATTTCCGGCATTCGATAATTGAAGCCGAGCTCCTGCATCTCCTGGTACCACGCGCCGTGCCCTTTGCGCGCAAAGGTCGCAAGGTCTTTGCTGATGCCATGATTACGAAAAAGTCGGAGCCGTGTCGCGAATGCCGGATTATTCGTGACAATGATGCCCCCCTCGCCGGTGGTGATGGACTTCACCGGATGGAAACTGAACATCGTCATATCGGCATGCGCGCCGACCGGCTTGCCGCGATATGACGCGCCGAGCGCCTGCGCACCGTCTTCGATGAAGACCAATTTGTGTTTCTTTGCGAGTGCTTTGAGCGCACGCAGGTCTGCTGGACGGCCGCCATAATCCACCGGCACGATGGCCTTTGTTTTTTTTGTAATGAGCGCCCGCGCCGATGCAACGCTCATTGTGCCGTGCTCCAGATCGGAGTCCGCAAACACCGGCGAGGCACCCAGATACAGCGCCGCGTTCGCCGTTGCGGCGAAGGTCAGCGAGGGCACGATGACTTCATCGCCTTTCCGCACACCTGCGGCAAAATACGCCGCGTGGAGCGCGGCGGTGCCGGAATTGAAAGCGACCGAGAACTTGGCGCCGACTTTTTTCGCAATTGCCTTTTCAAATCGCTCGAGTGCCGGGCCCTGGGTCAGCCATCCGGAGCGAAGCGTCGTCGCGACCGCTTTAATATCGGCTTCGTTAATATCCTGTGTGGAGTACGGGATCATTAGTGGCTGAGGTTTTTCTCCACATTGGAGACGATCTGGAGAAGCGTCTTTTTCGACATAAGCTTGGCGGTCGTATCGCTCGTGAAGTGGAAGTCGGGCTTGAGCGGCTTGCCTTGTTTGAGGTATTTCTGAAGACCTTTTTGTTGCTTCAATGAGCTGATATTTTCCGGCAGTATCACGAAGTAATCCGTGAGACCGATCGCGTGCCGCGCCTCCTCTTTCGTGAGCAGAACCTCGTGCACTTTTTCCCCAGGACGGATGCCGATAATGTTGCGCTTTGCCCCCGGAGCGAGAATGTCAAAAAGATCCGTTAGCTTCATCGCGGGCGCTTTGGGTATGAAGATCTCTCCCCCTTCCATATTTTGGAGTGCGAAGAGCACGATGGCGAACGCCTGCTCCAAGTCTATCCAGAAGCGTGTCATACGCTCATCGGTAATGTGGACCGTGTGCGCTCCTTTGTTCTTTATCAAGGTCTCGATGATGCTTCCGCGGCTGCCGACAACGTTTCCGTAACGGACGGCGCTGAAATGCGACGCGCCACCGCCGTATGCGTTTGCCGCGATGAAAAGTTTTTCTGCGCAGAGTTTGGTCGATCCGTAGAGATTGACCGGCATCGCTGCTTTGTCAGTGGAGACGAGCACGACTTTTTTCACACCCTGATCAAGCGCCGCATCGATGACGTTCTGGCTGCCGAGAATATTGGTCTTTACCGCTTCGAACGGATTGTATTCGAGCGCGGGCACCTGCTTAAGCGCCGCCGCGTGCACCACGATGTCGACTCCTTCGAAGGCACGCTCTAGCCGCGGGAGATCGCGCACGTCGCCGATAAAAAAGCGGACGCGTTCGTCGTTCAACTCACCCACCATTTGCGACTGCTTGAGCTCGTCGCGGGAAAAGATGATAAGTTTCTTCAGCTTGGAATTGGCGAGGATATGCTTGGCGAAATTCTTGCCGAATGAACCGGTCCCGCCGGTAATAAGTACTGTTTTGTCCTTGAGTTGATTCAAATACATTGCGGGTAAAATATTACATACATGACGGCCTAAATCAAACGAAGCGCCGCTTCTGCATTCGGAACCCGGGTAATGCTGCGGAACGGTGGCAAGAAGCTCATTTCGCGCGGCGACATAACGCACACGGTCGTGATGCCTGCCTGACCCGAAATGACCATCGCATTCGTCTCCATTCCTACAACGATGCGAGCGCGCAAAAGGTCGCAGGTGATATCGTCTTCATTGGATTTTGAAATGCGCACACGACCTTGATATTTTTTGATGGTGTGGTCATGGAATGTTTGACTTTCCGCCGGATGGGATCGTATGAGCACCAAAGGCGGCGTGGCGCGCCGCGAAAAACCTGCCATGAGCTTTGCGAATAAGGATTTGACCTCTCCGGTCTCTCGGCTCAAAAAGAGCACACTGTCTTGGATCTTTTTTGCTTTGCGATACCGAGCGACGATTGAAGCAATATAGCGATTGCGGACGAAATGCACGCGCCTCGCCGGCAACTGCCGCTTGGCGCAAGCCATGTCGTGCTTATCCCCCACCCAAAATTCATCGGGTAGGTTCGCCCACCAGGTTGGTTTTGGATAGCCAAATCGCAAGCGATAGTCCGTATGAGAATCCAAATACGCAACTGTTTTAAGTCCGGCTTTCTTTGCTTCAGAAACAACAGCGGATTCTATGTGGGTCATCCATCCCGTGCCCGCGAGAACGAAAGATACTCCACGGTGCTTGCGAACTATTTTCGAAACCGTTTTTTCCGATACCCGTGAGTACGGAATGTGCTCGCGGCGAAATATCTTCACAGCCGGACCTGCCACATAGCAGAAGAACGTATATTTTTTTGCATACACGCGGACATACCCGGCGATCATTTCGGCGGTTCCGGCATCGTTCGCGACCACGAGCACTGATTTCTTTTTTCCCAAGCCCATACGGATTACGCTAGTTCTTCGCGATGTCGATATACCTTGTGAAAAGCTTCGACAACGTCGTCGAGATCCTTTTTTTTCATATTCGCATGCATCAATTCATTGCCTATGAGCTCCTTTTCGTGGAGTCGTTCCGTCACGGGACACAATCCGGGCTTCCGTCCAATGAACGGCATGCGGTATATCGGCTTCACATAGCCGCGTCCCAGTTCCGCCGGAATTTCCGCTTCGACCGCTTCGATAAATCTGTTGCGAGGTATGCCGACGACCTTTTCATCAAACAAAAAAGACTGGTTATAGTGTGCGTGCGTGCTCCCTGTTCGAGTTCGCGCGGGTCGTATGCCTGGCATATCCTGACACCGCTCTGCAATGTAGCGGCAATTTTTCTGTCGTTGCGAAATGAACGTATCGAGTTTTTTGAGCTGCTCACGGCCTATAGCTGCCTGCAATTCGGTCATCCGATAATTCTGCCCGATGAGTGCGTAATCTTCTTTCACTCCTTTATCTTCAACTACCGCTTCAGCATGATTGCGAATAAGCTGTAAGCGTTCAGCGAGACGGTCATTGTTCGTCACCGCAACGCCGCCTTCACCGGTATGGATCTGTTTATGAAAATTCAGCGAGTACACGCCGATGTCGCCGAACGTTCCCGCATTCTTTTTTTTGTAGGTTGCACCGGGTGCTTGCGCGGCATCTTCGATGATCTTCAGCCTGTGCCGCTTCGCGATCGCGCGCAGCGCATCAATATCGGACACACCGCCGAATAGATCGATGGTGATAATAGCTTTGGTCCGCGGTGTGATAGCCGCCTCGACCGACTTCGGATCAAGACAGAAATATTCCGGTTCGATATCTGCGAATACCGGCTTGCCTCCCCACCACAATACGCAGGAGACCGATGCGACCATCGTGTACGGGGAAACGATGATCTCATCTCCCGGCTTGATGCCGAGTGCTCCGACTGCAGCGATAAGTGCGGAAGTCGCAGAATTCATCGCGACGGCATGCTTCACTTTGAACTTCTTCTCCCACGCCCGTTCGAAACTTTTGACCTCGGGACCGCCGTAAAAATCTTTGTCCCACACGCCTATATAATTCGAAAGCATGCCCGAATCCATCACGCGCGCCACAGCCTTTTTTTCTTCCTTTCCGATGGTGCGATATAGGGGAAACGACTTACTTTTCGCGCGAACCGGCTTGCCGCCCTTGAGTGCTAATTGTTCCATTGTGATCATAGTAAGCTGTGTTCGCTTTGCAGAGCCTCCACGAGAGACGGGCTTGGGGCCTCTTTCCTCTCAAGAACGGCGACCGCATGCCGATACAAGGCCGGCAGGGCTTCCTGCAGCCTCGTATCGAGGATATGCGCCTTCCCAAGAGAGCGAAAGCCCACATACACAGGGTCTTTCTGAGGGCGCTCCAAAATGAGCCGTGTTCCTCCATCAATAAAACGCAGACGGGCTTTTTCTGCAAGAATGTCCAGTTCGAAAAGAGAATACGCGCGGGCATCCCCGTGCGTAAGCGTCATCTTCTCCGCATCTTTCCCCAAAAGAAATCGCGCGAGGTCGATGAGATGCGAACCGTTGTGCAGAAGTTCTCCGGTATAGATGCCGTGTACGGCAATGATCTTGCCATAAAGCCCGCGAGCGATATCGTTGCCTACTTTTGCGGTGACCGGATCGAAACGACGAGAATAATTTACGATCACGGGCGGCAATGAAAGTCTTGTAACAAGAGCGGCCTCTTTCTTATTTGTCGCAACTGGTTTCTCACAAATGATGAGTGCTGCATGATATTTTGCGAACTTCTCCAAGAGCGAGACGTGCGTGGTATCGGGCGTGGCGATGACGACGATGTCAGGGTGGGCGTGCGAAAAAAGATCTTCGACGGTCGAGAAGAAACGGGTATGCCAACGACCTGCCTCACGCTTCCCGAGCGTGTGGTTCGCATCCACCAGCCCGACCAATTCGAGCCGCGCATTTCTCTGCACGGCATGCGCATGAGTGAGAATGCGAGATGAGCTCGGCCCGTCAAAGCCAGCGCCGATGCGCCCTGCGCCAACGATCCCGACCGAATACGTTTTTCGATTAGAGTTCATGGGGTTCTTTTTGGCGCACGGATCTGTTCAGTGCTGCAATTTCAGGATGAGCTTTAAGAAAGCGAATGATATCGACGGCACTGAAATTCGGATCGTGCGGATACAGCGCTTCGAAGACTTTTGCTATGACGGTGTAATCAACTTCTTCGTCGAGCGTTACTCGCAACTCGGGTGCGAACGCCTCCGATGGAGCTTCCACATTGAGGAGGCGATACTTCTCCGGATGCTGATAGATATAGTAGGACACGTGCGTCCGGTCGACGGGATTTTGGGTGAGCTGGTCCACTTCCGCAAGGACTTTCGTCGGAAATACCTGTACATCGAACCCTCCGTTCGGGTACGTAATGGAAAGACTGTTCGATACATAATCCACGTCGTGCGCACAAAATGCTTCAATGCACCGGTCCACAGCCGCTGGATCCATAGCGGGGCAATCGCCCGTGATCTCGACAATGATGTCTGCACCGACGGATCGCGCCGCGCCGAGCACCCGTCCAAGCACATCCTGTTCGCTCCCACGGAAACACGAGACCCCGAGCTCTCGCGCGAGCGCAACGACGGGCTCATCGGCGGCATTGGTCGTTGTCGCGACGCATATGACATCAAGATATTGGCTCCGCTTGAGCCGTTCGATCAGATGCCACAATACCGGCTTGCCAACGAGCGGCAGAAGCACCTTCCCCGGCAAGCGCGAGGAGGACATACGCGCCTCGATCGTTGCGACGATCTTTTCTTTTCTGTCTTTATACATGTATAAAATAGTATTTTACAAAAAATTCACTCTGTCAAATGCCCGCGTCACTATCGCAGTTTCCGTACAATATCTATAACTCTCAAAAGTTGTTGAGGTGACATAGTATCTCCGCACGGCAGTGCCACGCACTGTGTAAAATGCGGCTTGAGCATATTACGATTGATGTCGAAGTGGTACACCCCGCTCTCAAATCCCGCGCGCATGAGTGCTGCGGCTATTTTTTTGTTTGCAGGGCCGGCGAAAAGCGGCACCATAAATGGTGTGACGGTGGCGTCCGTAAGAAGGGATTCCTCCTGCTTCCCCCATAGTGCCGCGCGCAACGTGACAAAGTTCTTGCGGCGGCGCCCTAACATCTCGTCTGCATTCTTTGTCGCGCGGCGCGCTGATAGGGGGCAGCGGAATATTCGGTGATACACCGCATAGGCGCGCTCAGCACCCGCGCCGCCACGCGATAGATCCTTCTGCGCCTCTCGCTCGAGTTTCCGATCGCTGCGCTGAAACGCCGCGTCTACAAAATTTTGCAACTTTGCATCTTCGGTAGTGAGAGCGCCGCCGACGGGCGTGGGGAAAAACTTCGAAAGACTCCATACCGCCGCATCGCCAAAAGTCCCAACCCGCTTCCCTTTATAGGTGCTTTCAAACGCATGTGCGCAGTCCTCGATGACGAACAGGTTATGTTTTTTTGCGAAGAGCAGTATTTCCTCCATTTGCTGAGGAAAGCCCCACTGATGATAAACCAGCATCCCGCGCACCTTATCGTTCATCACGGTCGTGGGGAAACACTGCGTATGCATGATCATATACACCCATGTCCCCAGCCATTCCGGTACGAGGATCTGCGCGCTCTTGTCGTCGAGCTTTCCCGTGCCGCGATAATATTGCAAGGCGAGCGCGAGCGACGACTTGCCGGAGAACGTGTATTGCACCGACGGTTCAAGAGTGCCGAAAAGAGGTTTTTTCATAGTGTCGTTATTCCGCCATATAGTACGGACTCTGAAGCAGGGCGCACGGATCTTTTTTCAGCATATCCATACAAACCGTGAACGCGTCAGTGAAGGAGAGCATTTGTAACGAAGCCCCCTTGTGCCGGTGCTCGGTCACTAATTTCCGCCGTTTCATTTCTTTTCCAAAACGCGAAAAATTGTAGTACGGCGCGGCGCGTTTGCGGAAGAATGCGAGGAACGGCCCCTCGTATAACTTCCCCTTCTTATATGCGGGATGGAAGAACGCCTTGTTGTAACAATGCGGCACGCCGTAGAGCTGTTCAACGTGATGGAGCACCGTGCAGACTTCGCTGCAAGTGAATCCGAGATACAGGCATTTTGCGCCAAGCGAATGCATTCTCTGCCACGGCGAGTCCCATCCATACGCGGAACGCGAGACATCTTTTGTTATGGCCTTCGCCTTTGCGCCGTATGCGGCGACGGAGGCAAATGGGTGGAACGAACGTTCCGCTCCTTTCATCGTACGGACATATTCGGTAAGTAAGCCGGATTCCGATGGACTCTTTTCATGAATGTACGGCGTGCCGCGGGAGGTGTAGCTGAAAGTGTGAGAAAGCGTGACAATAGTGCCGTTCGGACCAAGTATCGTGAGCAGTGGGTCAAGAAAAAAACGAGCGAGCGCTTCATTGCTTTCCGCGATGGCGCCAAAGGCAACGAGCTTGGCGTGGATGAACACGGTATCGCCTTTTTTGATGCCGAGTTTTTTATAGACCTTCGGCAGATCAAGCCCTAACTCATCGATGGGTACGATGTTCATAGTGATCCGAGCATACGTACGCGAGCGCTCCCCGCGGCGATCGCTTCCCCGCCGCGCGTTACCGTGATCGAGAGTTCGACCAGCTGCGTCGCCGCACTCTTACTCGAAACGATGCCGGTCAGCTTTAGTGTATCACCCGCGTAGAACGGTTTTTTAAATTCGAACGACTGCGTCACACACATCGAATTGCGTCCCGGCAATTGCATTCCTATCAATTCCGAAAGGAGCGCACCGAGCATCGCTCCGTACGCCAGGCGGTCTTTGAAACCGTGCGCTTGTGCATAGGCAACATCAGTATGGATGGGGCTCCGGTCCCCTCCACTGAGTCCCCGGAATACCTCTATGTCTTCCGCGCGTATCATTCTTTCAACGGAAGATTCTTCGCCTACCACGATGGAGTCAAATGAACGTTCAACAGGCATCATAGTATGACCCCTTTATTGGTAAGAAGTATCTGCATCTGATCCAGCGACTCGATGGAGAGCACTTCGTCCATCGTGAAGGAAACACCGAACTCTTTTTCCAGATCGGCGATGAGCAAAAGAAAATTCATCGAGTCCCATCCCGCGACATCCGCTGAGGTGAGTTCACCCATCACCTGCTCCGGAGGGAGCGAAAAACGTTCCGCAACAATGGCTGTAAATTTGTTCATGAAAGTGTTACCCAGTGCGGAAGCATAACAGTATGCGCCGGCAGGACATCAGCGGGGAACATTTTTTCCACGAAGTTTTGTGCAAGTTTGTTTTTATCCGTCAGTCTGAACGCCACGGTGAGCGATTCCGCACCTTCCTGCATCGCCTGCTTGGCTATGGCGTGGAGAAAGGCTTCTTCCACTCCTCGCCCGATGACCCGGCAGCTCATCAAGAGCGATACGATGCGCCACGACGGAGTCCCCTTTTCTACGAGTGCGAACGCACTGATGCCTTGGTCGCCGAAACGATCAAGCACCCGTGCGTAAAAAACGACATGGGTATCCCCCTCAATATATGCCGCGAGCTCCTCTTCGCTCATCGGCCGTTTGTCGGTATTGAACTGATTCGTCTTTTCGGTCAATTGCGAAAGACGCGCCAGCGCCGACGAGTCGTCCATGAACATACGCACCTCCGTTTTCAGACTTTTCAGGAAGTCATCTTTACTTTCAAATGCTTTTTCCGATTCCCGGCGCAGGCGTTCCGTCACATAGAGATTGCCGCGCATCTTATCTTCATCAGTCGTTGCTGAATCGGGAAAGTACGGAAGC